>JYMV01008734.1_pt1 | contig 14955 bp, 15 predicted proteins | sample 338911 | NCBI WGS metagenome assembly JYMV01 (sample SAMN03354496, study PRJNA234377) | hydrothermal vent metagenome | biome: Deep sea; feature: Hydrothermal plumes at the Eastern Lau Spreading Center, Western Pacific Ocean; material: Seawater | place: Tonga | collected 2009 | depth 2000 m m
AGAGGTGAAATCTCAACTGGTATGGGTTCAGGACGGGATTGTTTTGAGGCGTGAAGGCATGAGTTTTCCCCTTTCTGTATGTGCCGTCACGGTCTTCATCTCGGCCGACGGCCTCAAGACGGATCTTACGGGTATGCAGTTGCTGGAGTCGGAAGAACGGACGCGGCGTGAAAGAGAAGCCACTCGTGGGGCCCAGGAAAGGATGACGGAAATGGTCCCCTTTCAAACCAGGATGATCGAAGTGAAGCAGACGAGCAAACGCGAGGGATTGGCGTACTGTCTGTTTGCTATGGGGTCAACCATGCTTTTGACTCATCCCTTTGTCGCTGTCTTCTGGGTAGGACTGGGCTTGAAGACGTTGATGGGTTCCGAGGAAGAAAAGAGGGATTTTGGGGACTATTTAGCGGGGTGCTTTGATGAATTGGTCGAGTCTCTACCCGAAGTTGAGGGCTCGGTTTAACGCTTCCAAGACTTGGCAAAGCCAATCGCCCCGGCGCTCGGTGAGGCTACGGTCATCTCTCTCTTGCCGGGTGCCCCGGGGAGAGACCCCACCAGATATCCTGCTTCTTTCATGGCGCGCCGGGCGGCGCCGGAAGCTCCGAAGGTGGCCAGGACTCCGTCTTTTTCAAGAGCCCTTAGCGACCATTGATAACAAGGGGATTCCCAGCACTCGGGAGCCTGACCGGGGCCGAACGGGTCGTGGTAAACAGCCTGGAAATAGGCCGATGGAGGTTGGAAGTCTTGCCAGCGTGCTTTGACAACAGTGAGGGTGATCGCCCCGATCTGGAACGGTTCGTTTATCTCCAAGCTCTTCCACTCCTGGGGCACGAGCCAGAGTTCAGCCGGCATGGGAGCAGGTTCTAAGGACATGTATTCAAGCTCGACTCCGGCCGCACGGGCGGCTTCTGCCGTCACGCGGAAATTGAGGCCTGTCCCGAAGCCAAGTTCCAAGACCTTCCAAGGCGAAGGGCGCTCTTGCAACCGTGTTCCCTGCAAAAAAGTGTACCTGGACTCCGTCAGGGCGCCGTTGGTGGAACGGTAGGTTGCTCCCACTTCTGTGTTGCGATAGGTGAAAGACCCGTCTTTTGTTTCCAATTTCTCGTACACACCTGTGGCTACAAGACAGATGACGAGTTACCTTCAGTTTTATCAACAGCCACATTGGTCAAAATAGGTCCATGCTAGAGACAAAGATACCCGCAAACCATATCACCACCATCGCTTTCGACGCCGACGACACTCTCTGGCATAACGAAACTATCTTTCGACTCACCGAGGAGCGCTTCGCCGAACTGCTTTCGTCGGAGATGGAGTCGGAGCTTCTCATGGAGCGCCTGCTGGAGACAGAGCGAAAGAATTTGAAGTTCTATGGCTACGGCATCAAGGGTTTCACCTTGAGTATGATTGAAACTGCACTTGAAGTGACCGAAGGGAAAGTCTCTGCTAGAACCATCGGTGACATCCTGGCCGCCGGTCGAGAAATGCTAACCCATCCGGTGGAAACTCTACCCGGTGTGCGCGAAACGGTTACAGCGCTAGGGGAACATTTCCGCTTGATCGTCATCACCAAGGGCGACCTCTTCGACCAGGAGCGCAAGGTAGCGGAATCCGGTCTGGGTGAACTTTTTCAGGCCGTGGAGATCGTGAGCGAAAAGACCACCCAGACCTACTCCGAACTTTTGAATCGTCATGGTACGGGACCGGAGGAGGCTATCATGGTAGGGAATTCTTTGAAGTCCGATGTCACTCCGGCGCTGGAAGCAGGAGCCTGGGGAGTCCACATCCCCTACCACATTACCTGGGCCATGGAGAGGGCGGAGTCTCCCCGTCATCAGGCCCGGTTCAGAACAATCAAGTCCATCACCGAACTCATGGATATCATCGATTTCAACCCGCAGGGCTGAGGAACCACTCTTCGTTGAACATGCAATCGTCGTCTTCGGGGTCGGGTCGCAAAAAGGAAAGCAGACTGATTTCACGCGACTCCACTTCTTGGGGAGTGGAAGACACGACCGCTTCCCTGCCAAGAGTTGGTGAGTCGTCGTCCTGGCTCATCTTATCGTAGGTGAGCCAACCAAGAGGCGTATTCTCGCCCACCAGGCTCCCGGCTCTGGCGCGGCTGACCGGACAATCGTCTTCAAGTTCGGGCTTCGATTTTCGCGTGGTTTTGGTCTTGAGGGTTTTCCAAAGAGAGGAAAGACGACCCGCCAGGGTGCGCTGGGAGACCAGAATATCTTCTTTCTCCCTCGAACTGAGGCGAACCAGATCAGAATGCATAGCACCCTGTTCTGCCTCCTTGTCGTCCACCTGAGCCACCTCACGAAAGAGGCGAGATTCATAGACTTTCTGAGTGTTTCCCAGGGACGGAATTTGACCGAGACCAATCATGACTTTGAATATATCTCCTAACCTTGAAAGAGGCCTGAACTGGGATTCGAGGAAAGATGTGTTAGACTCCTGGAACCATATCAGCATTTTTTGGTTGTCATGTTTTGTAGTGTTGTGTTGCGGAGGCTGATCACTTGGGGAATGAAAGACGAAATCTCGATGACGGATCCGGTAAGACCTGTTTGGTCGACGGTTCCATGGTGGGAAAATATCAGGTAGAGCTCCTCGGCGTAGGCGGCATGAGTGTCGTCTACAAAGGCATGCACCGTGGTCAGTTCTACGTTCTTAAGGAAGTTCAGGATTCCAACACCGTCGATGTCCCCTCACTTCTCTCGGAAAAGTCTCTTCTAGAGCGCCTCGATCACCCTGGTCTGGTGGATTTTGAAGAATTGATCCATCAGGACGGCTACTATTACATGGTGGTCGAGTACGTTCCCGGACGGCCTCTCTCCGACTGGCTTAACTCAAATCTAGTAGCAAGCTATGAGGAGGTGATGGACTGGGGAATTCAGCTGGCTGAGATTTTCGCCTATCTTCACAGTCAGAATCCACCTATTATCTATCGGGATCTCAAGCCCGAGAATGTCCTTCTTCAGGGAGACCAGATTCGCTTGATCGATTTTGGAATCGCTCGTATCCATAAAGGAGACAGAGAGCGGGACACCTCCCTCTTCGGGAGTATCCACACCGCTTCGCCGGAGCACTACGGCAGGGGAGAGACCGACTCTCGTTCTGATATCTACACCCTGGGAATGACCCTTTATCTTCTCCTCACCGGTGGCAAGGTGGAAAAGGTTGGCACTTTTCAAGTCAAGCCGGTCAGTCAGCTTATACCCGAAGTGCCGGATGAGCTCTGTAAGGTGATTTCTAAAGCTGTCGAGGTAGAGCCGGAAGACCGTTTCCAAACGGCTGAAGAGTTTCGAAGCGCATTGGTGGCCGCATCCGGTTTGCCGGAAGACGGCTTTATACGCCAGGAAGCCACCGTGCCTCTCGAACAGCTGGGCCTATCCTCCGCAGATTTTGGAAGCCCGGAGAAGCCAACGGGAAAGAAACGGATCTTGATTGCGGGCTTAGTTTTGCTAGTGGGGCTTGCCGGTCTCTGGGGGACAGGACAGTTGCCGCCGGTTCCTTCTGAAACTCCGGTCCAGACAGAGCTAGCTCATGATCACGACGGCGACGGGAGACCCGATCATTCACCCGGCGAGCATGAGGAAAATCCCTATGGTGGAACGGCGTCAGGCTTGGAACATCTCAACATTCCGGGAGACATTTTCAGCTCCGGGAAGGTTGGGGACGACGATGTTTTGCTTTTGGGCGAGGACGTAGGTCTCTTCGGCGTTACCGGGTGGGACGATCTTGACGGAGCGGGGAGAGCCAGTCTGCTGGCCGAGCGACTGAACGAATTTTACCATCAGTTCTGCCCTCTTTGCGGCGGATCCAAGCTAGAACTGGGAGACATCAAAGTGGGGCGCCATACTTTGACGAAAGATGTTGCTGTCTTTTACGCCCACCAGCACGAAGATGGAAGGGTTGTCTCCGGCCCTCTGCTGCTGGCAACAGTCAACGATCCTCAAGCCTCGAAAGCCGGCACTACTCCAAGATTTTTGGCCTCATACTGGCGAGACCTTTTGCGAGATACAGTTCAGATTTCCAGGGGACTGGGCAGCCGTCAAACAGTGTTGGGTAAAGACCTGGAAGAGGCTTTGATCCGGGCGAGAGAAGCCGTCAAGGTAGGAGAAGTGAGCACTGCTAATCTCAAGGAGGTTCTTCGCAGTGTCACCGGTCAGGAAGCTGTGAAACTCCGAAAAGTGTATCTGGAAGTTCCCCAGGACAGTCCCAGTTCCGACGACTTCAAAGGGATTGCAGACTACGAACCGCTGAAGATTTAGTCGGTTAGCCCTCAATCAGTTCGAGATTGGCCCGAGGTAGGGTGAACTTTTCCCCACTGTCGAGTTCAATCTCCGCTACTCTGACCTTGGCGCCGGAAGGGATCACCTCCGGCTGAACCGGGAGACCCGTGACTTTGCCCAGTTGGCCGAAATGGGGCTCCCTGATGAGGCGCACGGCGCATCCGATAGCGAGTTCAAGCTCGGGAGCATCCTGCGCGTTCTCCCAATCTCCGTCCAGATCGGTGACGATGATTTCGGGCCGAATCACTCCTGCTCGAATCTGGGTGGCGCCGGACACCGACGCTCTTTTGCCGACTCGAGCCTTTAAGAGTTCGAATGTCTTCTGGGCGATTCCCAGGGGCCCGAAGCCCTCGGTCACCACAACGGTGACCCCCAGCTTCTCATTGCCCGTAATGGCCACTCCGAGGTCGTAGCCCAACAGCTCTCTCACGTCGGAGTCGTCGATGCCACCGGCCACCAACGCAGAGACCTGATACTGGGCAGCTTTTCGAACCATTTCAGCGGTGACCAGGCGTCCGACCACCAGAACCTTTCCCTTATGCTCAGGGAGAATAGCCCCCGCCGACAGAGTGTCGTCGGGCTTCTGGCAGGCGAGGCAGATAGGTCCGCCTGTCTCTGAGCCCAGGCCGAAGATACCTTGAATCAGAGAGCCGAAGGTTTTGACAACGACCCCCTGATTCGGTTCAACTTCCTCCACCACGCCGTCCACGTAAGCTTTGATGTCGATAGGTTGGGGCTCCCGGCGAAGAATCACCTGACCTGTTGTCTTAGAGACCGACTCCAGTGTGCCGGTGATGGGCGACTTATAGGGTGACTTGAAGAATCCGAAGAAGCCTTTAGAGTAGGCAAGAATCTCATCTTTTTCGATCTTGTCACCCTCTTTTTTGAGCAGAATATCCGGTAGTTCGGCTGCTCCCACACCAAGTTTAGAGGCGAGATTCACCATCTCCACCCTTCCCGGAAGAAGAGTCCTGGCGACCACCTGGTCCCATTTGACTCGATCTCCTTTCTTGGCCTCAACCTGACCCGCTAACGGCAGGCGGCGGCTGAAATGGAGCAAGGCTCCGGGAGTGACTTTGAGTCCTGGAGTATAAGCACCCATTAGTGACCGGCTCCTTTGAAGTCGGGGTAGAGTTGCAAAGATTCATTCCATTTGGAGAGGTAGTCCAGACGGTCTTTTTCCGACAGATCAGTAACGGCGTTTTGAAAGCTGAACGGTCGTCGACCTCTACCGTCGAAGATGACGCCCACGGTACCGCCGTACAGTTCGCATTGGAACGATTTGCCGGGACCGGCGCCCATATCAAGTCCTCTGGCCGGGTGGATGGTGACTTGAGTGGGCCCGAGGTCTCGCTCCCTCTGCTTGACGATCATTTCACCACCCCGAACGGTCAATTTCTCCCCATCGATCTGAACTTCCATGGCTGTTTCCCCCGGTTTCACACGACCCACAGGAGCCACACAATCCCCAAGATAGATGAGGCAATCTCGTTCGAAAACTTGAGTGGCCGCGTCAGGATGAACCTCGGCGAGAACACCCAGTTGAGGCATCATAAAGATACTGTCCACGGTGAGTGTGGTGACGCCTTCGGGGAGAAAAGAGTCGATGAGCATCATAGCGGTCTGGTGGCGGCGAGGGGCGTGGGAAAGAACTCCGCCTGAGCCGATGAGCATGTTCACTTTACGCATATCGATGAGAGTGTCGCTCTCCTCGTCGCCTAGACCGAAGAGGGCCGAGAGATCCGACTTCTTTTGAACCCCTTTGAGGCCGGTGACCAGTGATTTGTGCTGATCGAAGGAGAGGCGAAGAGCTTCTCGCGCCATGGCTTGTTCTAAAATCAACTCCTCCAGGAGATAGGGGATGGAGGTGGGGCGGATCATCTTGTTTTTGATCCGATTTCGCAACTCGCGCTCGTCCAGGGAAAAGGGGACCCATCGCATGACCTGCTCGTGGCCTGCTTCCGCGTAAACGTTGGAAAAGGAGTAGCTCATTCCAAAGTTTGCTGAGACGGTTCGGTTGAAGACTCCGTCGAGGACGGAGAAGACGTCGGTGGTGGCTCCACCGATATCCACACCCACGATGTTGATCTCATCTCGTTTGGCAATAGTTTCCATAATGGAACCCACCGCTGCCGGGGTGGGCATGATCTCCTCGTCGGTCATCTTCATGAGATTGGGATAACCGGGTGCGTGAGCCATGACATGTTCGAGGAACTGCTCTTGAATCTTGAGGCGACTGGGCTGAAGATTCTCCTTGTCCATGGCCGGGCGGAGGTTGTCTACAACTTCTAAGGCGGTCTTCTTTGCCAGGGTCTCTCGGATGGGCTCCTGGGCATCTTTGTTACCGGCGAAAATCACCGGAAGCTCGTAGGCGATTCCCAGGCGGGGCTTGGGGTCGGCTGCGCCCACAACCTGAGCCAGTTCCACTACATGCTTCACGGTGCCGCCGTCCACTCCGCCTGCTAGAAGCAACATGTCGGGGCGCAGTTGTCGGATCAGTTCGATCTTCTCGTGGGGCAGGCGTCCGTCGTTCACGGCCAACACATCCATCACAATTGCTCCGGCACCAAGGGCGGCTTTCTCGGCGCTCTTGGCCGTCATCTCACGAACCACACCGCCCACGACCATCTGCAATCCACCGCCTGCCGACGAAGTGGAGAGATAGATGTCGATGCCTTGATTTTTCTCTCGGTCGTAGGGTCGTATCAGTTCGCCATTCTCATCCAGAAGAGGTCTGCCGATCAATTCGGAGACCTCCCGTACCGCATTCAGGACTCCCTGAGTTACATCTTCGGCGGGAGCCTCCACAGTGGTTGGGGCTTCCCCACGGACGGCCAGACGGTAGCCGTCCTCACCCCATTCAATGAGGATGCATTTCGTGGTGGTACTGCCACAGTCGGTCGCCAGAATAGAACGAATTTTCGGCTCGCTCATCGGGGCTCGGCCTCCATCAGTCGCTCCATTTCCAGCAAGAGTTCTTCCAGGTTTTCTCGGCTTTCGAAGATCGAGGTAAGGTCTTTATGCCAGGGGGAAAGTCCGCTCATGGCTGCCAGGGGAGTGGTGGCATAGAGTGTTTGCTGAGCCACCAGAGAGAACGGTTTGAAGGCTTCGATGAAGAAGACGGCAGGTGTTCCCAGGCCGCGTTGGACGAGCTCTTTGGCAATTCTTTGATGAGGCGCTACGACGTTCATGCTGCTCTCCTTGTAAGGCCTTGTTGCAGACAGAATTCCGCCACCTCATTGCGTTGCTCCGGACGGAGCGGCAAGAAGACTCCTCGTTGCGCTTCGGTGGCTCGCTTTTGATGGTAGGGGGAGAGAAAGATTCCGTTTCGGTCTTTTTGAAATGTTCTGAATCTGTGCCAGGCATACTGTCGAGTGGGTTTGAGGGGGCCTCGAACCAGGATTCCGCTCTCTTCGAATATGTACTGTGTGGGCAAGAAGAAGTCTCTCAGGGAGAAAACGGAGGCGGTCCACAAGAAGATAGCCACCATGGGGGGGACCCACTGCCACAAGGCCTGGGCCAGGATTCCGAAAGAGAAGGCCAGCAGCAAGGCGGTTTTCGGTCGATCTTTGGCGGGATGAAATTCGATCATCAACCCACCCCCAGAATGGCCTGAATCATGGGCCAGAACTCGTCTCGAAAGAAGAGCACCCGGCCGATGAGAAGCGAGATTCGAGCCATCACGGTGTAGCCGAAGGACGCCCCTAGGGCGATCATGAGAACCCAGATTCCGATTCGAGCACCGGTCCCGAAGACCAGGCCCTTGTGTGGCACTGAGAAGTAGAAGTAGATCATGCCGGTGAGCAATCCGAACACCAGAATCCAGTTGACGATAGTGGTGGCGATGTCTACGCCGCCCGCCGGGTAGAAAGCCACCAGCGGTTTGAACGAGGCCGACACCTGTTCGATGATCATGGAGTCCATGGTGAACACAATCTGCAGACCGGCGTACATTCCCACCAAGAAGCAGAGGGGCCAGCGGGCCACCCAGGCGGTCTTGGGCGAGAGTTGGAACAAGAGCATGATCCCTAAGATGAGGGGAATGAGGGCGAGCAGTTTCCCCGCTCGCAGCGGGTCCACGATCTCGGGCTTAATGGTGCCCCAATAGCCAACGCACATCCAGTAGCCCGCAGACACTCCCACATAGATATGCTCCGCCAGTTTGTAGAACGGATTGTCGCCAAGTAGGAACGAGAACACGCACAGAGTCAAGAATCCTGAGATCCAGAGCCCCACAATCTCGTTGAGTTGGTATTCCATCTTAGCCGCGGCCCTTCTTGTTCAAAAATTGAAGAAGAGTGAGGATGTTGGCCAGAATGATGAGTCCGGCAACCGTAAAGTGAGCAATGGATTGAGCCTCCATACCTCCGGTTGCGGTGCCCTTAAACCCGGCCAGTTTCTCGTACTCGGCCGCTCCTCGGAGACCCCCGATAATTCCCACAACCTGACCGGAGTCGAAGTAAGGGAAATATTGGGGCGTTTGCACGGCAGTGGTGCCGACAACAAGCGGCATTCCGTACTCCGAGGCGGTAATTCGAATGTGTTCCAGAGCCCCTGGGAATCCGGCGGAGTAGGTGGCCACCAGGGCAAACTGCTTCAGCTGGGTCACGTCGCGCAACATGGGTATTTCGCTCAGGGGTTTCCCGCGAGTATCGGTGGGAAATTGACTTCGAAAGTCGAGGCCCATCTTCAGAGGCACGGCTTCGTTGCCTGCCTTGTAGCCGAGGTTAACGTAGTCCACGCCTTCCTCTTTGTCTTTGTGCAGCTCTTTAATTCGGCTGATGAGTCGATTGGTCAGCGCTTGCCCCTCGGGATAGAGAGCCATGAAAGCCACTTTTTGTCCGTGATTCATCACCTGGTCACAGGCGGCAAGCGCCATGGGTTCGAGTTCCACCGCCGTAGACGGGCCATAGTCAATGCTCATCAAGACCAGGGCACCCTTGGGAAGGTCTTCATAGGCCTTGAAGCTCGCCTCCACCGAGGGAGTGACCTTGATGGGCAGCCCCATCGGGTTCATGAGAGGCAAAACCACGGAAAGTAGGACGATCAAATAGATATAGCGGCGATCCAGGTGGATCAGTTTGTCAACCCATTTCACGGTTAGTCTCCTCCCAGATAGGAGCGTTCCACGCCCAAAATAATTTTGAGCGACACCGAGATGAGCCCGATAGCCGAGGCGATCTGGATGGCTCGTTGTCCGGCGTTGTTGAATCCGCCCATGATAAAAGTGTCGATAAAATAGCTGATGGAGAAGTTGTCGCCGAAGACTCCGCCCCAAAGAACCTCGCCCAGAGGGACCCGGAACAGCATCACCAAAAAGGCTGAACTCAGTAGCAGAGTGGATTCCACCGAACGGGCTTTAAAGGCGCGATAGGAAGCCGACGCGATGAAGAAAGCGGTCAGGCTGAACATGGTGGCCGAGAGTGGATTGAAGATGTAGTCGAACATCCAGTAGAAAGCCGTATTCTCATCGGTGGGCTGGTGACCCGGATAATTGAAGAAAAGGCCGATGATGAGTGTGGCGGTGAGACTGACGAGGAGAACCAGATTGAAAACCCAGTCTTTAGCTCGATCGCGAATTTTCTTGCCGTTCACTCCATACAAGCTGATAGCCGCCAGAACGTAGGCGAAGGCAGTGATGGCCTGAAACCAACCGGCCAATTCTTTGCCGATGAAGTTCAGCGGCACGAAGTAGTACTGGGCGATCAGCAAAAGCCCGGACAGAAAAGTGACGAAAAGCGGTCCCTGGCGTTTCACGAGAATTTCACTCCAATAAATTCGTAGAGGTTGTGCAAGAGAGGCGGGCCGCCGGTTATGGAGGCATAGGTGACATCGAGGGAAACCAGTACCAGGGTGATCATCACGATAGCTTTACCCACATCCTGACCTCTCAGGGAGCCAACCTGCAGCGGGTCGCCCGAGAGGTAGGCTGAGGCGGCGAAGAGTTCCTCACCGATCAGGGTGTAGTCACAGGCGGCCACGAAGAAGGGGAGTTGATTGGCCTGGGCGGTGCCGGCAATCTGGATGGCTCCGGTGGCGTAGCCTGTTTCGGCAAAAATGAGCGATTCGGCGTAGAATTTACCCATATAAAAGTTGGCCGCCGGTTCTTCTCGAACCATCAGCCCGTCCACCCCGGCGGCATAACCGAACTGGTCGTCGGAAATGTAGCGGACCGACTCTAAAGAGAAGGCTTCAGGGCGACCGGCGATCGTGAACGCGTCACGGACCACTTCCTGGGCGGCCGAGAAGGTCACGGCGCGAGAGGTGGTGGCCAGAATCGAGGTGTCGTATTCGGCTGTTTTTTTCGCCACATGACTGAGGATAGAGAGGGCGGCCAGAGTCTGGATGTCGTCCACGTCGGCAAGTCCGGTGACGTAAAGAACCGGCTTGCCCATCTCGGTCGCTCGCCCCACGGCTTCATCCAGGGCTTCTAGTCCGGCGATGCGGCGAATGAAGAGTTTCTTTTTGCCGGCCAAGTAGATGTAAACGATGAGGGCCAGGCAAATGACCACGACCCCAATAAGATTCAGGGTTCGCTGGCTGTTGAACAGTTCGTTGAGCATCACTTTCTTTTGCAGTTGACCGTTGAGGCCGAAAAGCAAGAGATTCCGAGTGGTGCGATTGGTCGCCACCAGACCGAGACTGTTGTCCCATCGAATCATAGCTGGTCTGGAATCGTCGAGGGGGAGGGACTCGGAGGTCCACTGGACTTCACCGGATACGGGGTCAAGAGCAGACAGTCTGTTGTCCTCCGTGGTGAAGAGAACGGGTCCGTCTTTGGCCAAAAGAGGCCATTCGTCATCCGGCAGACGCGCTGCTGCGGGAGCTTCTCCTCGAGGGAGGTCGAGGGTCCAGGCGGGCCTTCCGGTGGAAGCGTTAACCGCATGAATGACGACCTTGGGATAAGGATATCGGTGGTTGAATTCTCTCGACTCACCCGGTCGGTTGGGAGGCTCGGTCTGGGTTGCGTAAATGAGTCGGTCTCGGACAATCTGAACCGGGCCCACCAATCTCGAGCGAGGTTCAATGACCACGTTTTGCCAGGTGTTCATCTGGTTTAGAAGATAGATGGCGTGACCCTTGACCTTGTAGGTACTGTCTTCGCCCGTTTCCAGGTTCTTCACGACGTTGCCGTGACGATCCACCATAACTTCGTTGAGAACCGTCTCCGTCACCAAAAAAGTGAGATGGCTGTCTTGGCTGGCCGCAGTCAGAACAGTTTGAATCTCTTCCTTGCCCAGATTTCCGCCTGAGGTCTCTCCGCTCAGCCGGAATCCCATATTGAAGATGCCCTGATCCTCGTAGGAGAAGAGAGTGTGAAGGATGCCCTGATCTTCGAAGAAGGATGCGTCGGCCAACTTCATCTTTTCATTGAAGACCACGGGAGAGCGGAACTGCCTGCGACCGCGACCGGGAGTGAGGAACTCAAACCAGAGCCCGTGATTGAGCACAAATCCACCGTTCTTCAGGCCCAATGCATCTCGGGGGTTGGTGGTGAGCGGTGCCATGGCCGATTCGTCGACCAACAGAAACTCCTTCGATTTTTTAGACCACAAGAGAAGTCGATCTGCTGAAGGTGTGGCCTGAACATCTTGAGAGGAGAACGGATAGGGCTGAGGCTCCGGAGACTCCAGGCTTTGTCCCGTGAAGACAACGTAGGTACCGTTCTTTAGGACAAGACAGAGGCGCTGCGAGTCCAGGGCGTAAGGTCCATATATGATGCCGTCGGTGTCGTAGCCCTCTACCTCACCGGTGGGTGAGACGAGCTTGATGCTGTCGTTTTGCCGAACCACCAGAGCGTCGCCCCAGGGGACCACATCACGAACCGGTTTCTTCTCTTTTTCGTCAACCTCAAGTTGGGGCCAAAGCGGTGTGGCGGTGTCGTCTTTGACCACCAGAACGAGGTCGGGGGCGACAGCGACAAAGGCGTTTTCCCACTTGTCGGTGGGTTGATAGAGCCTCTCATAGATGCGGTTTTTGTCGCCCAGTCCCTCTGGAAGCTTTTGCAGATGACCCTTCTGATCCAGAAGTAGCAACTTGCTCTCATCCAGGAAGAAGCGACCGGCCGAGGTCTGGGCGCCCTGGTGGAGGGGTTGAGACCAGGCGGGCATCAGTAAAAGCATGAAGGCGAGAACGGTCTTGGAGAGACTCGCTCGGCTTGCGACTCGAAAGCCTATGGTACCAGCCTTGGTCATAACCGGCTGGTTCGAAATTGAAAAATATTCTCCTTTTTGTTTAAAATTTTTTTAGTACTTGATGCTTTCGCCACCGTCGAGGACCAACATCTGCCCTGTCATGAAGTCGGCTCCGGTTGCCAGCAGGGCTACCAACTCGGCTACGTCGGCCGGTTGGCAAAGGCGTTTCAGGGGGATCCCGGCTACCAGGCTGTTCTTGAGTTCTTCCCCGGCCTCAACGACCCAGTCTTCTTCCAGAAGACCACAGGCGATTGTGTTGCAGCGGACATGCGGGGCCAATTCGTTGGCCATGGAGACGGTCATGGAGTGGAGTGCGGCACAAGAGGCTGCCAAAGGGGTGTGGGCACCCGTGAAAGCAGAAGTGCTGGTGACGTTGATGATCTTTCCGTATCCCAGGGCGTCCATGAGTCGGGCCGAGGCTCGACAAACATGGAAAGACCCCAGCACGTTGTGGTCGTAGGCTTCTTTGAACTCTTTGTCGGTGAGTTCCAGAAACTTCGCATCCGACCAGTGATGAATGTTGTTGACCAGAACATCCACATGGCCAAAGATGTCGAGGGTGGCCGAAAGGGTCATTTCCACCGCTTCCTCGGAAGAGTAATCGAAGGGGAAAGCCAGAATTTTTCCGGGGTAGTCATGGCTTTGCAGTTCGAAGATTTCATCTTCGGGGCCGTTGATGATCAATTGAAACTCGCAGCCGGCCAGGGCGTGAGCGATCTCTCTGCCGGCCAGGCCGTTCCAATCACTTATAAAGGCAACAGGGAAGTCCACGGGGCTCCCCTTCGTTTCCGATGGTGCCATTCTTTCTTGTTTTGCGGTAATAATTGCCTCCTACGAGTGAATTTTGCCAGAAGGTCGAATTCTGAAAAGGAATGACTACCGCCTTGGTTAACTCTCCTCTGGGATCGGTCCCGGTCGAAAGTGCTGCGGACGAGGAACGAGAAAGGATTACACCATGGGAATGCGACGAATGAAAGTGGACAAGTTGGGGATAGATCTCCTGACTCACGACCCTGTCGTTATTCTTAAGGATATGGAAGGCAAGAGACATCTTCCCATTCTCATCGGTCCTTTTGAAGCTACGGCCATCGCCCTGGCGCTGGAAGGGACTCAAGTCCCCCGGCCTCTCTCCCACGACTTGATGAAGTCGATTATCGAGGCTCTGAAAGCCAAGGTTAACAAGATCGTCATTCATGATATTCAGGAGAACACGTTTTTTGCCAAGGTCGTTTTGGAGTCGAGCTTAGGGCCGCTTGAGATCGATGCTCGTCCATCCGACAGCATTGCGCTGGCCTTGAGAACGAACTCTCCTATCTACGTCACCGACCAGATCATTCTGGAAGAGTCTGATGAGAAGGGCAAAGAGGCGCAGCTTGAGGTCAATAACTTCAAGAAGTTTATCGACGACCTCAAGCCTTCCGATTTCACCCAACCGGACAAAGAAGAGTAGCGTCAAAAGGTTATCCCCTCTGAGAGCGCACGAGGCTTTCCAGTCTCGTGCGTTTGTCTTTTCGGGAGTTTTGTCTATATTTTCAAGAGTTTACAAGTTTGTTACATGAGTTAACATACTGTTTACAAGAGAGGTGTCCGAACTCCGGCTGATTGGGATTAATGGTATAGGTAAGCAGTTGACTTGCCAGAAAGCAGGAGTCAAATGTTAGGTCCTAATGACCATTGGAATAAAGAGTGCAAACCTCGCGAACTTCGCCAACTGTGTCACAACAGTTTCTGGTGTGGAGAGGACAGAGCCCACGCCATCAATCTAAGCCCCGGCGGAATGTGCTTCAGGATAGCCCGTCGTGCCGAGCCGGGAGAAGTTGTTACCCTTCACCAAGGTCCTACCCAGAGCGTCAAAGCCCGTATAGCCTGGACGCGTCGACTGGACAAGTGTACCGAGGTGGGGGTTCAGTTCCTGGATGAAGAGACCAGCATCGAGAACTGGATGAAGCTCAACAAAGAGCAGGCTGAAGCCGACAAAGCGGAGCCTATTCTGGCGCTCCCCGCCCCGGGCCATACTTGTCGTCCAAGTTTTAACTATCAGCCGGCCAACAGCAATTCCTCTCCGCCTATGCGGATCGGTAAGAGCTGGAGAGCAGCTTTTCAGATCATGGGAACCAACCATAACTCCCACTGAACTCACTTAAGATATTCGTTTATTGGAGCCTCGGTTTTCGCTTGCCGGGGCTCTTTTTTTATTTTGCTAAAGTTGGCTGCCTTGGTGGAGCGTGTAGGAGATAAAGCCGAAGTTGCCGGGAGTAGAAAGTTTGTCCAGGGACATCAGGTACTTAGGGTCGTATCGGAGTTCGGCATAGTGAGCAGAGATCTTGAGATGCCCTTTGTTGCCGCCGATTCCGCCTGTTCCGGAGCCGGGCGAGTTGTCCACCGGGTCTCCCGGGTCGCCTCCGTAGGCGACCACGGAACCTCGAAATCGTAAGTAGCCGTTGAGATTATAAAAAGCAGGG
>JYMV01036571.1_pt1 | contig 14952 bp, 30 predicted proteins | sample 338911 | NCBI WGS metagenome assembly JYMV01 (sample SAMN03354496, study PRJNA234377) | hydrothermal vent metagenome | biome: Deep sea; feature: Hydrothermal plumes at the Eastern Lau Spreading Center, Western Pacific Ocean; material: Seawater | place: Tonga | collected 2009 | depth 2000 m m
GTGATCTGATCCATGGCAGCAACGAATCCTACAGGTTTTGTGATGGGCGTATTATCGCCGATTTCGGGGAGTTATTCAGACCTTCCCTAGAAGCGCTTGATTCTCCTTGTCCAGCGGGGAATCAACAGGGAAACCCATAAGGCCTCGACGACTGACTTCTTGCTGCTTGCCACTCACTAACGCGATAAGGCTACTGCTGAATTGCATTCTGTTTTCCTATATCTATTGGACTGACTTGTAGAGCGGGTCGGCACCAATGAACACAGCTTTGGGTGCTTCTGGCCATTCTTTACGTATTACATCAAAATCGCCTTGAATCCAGCACCGCAATAACTCCATTCCTTCGTCAGCCTCTAGCGCAAACTGGATGGCGGCAATAGCCGAGCTTTCTCTCTTAGTATTCGTTTCAAAGGCTTTAGCCATTTCAAGTAGATTGGTCATTTCCTCACCATGGAATAAAGGACTGATCAGCGTTCAAGAATATAAACAAAGTCGGCCTTGCCTTTGAATTTAACAATCTCTACCCCGCGCAATACAATCCCGTGCCTCTCGAATAGGCTCTCTAGTTTTTCGCAATCCAGGTTGGGGCCAAAGTGCCTAGCCTTGAAGGAACCTTTAGGCAAGCAAGCCGGAGCGTCACCAGCTTTAAATTGTTGAAGTATTTTGCGTGCGTCCAAGTAAGTGTTACTGCTCATATTGTTTCCTCGAACTATTCAATTTTCAATAGCCGCATCAGCGAAGCGCCTGCCGGGAGGCCCGATAAATCGGGCTTGCACTAGAACTTAGTATTGCGGTCTGCTCGGATGCCATTGCTCTCCTCCGGCTCCCCCGGCCAGCGGCAGGCGACAATCGCTGCGACACTCACTGGCGGCAGCGAGTCAATGCCGGAAGACTGGTTTTGTGCCCAGGTGGTCAGTTCTTCCCAGCGTTCCTCGTCCATGTTGAAAGGGCGTTTAGCTCTAAGCACCCGCACTGCTACTGCGTTGCGGGTGCTCAATTTCGACAGATCGGCCCGACTATCCACGTTGTCGTTCTCGTATGCATTTCATAGATATTCATATTGTTTCTATTCAAAACAAGCTAGGAGCTTCGGTTGAAGCCGGGCATATCAATTCCGATGCTCGGAACCAACTCAACTGTGGCGTATCTGAGCGCCACACCGTCCGAACAGTCAAGGCTCAAGCTGCTGCACAAACCGCATACTCACTCTGACTTTGAGGGGCGACGAAGGGCCAGCTCACACCCAGCCGCTATCATTACTATCCCGATGAAAATCGCGCACAGCATTAAGGGAACTGAGACAAACGCAAGGGCTGCACTTCCGGGCAAAAGCAGCAGGCCGCCACAAAAAATCAGGATGTTGCAGGTCAGATTCATTGCGATATTGCTACTTTTTAGCGCTGTGAGCTTCTGCTTGAAGTGGCAACTGCCTTTTGCGGCCATGTAGAGATTTCCTCGGTATCAGAGCTTATCGAAGCTGTAGGAGCAGTTGCCGTGGCCACGAACCTCCCCGGCCAGTTCGGCGGCGGTGTATTGCTGGCCAGCTTGCAGATAGTCCTGCCAATCCAGCGAGTCGGCGTCCACCAGATCATCCTGCTCCAGTACCACCAGAGTTGGCGTGATGCCAAGAACTGCTGCGGCAGGCACTCGATGCGACCCCTCCAGGGCCATGAAGAAATCGCCGCAGTCCACAACCCGAATCGTCGGAGCACCACGCTCGCGCATTTCGGCGATCACATGCTCCAGTTTTTCGCTATCTGGTGCGTGGATGGTGTAGATGGTCTGCATGATGGTTTCCATGATCAGTCGGTGGTGTTCGCCGGGACTTGCGGGATCAATCCTCGTGCCTTCTTGCCTTGGGTGATTTTCATGTACATCACATTGCAGTGCGGGCACTCAGCAAGGCTGTCCCACACGTCCCCTTTCGGTGCTGGCTGGGTTTCAATGGCCTGTTTGCAGGCAGGGCACTCGAAGGCGATCAGCTTGATGCCCTGTGCTTTCAGACGGTCGTTGTACTCAGTGTAACGCTGCATCAGGGTAGAGGTGGCCATGTCGTCATTCCTTCTATGCGGTGGATGCCAGACGGGCATCCTGGTACTGCCTAAGCCCGCTCGCGGCGGGCTGGTGATCAGCAGGGGTTTCCTCGAACTACTCAGCGTTCAGTTTGGCTGTCAATCTTCACTGCCGATTTAGGCACGAGAGTAACGCTGCCAGGATCAAGCAGACGATGCCCAGGCAATAGCGCTGAATCATCGCCAAGCAGCTTTACCCGATAGCGCTTAGGAGTTTCATCAATCACCTCTACCGGGTATTCGCGGCGACCAGCCCAGCCCTGCAAAATCAGAACTGCTTGGCGGGCAGCTCGCGTAGCGAGCATGTCGAACTTCGTTGCGTCTACCTCGCGCATAACTTCACGACACACCACATAACAAGTACCGCGCTTCGTTTGCAGGCCGTGGGTGTAGACGCGACCGCCCGAGAAGAAGCCACCGTTAGGCAACGCCCAGGTTTCTGCACCGGCTCGAATCGCCCTGCAAGCTGGAGCTGCCGCTATGCTTTTCCAGGTGAAGTAGTCCATGCGCAGTGGTTTCCTCTACAGGCCGTTGGAATAGTGAATGCCGTTCTGAATAAACCCAAACATCGTATTGCCGAACGTGTATTCAATCAGAGAACCGGAACCGCTGAGCGCGCCAAGGGTTTTGGTCGTCACTTCAATGCGGCTCAAACCAACGCTCTCGCGCTCAGCATTTTCCTCATCGGCCTTCATCAGGATGGCGGCGAATTCTGCTTCGGTTATCTGCTGCATGGTTTCAACTCGCGATTCGTTTCGATGGGCTTAATGTACGCCCCTAGAGACGTACACGCAACCCCTTCCACCTATTTATTTTTCAGCCCGTAGGCGTCTCTCATAGCGCGGTCTGCTTCCTCGTACCGCGTCACCGCATCGCTCACAGTCGAGCGCGTTGCGCCTGTCTCTCGCACTGCCTCGGCCTGGGTTATCCCGTCCACCAGTACCCTTCTAGCGGCGCGGTTAGCCGCGCTCTCAGGGCTCCCACGCATCAGTTTCACCAGGGCGTCATACACCGCGCCTTTCATTAAAGGATTCTCCGCACTATGTCGCCCAGTCGGGCAGGATCGCCCGCGCAGAGCTTCTTAACCGCCTCTAGGCTCTCGATGCCTAGAATCTCACTGATATGCCGCAGGTCAATGCCTCGGCGCTTTAGCTTCACCGCGAGCGTTCGCCGCCCTGACTGGGCGCTCGCACCCTCGACCCCCGCCTGCTCGAAAAGCCTCGTGAATAACCGGCTGAGCTGTGTCGCACTGTAGTAGGTTTTGCCGTCCCGCTGTTTGGCGCTGAGCTTGAGCCCGTCACCTGTGCGCCCAGACACAAACAGCGGCGATGCCGGATCAAGGCCGCGATAGGCCACCTTTCTGATCGACACCCCATGCCCGCGCTTTAGGCGCTCGGCCAAGTGGGCATCTATGGCATTGGTCAGCTTTTTGTTCGTCCAGCACAGCGGTCGTGGCTTGTGGTTGTAGGCAATCTCGGCCCTTACTAGGGAGTCGCGCAGAATACTCCCGTCCTCTGCCAGATAGTCGCTCACGCGCAGCAGGCACAACTCGGTCACCGTCATTCCCGTACCAAAGCAGGCAAGCAGTAGAGCAGCGTCCCTGACGCCATTCTCGGCGCTGCTGATCTTGGCAACTTTTACCGCGTGCTCCAGCTGGTCATCCTCAACAACTATGGTCTTCGGCATCTATCACTCTTGGTGGGTTATTGCTATCTATCCAGACATAGTATGGCAAAGAAAAGACCGGGGGAATACTCGGCCTCTGTCTGCTGCTGGCGTTCACGGAAAATCAAAACCGAACCAGCCGATACCGCAAGTCCTAACGCCCGCGCTACAATACTGTCTATGCATACAGTTAAGTCACCCCGCACCATCCAAGCACCGCAATCGCAGATCGGACTGATCGACTCCTTCTATTGCTCAGCTGAAATTCTGTTCCGGCCTGAGCTGCGTGAAAAGGCCGTCGTGGTGGCATCGAACGACGGATGCGTGGTTTCGCGCACTGATGCCGCCAAGCGTCTTGGCATCAAGATGGGTGACCCCGTTTTCAAAATCATGCATCTGGTGGAGGCAGGCCAGCTGCACTTGTTCTCATCGAACTACCCGCTTTACCAGGCGCTCTCTGACCGGGTGATGGCGACCATCGCAACCTTGAGCCCACGGGCCACCGTGTACAGCATCGACGAGTCCTTTGTTGACCTGACCGGCATTGCTGACCTGCAGGGCTGGGCTGACAACGCCAAAGCCACCATTGAGCGCAATACCGGCATACCGGTTGGCATAGGCATTGCTCCCACGAAGACGCTGGCCAAGCTCGCCAACTGGGCGGCCAAGCGCTGGAAGCAAAAGACCGGGGGCATTGTCGTCATGATGGACGAAGACCGTCAGCAAAAATTGCTGCGCTATGCGCCGGTAGACGAGGTGTGGGGCGTTGGCCGCAAGATCAGCCAGCGGCTGAAGGATGACCACCAGATAGCGACCGCCTGGCAGCTGGCCACCGCAGACCACAAACAGATCAGGCGTCACTTTGGGGTCACCGTTGAACGCACAGCCCGAGAGCTAACAGGTACACCCTGCCTGCCTTTCGATGACCAGACGCCAACCAAGCAAATGATTGCCTGCACTCGATCCTTTGGCAGCCGGATCACCAGCCTTGAGGGCTTGGCCGAGGCTGTTGGTGCCTATGCCGCGAATGTCAGCGAGAAAGCCCGGCGCCAGCAAAGCCTTGTTGCTTGCCTGCAGGTGTTCATCCAGACAAGTTGGTTTGCACCGGAGAATGAGCGTTACACGGCGATGGCCACCGCCGCACTACCCTACCCCTCTAGCGACACCCGATGCATTGCTGGCGCCGCACAGGAAGCGCTCAGGCGCATCTACAAGCCCGGCTACGCCTACGCGAAGGCTGGTGTGGTTCTGACCCAGCTGGAAGATGGCAATTGCCGTACTGGCGACCTCTTCACCAAGGCTGATAGCGCCAGCAGTGAAGCCCTGATGAGCACAATGGACTTGATCAATCGGAAAATGGGACGCGGCAGCTTGCGCTTTGCGAGGGTGAAACCGGAGCCCGGCTGGGGTATGCGCCAGCAGTTTTTATCCCCGAGCTATATGGCCGACTGGGGCCAGCTACGCCGGGTTAAGTGCTGACCCGTTGACAGGTGCGTTAAAAGCACCCATGCTATTAGCAATAGTCACCCTCCTGGCGCACTGACAGCTCTTCAGTCGCCCGGATCAAGAGCACAGGCAATTACCAGTGACCAACGAAGTTTCATACCCCAAGCGTGATCTACGCCGCGTACTGCAGGTTCTCGGCGCAATAGACGAGCTGAAAGACGCGACGATGGTGACCATCGCCGAGCGTACCGGGCTCGACAAGAAGACGGTAACCAGGCTGATCGCAACGGCCATGAGCGAGGCTCATGTGAAGATCGAGAAAAACGGATCGACCTACACAATCACCGACTGGGGGCCAATTTTCAAAAAGACTGGCGGCAAGCTGGCCCTGTCTGGCGCGTTGCTTGAGCAACCTTATAGCTGAGGATTGTTGAATGACCCTCTCCAAATTGAAGAATGCCCCTACTTCCAAAGGCATCATTAAGAAACGGCTAATCGCTGGAGCAATGCTCTTGGCGTGGATCATCAGCTGTGCAGTTAGTTTGTATTGGCTCGACCGCTTTGACGACCATCCCCTATCCCTTCTTGGCGGCTTCCTGCTTGGGTTGATGAGCGCGATGCTCTCTCTGGGGTGGATAGTGAACTACTTTGCGTCTTTGTTTTACATTGACAACGAGAAACTAGCATCCATCATCGAGTCTCACAAACAGCTCACAGGTGCGGCTGTTGAATCTGATTGGCCGGACGTAGCAGATGCGAAAGTTTATATCGAGGCAGTGCGGGTTATGGGTCGTGACTTCACCGTCGGAGAGCACGACGCAATCAAATCTCTGGCCAAGCGGGTGAGTAAAAATCTGGAGAAGGAGGCTGCTTACAAACAGCTTTCGAGCACTCAGCTGCGTTGACACAGATTAAAGACTAAAGGAATTAGATAATGAACAAGTACGAAAGCAGGCTGGTTATTTCCTTGGAAGGAACACCACCCGCAAAGGAAGAACTAGAGGCCGATTCACGTCACCTTTCCATTCTGCTCTTGCCGACTCTAGTTCTTGCGCTCATTGCCTTCACCTTTGAATTGTCAGAAGCATACCAATACGGTCTTCTCTTTATTTTCATGTGCTTGGCGTCACTTACTTGCGTTTTGTTTGACGACAAGAAAAGGGACACCAAGTCTCTCAACGAGTTGAGCGAAATGATCGAGAGTGAGTCCAGCCTTTGTGCCGACAACCTCATCGCGCGGAAGCTGATCGCAGATTACGTGGCACAAATTCAGGCAATGGGCCGCAAAGTAATCGCAGGGGAGTTTGAAACGCTATGCCGCGCGCGGAATACGGAGCTTGAAGTGGCGGAAGAGGTAAAAGCGCAACGGAAACTCGATTCAACCCTGAGCCCAAAGTAAGCCGCCATGCGCACCCTAACCCTCCCCCTCAAGGGCGAATACTTTGATGCTATCCGGGCCAGGACAAAGCCAGAGGAATACAGGCTGCTCACGCCCTACTGGCGCCGCAGGCTTGAGGGGAAATCGTTTGATCAGATCGAGTTGACCAAGGGGTATCCCCGACGCGGTGACTCTGAGAGGCGGTTTGACCTCCCCTGGAAGGGCTACCGCATCACCACCATCACCCACAAACACTTCGGCCCGGAGCCGGTAGAGGTGTTTGCTATCGACGTGACCGGCTGAGCGGGCATCACCCTTTCGTCCGACACCTGAATCATTTCGCGTTATTCGCTTGCAATGCGAAGCATTTGTTACTAATCTGCAGTTATCTGCTACTGGAGGGCGCCACCATGGCCACACGCAAACTGTCCATCACCGATATGTTCGGCAACACCATCATTGTTACCGCTTTGATCATGGCCATCGCCCAGGCTGAAGCCAGCGTGCCGGACAACGCAACAAACGCCATCAAGCCCTTCAAATTCGTCAACGGGATCGCGGTCAGCATCCCCGAGCGCAGCAGCGAAGCTCACACCGTCGCCGAGTACCACAATGACCTGCTGGCCAAGGTTGAAGCCGTTCTGGCGCGGGACGATCAGGGCAACGAAGCCTGAGCGGAGGCGGTTTTACTACGCCTGCATTTTGTAATGTAACGTCGTGTAATACAGTAATTACACTACAGCAACAGAGCCCGGCCCTTGGCCGTGAAATGGGAAGACCTGCAGATGCGCCACGACAACACCCCCGCGAACACTCGACCGGTTGACGTTCTCAAGCTAAAGACCGCTTTTGAGGCTGCAGAGCTGGGGCAGTGGTACTGGCACACCGACAAGGACGGCGACCGCAGGATGATGTGCATCGTTCACATCGGAACCAACTACGTTAAGGTTGAGACACCTTCTTCCAGCAGAGGGAGCTGGTCGGAACGGGTACACCGCGATGTTTTTGAAAAGCAGCTTGAGCTGATCGAGGCAGCTGATGCCACAGCCATCATTGCCCAGCAGGTTGCCCACTACCAGGCAGAGCTGAACGCCAACATGGCCCGCATCCAGCAGCTGACAGAGCGACTTGGATTGGTTCACCAGGCACAAGCACCGGCAGGTGGTGACGGCAAAGCTCTGGCCGTACTGTCATCACAGATCGACGTGGATGCCTTCAAGGCCGAACTGATCGAGGCAAAGACGAAGGGCTTACCAGACCTCTACGAAGAGAACAAAAAACTCTCCGTTGAGCTGGCCCGGTGGCTCACGGCGCCAAGCCTGCCAATGCAGGCCCAGCTGAGCCCAATGCAGGACTCAATCAGCCAGATCGAAGATCGTATCTTCAACATCCAGCTTTACGCAGGCATCTTTGAATCCATCGTGACAGTCGCTGATGGCGCCCCTGCAGCCTCTGATGAAAAGCTGCGCATCATGCAGCGCCGTCTGTACATGGACGAGGAATGTTTGCTCGACTACCAGAACGGCGGCATGGAGTTCAGCAGTATGCTGGAGTTCGATGCATGGCTGGCCAAGCCCAAGAACCGAGACCGCATTCTGCCCTTCCCCCGGTGCATGGTTTCCATGCAGGTACGTCGTACCGTGAAGTATCGTCACGGCCATTCACTCCGCGACTTCCTGCGCATCCTGCAGCAGGAGAAATCAGACAAGTACACCTATCTCTTTGTGCGCAACGGGGATCAGGTCTACAGGGTTGGCTGTGATATCGACTTCGGTGAATTGATGTTCCCCGAGAAGGCCACGTTTGACCCCACTGAGCCGAGGATGATGGACGTTTCCTTCTCCAGTAGGGGCGCTACGATTACCAAGCGCGATTACGATGACCGACTGGAGCAATACCAGCATGCCAAAGCCATCTATGAGCAATGGATGACCGATAACCCAAAGGAGAGCTGGGAAGCTGCCAACCCTGATGGGGACTGGTATCGCGCAAAGCCAAGTGTACCCAACTTCCACCCAAGCGACTGGGAGCCCTGTACTGACGAGAGCGTTCACTTTGATGACTACATGGCCAATGTCTCGAAACAGGTGAAGGACTTCAACCGCGTTGCACTGATCGTTCAGGGTCTGTTCGACCGGTCCAAGACACTGATGCCCCACCCGCCCGTCAAAGTCTGGCAGCCAGAGTCATTCGCCAGTGCCATTGAACTGATCTACGACGGGAGCATGGTGCTGCACTGGGGCGAGGCGCCGGATATCGACGCCTACATGGCCCGGCTCAATGCCCAGATCAACGAAGACTCCGTTGTCATGGGTCAGCAGCACTACTGGATGGAAGTCGAAGCAGAGCGCGAGAACCGCCGCGAGGCCAATAACTGGCGCATTTCATACGCGCACAGGTCGCACCATAAGCTGTTTAAGCCGTGGGGCAACGACGGTCCAGGTGATCTTGCCAAGATGGAGCAGTGGAGCCCACGCAAGCGCGCGGCCAAGTTCACATGGATGCGTGAGGCCCGAGGCCGCGACGGAGGCATGACCAATGCCCAATTAACCGTCCCGGCAGATCGGCTCTTCAACGTCAGCGCATACAAGCCAGGCGATTACCTGCAGTTCTTCAAAGACCCACGTACTCGGTCCCGATATCTGGAATGGGCTGGCCCTATGCTGGTCGCCGAGGAATATCACGCCGGCCTGCGCAAGGTTCAACTACCCTTGAGCCAGCAGCCAGACAACGGCTACTAAGCAAACACACACCGGAGTTAGCAAATTGGACAAACAGAACCTGCAGGACAAGCCGCAAGTCGTCGCGACCGCCGCGCTGCACAGCATCTATAAGTACCAGCTCCTGCACCTTGCAGCTGGCGTGACCCTGCCGGAGGGTGACCAACTGATCCGCATGGCAGATCACGAAAGCATCACCGCCGAGGACAAGGCGCGGGTCGCACAGCTGGAGCAGCTTTTAATGGCGCTGCGCCCACTGACAGCGAGCCCTGAGCATCACGAGCTGCGCGCGCGGATCGACGCACTGCTGGCCAGTCAATCCATGCATTGATCGCTTAGCGGTCGATGCAGACATAATCCAACACAGGCACAGCAAGGATGAGCAAAACTCCGAAACAACGCCGGGAGGACCGGGAGGCGGTCCAATCTGCCGAGAAACAGCGCCAGCGCTGGGAAGCGTCACTGCGCAAATTCAAGCCAGGATCGCCGCCTGAGAAGCATGCCAGAACGATGCTAGAGGCAGCTCAGGCCGAACTTGAGACGGCAAAGCGGGAGTGCGCACGGCGCTCCCGGTAACACATCAATCCTGCCGTTCACCTTCGCCAATGTTGACCGGCTCTAAGGCAACCTTGTCTATGGCCAACCACACCAGCCCAGCACGATCCACCAATACCCGGTGGTTCAACCAGTCAAACCCCCACACCTTGTAGGTGCCCGCATCGCCCTTAATCTTGGCGGTGTATGCAGGCGCAGGCGGCATCGTTCCGTACTTACTTTCTCTTGGCAAGGCAACAGTTCTCCCGGTGTTCTTTGAGTTGTGATCACGGCAGCCTGAGCGGAGGTCTCACCCCCGCTGGTTCAATTTGTAGTAAACCATTGAGTCGCGAATCAAGACGGCCTTGATGATGGCAATTTGTTCTGTTTGGCCTGCAGCGGTACTGCACAGCAGCCAAGCATCATCTTTGTTCTCACGGCACTCAACATAGGCCCGGATAAACCGGTGGTTGGAGTCTACTCGCACGCGCCATTCGACATGAGAGGGCATGCCCGCGTATCGGCACTGTACCAGCTGTCGGGCATCTTCGATTCTTCGGGTTGGCCCCAGATCGCTGTCTGCATATCCCAGCGTCTGCAGCACGCGGCGATCCAGAAGCTCGGATGCATAATGGCCTTCTTTCAAGGCCACCAGACTCATAAAGAGTTTGTCCATCGCTTGCTTCTGCACTTCGGAAGGAAGATGGTTTACGAGCTGTGCGTCATTGATCGCAATTTGCCGGGCAACAGCATCTGTCTCAGTGCTCGCGGCACTGGTAATCTCGGCGTTGAAACCCTTCTTTCGGCTCCCCGGTGAACTGAACGTCACTCCGATCACAAAGCCAACGACCATAATCACCTGCACCGCCGAGCTTGGGTTAATTGCCGGGTCGCTCAAGTAATCGAGCAGCTTAACGGTGTCGTAGGCCGCAACTATCACTCCCACGACAACAGGCAGTGCTAGGGCATTGATAACGCCGCGTGCCAAGTGAGCCCTGAGCTGAACGCCATTTTCGGCCAACCAATCTGCAATATGTTCTTGGAATGCCTCGATTCGATTTCGCATTTCTGTTCCTTGGTAACCAGTCCCGAATTTTGGCCAATAGTAGTGGCCACTTCCAGCCCTACTCAGCAAACGAAAAGCCCGGCATAAGCCGGGCGTTGGGGAGGCATAGCGCCGCGTCAGCAGCCAGGCGCCCGGTAGTACGTCTGCAGCTGCAGGTTGCCCCCGTAGGGAGTGAACAGTGGGCAGTGCTTAATCTCTTTGGTCAGCGCCAGCAGTGCTTTCGCCGTGGCTTGAGCGTCCTCGTGAGTCCGTGCGCAGGTCTCACCTTCACAGCCCCAATTATGGCGCTCAGGGTTAAAGCCGATATACCGACGTGTCTCAACCTCAAGCTCGCGGCCACGGCAAATATTGCCATTGAGGGTGACCGGCAGACGCATCGCCTTGATGGTCCGCACAGCAGGTTGCACCTCAAAATCATCGAAGAAGGCATCAATATGCATCCAGCGCTGGCCGTTGCCGCTGTGATGCGTGACACGCAGGCAGGACAGGGTGGGTTCGTTGACGGTCAGGGCGATCATACCCGCACCTCCGGCTGAACGCCTTCGACATACATGCAGGCCGGGGTGACGACGGTGGCAGCAATTGCAGAGCCAAACCGGGCACGATAAACGAGCAGTTCCCCAGCTTTGTTGGTCGCCGTGACTTCCGCCAACAACTGAGGATCAGCCTCGCGGTAGCTGTGCGTTGCTGGATCGTAGGCGTACTTCGGATGAACGAATCTCTTATTGCCATCAGCGATGGCGTTGGCCGCTGGATGCACTTCAAAGTGGTAAGCAGAAGTCATAGAAGGTCTCCGATCCGGGTGACTGCAGGCAGCAGGATTGCCGCCCTTCAATGACTTAAAGATAGCCTCATTCGCTTTGCGGTGCAAGCGAAAAGAGGCGTAAGAATATCAATCCATAGCATGTGCGACGGTGAGACTGGCTTTGTATCAGAAGCGCGGCCCTGCACTTTGCTTGGCAGCTTGGGCCTCATCAATGACTTCGTTGATGAAGTCGGTGACTTGTTCCTCAATCTCTTCCAGCCAGTCCATCACGTCTTGAGGTACGGCCTTGTAGTCTTCGCCGGAGCCCCCGATTTCGCAATTATCCAGCACGGTGTAGAACGTACCAGATGCGCCACCTGGACCGTAGACCATTGCCGGTGTTCCTTGGCCGGGGTCTTCGACGTTCACCTCGGCAGGGTCAAGCTCGACTGAGTAGCGGCTATTGGATGGGCAGGTGAGCAGTTGTTTTTCAGGCATGGTCTTGGTCTCGCTGAATTGGTATACGGTAATACTATACCCAATTATTGCGATTCGCACATTTCTACTGGAGCCGTCTGCCCACACTCTGGGGCGACACTCCCGCTAACGAGCCACAAGGCATGCTCTGGAAACATCCGCTGCAGCACCTCCAGTTCCTCGGTACTCATGCGAATGTCCTTGTAGCGCACGCTCTGCCAGCGTGAGACCGAAATATCACCCTCGCGGATCAGACGTGTAAAGCCCGCCATGTCGATCAGCAGCCGGGCGCGGTCTTTAATCGTGTGCATGGCCAACATCCTCAAACAATTACGTTGACAGCTGCATGCTACCGAGGGACGAAAACAGCGCCAAGGTCGTTCTGTTCGACGCCTGGACACCCAATAACACGCCTGGGACGGGCTTGACGGCGAGACTGGAGCCTCTGTCAGCTAACACTGACAAGCCAAGGTCGAAGACCCGTGAAACCCCCACTACAACCGCTATAGCGGTTTAGTGGCGGGAGAGTTCATGAGCCATTGCGGATCGGCCTGCTTTGTTACTGGCTCGACCAGCCAATTACGGATGGCCTCTGCCAGCTGCCAGAAAGCATGGGCGGAGGTATAAGCGATTTCGTGCATTTTGATAGGGTCAGGCTGATCTTCTCCAATCCACAAACATTGGTCACAAGCCAATTCGCCCTGTTCATCCAGCCAAATGGACTTATCCCCATCCATAATTGCAATCGTGCCGATAGCCATTGGCACTAAGGCGGACTTCAAGCGTTCTGCCTCTGCCAACATCTGCTGCTTGGAAACATTGGTTACTGCCTTGACCACTGCATCGGTCAACTCATCGCCGAACTCTTCCCACAGGCGGTATTCTAAAGTCAGGCATGCATCTTCAAATGGGGCCACAATAACTTTATCGCCAATGGTGATTTCACAGTTGGTCAGATCACCGCGCTCGTTGGCGAGCATTTTGATACTGACAACATTGGATGGCTGGGTAGACATGGCTTTTCCTTGAGGGAAATGTTTGTGTTGGGATCATGTTAGGTGCGCTAAGCGCACCCGTCAACATAAAACTCACCTGAATTTTGTTTGCTCTCAATGCGGTGCCAATGATCTACCAGCAGCCCGCTTTGAACCTCACGCAATGACGACCCCCTGTAGGGTTTGCATCGCAGACTCATGTCTGCATCACCACTCTGCCAGCTTCCGCGCCGATGATGGCGCATGCCTATAACCGCCATTCCACGGGCTTTCCAGCCACCGACCCCCTGTAGGGTTGTACTTGATCGGTGTCGTGACAGCACTCTGCTGGAAACACAGCCGAGGCCACGCCATGAAAATATTTTCAAAAAAACGTCCGATTATCGTCAGTCAGGTGTCGCCAGACACTAAATACAAGTGCATTAAAAGAAAATCGAGGTTTCCAATGCACTTAACAAAACATACACGAACTACCAAGAAGTACCTGATCGAACTACTCAAAACCCTGTCCATCGAACTGATCGTCATGGCGTTATGTCTGGCACTGTCAGGCGACACCCCAACCCAACAGGGAACGGCTCCAGCACCAGCCCAACCACCTGTAGTCATTGTGCTACAGGTGGAAACGTCACCGGCAACCTGGAAGAAGTCGAACACCATTGTCGTCGAGAAACGGCAATGGAAGTGACAGACACAGGAGCGCGGTCGAACGACCGCACAGGGAGGGGCGGGTTACGCGCTTGGCTTCTTCTCGCGCGTGGTCCAGTAGGCCACGGCACGGGCTGCAGCAGCGACTTCCTGCTCATACTCGGCCATGTACTCCGGGTCTTGCTCGGGGCTCTCCATACCGGTGCGCTGGCTGAGCGTGACAAGGCGTTCGTGCCTCACCTGCAGCTGGTGAGAGGCAAGCTCACACGCACGACGCTTGGTGGTGGCCAGACCGTCAGGAAGCATGTCGCCGAGGTGGCACGACTTCCTGTCAAATTCACCTATGTTGGGGCTCCATCCGTAATCGCCGCTCCGAGAGCTCAATTTTACCCAGGTGTGGCCATCGACCTTCCGAACGAAGAAAGCAGTAGGCACTGGGGCCGCGTCAACAGTCGGTCTGCGGTTGAGCACCGACTTAATGCGCCACTCGGTCAGGGACACCGAGGTACGTTGAGTTTCCGGGTCAGTATCGACATACGCCTGCCAGAATACCGCGCCCGGCTTGAGCAGCGCCCGTGTGAGCTTCTGCGGCTTCACGCCCTGCCCTCCGACACAGCATCAGCCGCGTCGTGATCTGGACTGGAACCAGTGCGCTTAACCATCACGAGATTGCCTCTGAAAACGCATTCGCCGAGGTAGGCCAGCGTTATGCCGGGAACGACCAAGCAAGCAAGAATCGGCGCCGCTACCTCTTCCATCGCATCATGGATTGGCTGGGTCAGCGATACGTCAATCGCCTCAAACGCCTTGTAAGTGGCCATAGCGAAATCCGTCAGCTGCAGGACACCGAAGACCATCATGCCAAAGCCCATCGCGATCAGCAGTAGGCCGTAGACGTGGTGCTGTTTCAGGTTCATAGCGTTCTCGCTGTGTTTTCGTAGAGGTTACATACAACGCTGCGTAGGTACTGGGGTGAGACCTCAACCGTCGCATGATGCCCGAGCTGAGCAACGGCATTGCGGTGCCTTGCAGCGCCCACTATCCCAGCGTAGAGGCCAAGGTTAAAACCGATCTGGCGAATGAACTCTCCCGCCACTAAACCGCTATTGCGGTTGTAGTGGGGGTTTCACGGGTCTTCGACCTTGGCTTGTCAGTGTTAGCTGACAGAGGCTCCAGTCTCGCCGTCACGCCCGTCCCAGGCGTGTC
>JYMV01005431.1_pt1 | contig 14949 bp, 12 predicted proteins | sample 338911 | NCBI WGS metagenome assembly JYMV01 (sample SAMN03354496, study PRJNA234377) | hydrothermal vent metagenome | biome: Deep sea; feature: Hydrothermal plumes at the Eastern Lau Spreading Center, Western Pacific Ocean; material: Seawater | place: Tonga | collected 2009 | depth 2000 m m
AATTTCATATTTTTAATATAAATAGATCACAAAGAGATAACCTTTTGCTCACCTGATAGAGCTATCGCAAATTGCTACCGGCGGCTCGCTGGCCACGCCTAGTGGTGGTGGAATTGACTGACCTCTGTAATGACCCCTGCCGGTACTTTTTCTTTACTTCCCTTGGCTCGCATTAATACTTCAAGCCGGGGAGTGCCATCGTCGCGGAATATTTTTTTTGCCGTCTTGGCAACATCTTCTTTTTTGAGGTTTTTCACCGCCAAGATCATCTTCTTTTTAAAACGGAAGTCTCCCTTTTCATCCGTGGCAAGCGAATAAAGGTCTCCCGCAATCGCACCGATACTATCGCCCTCCTTTTCCAGCGCAACGATCAAACTTTGCCGATGCCTTTCAAACTCCTGGTCGGTCAATTTGGAGAAAAGCTTTTCAGTACTTCCCATCCAAACATTGACCCGTTTGCTCAATTCAAAAGGACCGTGGGTAGAAGACTGAATCACCAGCCGGAAAAAGATTCTATCTTCAATGCGCTGGTTAAAACTCCATACAATATATCCCAATTGCTGGTTGGTGCGCATTTGAGTATAAAAATCGCTTTCTACAATAGAAGCTATTATCGAAGCTTTGGCCAGGAGAGAAAAATCTTTCTCGCCAACCTGGATAGCATAGGCCAGCGAATTATTATTATCCTCGACCTCTCGGCTAAACCGGAACCGCTCTCCTTGAGACATAACCTCCACCACCTGCTCGAATCGCTCGTTTTCAGGAAGCGGTTTACCGCCCAAAGCAGATAGCAGGATGTCCACGCTTTCCAATGCTTCTTTATCAGACCAATTACCATGAATCATTCCGGTAATATACACTTTGTCATAAAGTGTTTTGGCATAAGCCTTGACATCATTCAAAGTGATCGGGGTCAGTGCTGATAGTTTTTCCTCATCCGTATACTGATCCTTGAGGAGCATCAACCAGTTGTAATAGCCTCCGCGTGAATAGGCCTGGCCTAGTTTACGGTTTTTCAATCCGCGTATCATGGCTTCTTTAATATTAGCGAATTTCTGTTCATCCACTTTCACTTCTTTTAGATTTTTTGTCACCAGTTTGATCAAATCGCCAATGCGCTCTGAATAGCCGCCAAGACTCAGGAGCACTCCTTTTTTTTGTATGGATAGGCCATAAGACAGTCCCGCCATTTGAATGGGATACACCAGTTCATTTAATCCTTCCTGCATCATGGCTTCATATAGTTTTGCCAGTTCCAGGTTTTTAGGGCTGCGATAAACTTTTGCAGTTTCAATTCTGAAGGTCAAAGATATTTTTGGCTGTTTGAAACGATGGTCATATTTAAACCAGACTTTTGCCAGATCGTCATCCTTCACCAGATGCGGATATTCCTCCACTAATTTCAGGTTATAAGGAATGAAGTCATTTTTCTCCGGGTAAAAAGTACCTTTCACCTTCATCGGATGAGATAATTTTTTGAAAGCCTTTTCCCCTATTTTCTGCAAGGAATATTCGGCATCGTAGTACGGTACTTTGCTATTGGTTGCGGCGGAATTGTAGCTCAAAACTACCATTGCGTTTTCAGGAGTCAATGTATCCAAAACCGCTTTATAGGCTAAAGGTTCATATTCTGTATAAAGGAAAGGCAGCGTTTCTACCACTTCCAGTTTATATTCCTGCAGTAATGACGCTTTACCTGCGACAAACCCCATGCCCTCATTCGGATTTTTCCAGTCGAAGTTGATCTGGGCCATAGCCTGGGTTTCTTTGAAAGTGTATTCCTGAAACCCATGCTCCCGGATCATCTGAATATAGGCAAAAACCAGCTCAAGAATCCGCTCATATTCTTTTAGCCCTTTCACGGTCAGGGAAATATTTATACCGAATGAATTGATATCCGGGTGACTGCTTCCCCCTCCCGCGCTGAGGCCTAAAACCAGCCCCTCTTCCTTTAATTTGGAGAGCAGGGAACCTTTGCCCTCATGCCCCAGCACAGAGCCTACAATGGAAGCCGGCTTGCTGGCCTGATGGTCCTTAAGGCGTATGGTGGGAAAATCGATTTCCAAAGAACGTACATCCTTAATAGTTTTTATTTTCAGCAATCGATACTGTCCCTTAAGCGGTTTTCTGAACTCAGGGGATATTGCGGGAACCTTAACGGGCCGATCCGATATATCCGAAAAATATTTTTTTGCCACGCCGGAAAGAATTTCCATCGGCATACTGGAGATGAGGGCCAGCTTCATGTTGGAAGCCGCATAATAACGCTTATAAAATTCAAGTAACGCAGGGCGATTGTCCCCAGATAGGGTTTTTTGGTTGCCGGTTCCAAAATTACCAACAGGATGTCCGGGCTCAGACATCAGGTTTGCTACAAAATTTCCACGCCATCCATCACGGAGCTTGTTTTTTTCGTGTTCATTGTTAACGGCTTTGACTTCTCTCTTCGCATAGGTCTTATCGAACAAGGGAGCCTTGAAAAAATCACTGAAGCGATCCAGAGCTTCATTAAATCCATTATGTGATACCTGGAAAAAATAATTGGTCATGTTTCCTGACGTGTAGGCATTGGACCCTCCCGAATGCGAGTCGAGAAATTTTTTATAGGAACCCACTTCCGGATATTTTATTGTCCCCAGAAACAACATATGCTCCAGATAATGGGCCAACCCCGCTTTATCTTTCGGATCATACAAATAACCTATGCCTACTGATAAGGCGGCGGCGCTACGATGCACATCCGGGTCGGAAACCAGGAGAACATCCAGGCCGTTTTCCAGGGAAAGGGTCTGGGTTTTTCGTTTATCGCCTTTTACCGCTTCGGCGGCAGAAACAAAAAATACGATACATAAAACCAGAAGCAACCCGGTTTTTAGAAAATTAGCAATCCGCTTCACAAAAAACCTCCAATTTCATTAACTCCATAGGCCTGAAGCCCACAAGTGTGTAAGTACCCATATGTAAATTCCTTTTATTATATCGGGCTCTTAACAACAAATGGGGTTAAAATTTTTTAATATAAAACCTTATACAAAAGCCACATTTGCGATAGATTCCTATAATTTTTTAACGCTATTGGCTTATGAATTGATGCCGATCAGAAAAATGCCAATCAGGATCAGCGCTCCCGCCAATATGCGTTGGGGACCAAACGGTTCTTTAAGTTTCCAGCATCCCCAATAGACCACCATCAATACGCTGACCTGGCGGAGGGTGACAATCGCGCTCAGCGCTTCGAACTGAAGCACCACGCAGATCAGGCCATACGAACCTAAAGTGGCAATTCCGGCAAACAAGGCTTTCTTCCATTCCTCTCTCCAGGTTTGCAAAATATATTTTGCCGGGTGTTTAGAGAAAAGGTACACATTGCAGAGAGCAAAACCTATCGTCGCTTCGATGAAAAAGAAGGTGACCCCGTTGACGAAGGGCTGATCCGGCAAATGACTTAAAAAGGAATCCATTCCCTTTTTGTCTACCAGGCTGTAGCTGACCACCATCGCCAAAGTAATAAATGCCCAACGCAAATCCTGATCGCGGACAGCCTTTATCAGGTTTTTAAATCCCTGTATCAGCTGTCCTTCAAAGTGGAGGATATATATGGCCGTCAGAATTAATCCAATCGCCAGAAACGTGAAAATGCTCAGGTGCTCATCGAGAAATAACCAGGCAAAAACCGGCACGAATACAGGTGCGGATCGGGCAATGGGGTAAACATAGGAAATATCCGCTGTTGAATAGGCCCGGGAAAGGCAGAGTATATACACTCCATGCAAAATGCCTGAAAGGATGCCCCAGAAAATAATCTCATCACTCAAGGGAGCTATTCCGAACCCTGCGTAGGCGATTAGGGCCATGACCATGACCCAAATCCCTTTTAAGCCAGAAAAGTACTGGGAATTTTTACTGGTCTGGGTCAATATATTCCAGAAAGAATGTAAAAGGCTGGATAACAAAACCAGCCCTATATTAAACAGTGACAAGTTTTAGACTCCGAATTGTTTCCGAGTATCTCTATTTATTAGATAATTTTCTCTACGGCAACTCGCAGCCCTTATTTATAAGGGTTGCTCATGGCCAAAAGTAATTTTCAGAGATGCCCTTCATTAAATATAGAAGGCGGGATTTCCGACATGCAGGCAAAAATCGCGTTCATTTCCTATCCGGTTACAGATTTAGACAGGGCTGTAAAATTCTACCAGAAGGTACTGGGAAAAGAACCCCTGTTTCACCGGGAAGATTGGGCAGAATTTGAGCTAGGTGGGCAAAGGCTGGCTTTGCAAAAGACTTCCGTACCCTCTTCCCCTGCTGGAGCCACGGTTTATTTTCTTGCCCAGCCGATTGAAGGCTTTGTATTTCGATTGAAGGAGCTGGACACCGCACTGGTCGGGAACATAGAAATTCATTCCTACGGCAAACTGGCCCATTTTCAGGACCCGGATGGAAATATCCTGGGCCTCTATGAACCGGCGCATAGGTAAAAGCGGAAATCCCATTGAGCGTATCACCTTGTTGCGGTACAATTGGCATATATGAATAATTCACTGACGCATTTTAATGAAGAGGGGCGTGCCCGCATGGTCGATGTGTCCGACAAGGACCATACCTCGCGTAGAGCAGTGGCTACCGGAGAGGTGCATATGCGACCGGAAACCCTGCAGCTGATTCAAGAGGGACAGATCAAAAAAGGCGATGTGCTGGCCGTAGCACAAGTCGCGGGAATCATGGGAGCAAAACGAACCCATGACGTCATTCCCATGTGCCACCCCCTTCTCCTAACCGGCGTGGACATCAGTTTCCAGATAAACCAGGAACCCGATGCTGAAACGGGGTTATGTTCCATCACCGTCAACGCCACGGTCAAAGTGACCGGGCAAACCGGAGTAGAGATGGAAGCCCTGACCGCGGTTTCCATGACCGTACTCACCATTTACGACATGTGCAAAGCCGTTGACCGGGGCATGGTTTTCAATAATATCGGACTGTTGCACAAATCCGGTGGCAAATCGGGAACCTTTGATAAAGAAACAGAATGATAACTCTGAAATATTTTGCCAGCCTGAAATCCATTGCCGAAAAAGAAGAAGACCAGTTGGACATTGAAAATCCAATTACCTTAGACCAATTGAGTGATATCATTTCTAAAACAACACCGAAAATGGGAGAGATGATCCGGGAGAAAAAAGTCTTGATCTCGGTCAATCAGGAAATGGCCTCTGTCGATACCATTATCCACGATGGCGATGAGGTAGCATTTCTTCCCCCGTTCTCAGGCGGGACAAAATAATAAGGACATTATTATGAGCACCACTACCGACTCTAAAATACGTATCCAGTTGGAAGATTTCTCCGTTACCGATGAAATCGAAGCCATGAAAAAAGTTTCTCGCAATATCGGCGGCATCACTACATTTTTGGGAACCGGGAGGGAGCTTTCCAAAGGTGAGAATATTGCCAAACTTAATTTCGAGCATTACCCCAAAATGGCAGAAAAAAAACTAGCCGAGATCCGTGAAAAAGCCATCAAAGACTTCGGAGTCATTGACATGAGCATCATTCACCGCGTCGGCCCCATAGACATTGGGGAAAATATTGTTTTGATCATCGCAGTTGGGGAGCACAGAGGAGAAACCTTCAAGGCCTGTGAATGGGCCATTGCTGAACTCAAACGCACCACTCCAATCTGGAAACGCGAAACCACCACCAAAGGCGAAGTCTGGGTTCAGGATACTCCTTAGGAACCTCAGCATGCAGGACAAAGTCATTACCCTTCCTGAAATTCCTCTCACCCTAACCGTCAACGCCCGGCTGGCCCGCTGGCTTTTGCTTGAACACGATGAGCAAAAGAGAAAAGCTGGGGAAAACGCCTGGCAGACCCCACCGATACTCCCCCTATCATCATGGTTGCGTAATGTTTGGCTTGCATCCTGGCCCGAAAAATATCTCCTCAGTGAACTGCAATGCGAAAAAATCTGGGAAGAAATCATAAATCAGGACTCAGCCCGGCTGGACCTCCTTCATTTGCAAGGAGTCGCCAGCCAAACCAGCAAAGCTTTTTCTTTGCTTCACGAATACCGCCTACCACGTGATAAAAAACTCTATGAACAAACAGACGAGTCGAAGGCCTTCCTGAGGTGGATAAGGAAATTTGAGAGCCGCCTTTCCTCGGCTTTAGCGCCCTGCATGCTTATGGATGCAGTGAGAAACTCCATGCAGGAGGGAGAAATACTCATCCCTCACTCGCTTCGAATACGGGGCTTTGAAGAACAAAGTCCGCAACTAAAATATTTTCTGAACTTCCTACGCGAAAAGGGGACCCGTGTTGATTTCCTCTCACCGGTACCGAGCCCTGAAATTCTTGCGCAAAGGATGGAAAAGCTAAACGACAAAAACGTAAATGTTGAGGAATATGAAAACCGGCAGGGCGAAGCTGAGGCCTGTGCCTGCTGGGTAAGGTCAATATTTCAGCCTGGAAAACGTATCGGCATCGTGGTACCGGAACTGGAAAAATACCGCACACTTCTTAAACGCGAATTGGCGGCAGAACTGGTTCCTGAAACCATTTTCAGTCTGGACGAAGAGGATTTACCTTTTAACATTTCGTTAGCTCCTCCCTTGTCCCAGGAACCCATGATCAAACTGGCGCTGAACCTGTTAAGCGTGAAAACATCCAATGTTCCTGTCAGCACATTCCTGTCTATCATCCAGAGCCCATTTTTTGGTTTTGCTTTTCCACCCACCAGAGAAATATCAGATCTGGAACGTAACCTGCGAAAAAAAAGAGTTCTCTCCATCCCTCTGGATCGATTCCACTCAATTTGTGGCAGTGTTCCTCAAGTAGACCAACTTGTGGAGAGTTTAAAATCCTGGACCTTAAATAACAGCAAACTCATGCCAGAAAAATGGGCGAAGGAGTTGTCGGATTTTTTGAAAACCACAGGTTGGCCGGGAAAAGTGGCACCAGGCACTGATAAACAATCTGTTTTATCGAAGCGGCACCAGGGTTTTGAGGCCTGGAAAGATTGCCTGAACCAACTCTGTTCCCTGAACCAAATCCTGGGTCCCATTAACAGGCTGGAAGTTTTAAACCATCTTACCCATATAACTCGAAGCAAACCTTTTCAGAGCAAAACACCGGAGCATTCCATTCAGGTGATTGGTCTTTTGGAATCTTCCGGAATGCAATTTGATTATTTATGGGTCATGGGTTGCCACCACGAAGCGCTCCCCGCCCATCCTGAACCCAATCCTTTCATTCCCTATGAGATCAGGAATAAATATTCCATCCCACGTTCCAATCCACAGAGAGAACTAAAATTTACCGAGCAATCCCTGACTCGCCTCTTGATGGCCGCACCGGACGTTCATTTCAGCTATCCCCTGCACGAAGGAGACATGGATCTGGAAATGAGCCCTCTATTAAAACGGTTTCCCCAAGATAAGAAGACCCCGTATCTTTCCAACCGAATCAAGGATCAAGTCCGGGCCATGAACCAATTGGAAAAATTCACGGAGCCCGCATTTCTGCAGGTGACGGATTCTGAAAAAAACCAATATGGGACACAGGGTATTTCGTCAGGATATGCTCTGCTCAAGGATCAGGTGGATTGCCCGTTTCGGGCTTTTGCCCGTCACCGTTTGAACAGCCAACGCACCCCGGTTGCTGAAATCGATTTTGACAATCTGGATCGCGGAAACCTGATCCATAAAGCCCTGGAACTTTTCTGGGACAAAACGCGCAACCGGAAAAACCTTTCAAACCTTTCACATGGCATTCTGGAAAAACGCATTGAAGAATGTGTGCAGGAAGCCCTCAAATTATGTTCACAGCGCACTACCGGCCAAACACAATTTAATAAACTCGAAATAGAACGAAACGTGCGCCTCATCCATGACTGGCTACTTAACATAGAGCGGGAGCGACCCGACTTTCAAGTGCTCCACAACGAGGAAGATGTTTCCATAAACCTGTGCGGCATAAAACTTAGCTTAAGAATCGATCGCATTGATGAAATTCCCGGAAAAGGTTTGTTATTGATCGACTACAAAACTGGAAGAGAGGCAAAACCAGCAGAATGGTTTGCAGAAAAAATACGCGCGCCACAACTACCGCTTTACGCGACGGCCCAACCTCCTGTCGGTTTGGCTTATGGTCATCTGACACTCGGCAAACCGGAGTTCAAGGGCACCGCCGACTTGCCACTGGGAAAACTCAAGAACTACGATTTCGCCAAGGATACCGGATGCTCAACCTGGAAAGAATTGCTGAGTTATTGGAAAAACAATTTGAATCGTGTCGCTGATGAGTTTTTGCAGGGGAATAATCAGGTCCTCCCTGTCAATAAAGGCGAACCTTGCTTACATTGTGAGTTCAACTCTCTTTGCCGAATTCAAGAAATACCGGAGGACACGCCCTAATGCTGGCTGACGAAAAGGTAAGAAAGCAGGCACTGGAACCCGACCAGTCCTTTATCGTTCAGGCCCCGGCGGGATCGGGGAAAACAGAACTGCTTATTCAGCGGTATCTGAAACTATTAGGGCTGGCAAACTTCCCGGAAGAAATTCTGGCAATGACGTTTACCCGCAAAGCCGCCGCCGAAATGAAAGAAAGAATTCTCTCAGCGCTAACCATTGCCCAAACTCGTCCGTGCCCAGAACAAATGCACGCCAAGCTTACCTGGAAGCTGGCGCAAAAAGTTCTGGAGCAAAATGAGCTACGCCAATGGCAATTGATGGATAATCCGGCCCGCCTGAGGATTGTAACCATCGACTCTTTTTGTTCCTCTTTAACCCGTCGCATGCCTTTGTTATCCAGGATGGGAACAAGTTTAAACATCCAGGAAAATGCCAAAAGCCTTTACCGTGAAACAGCAAGAATTATCCTGAACCTGACGGAAAGCGAGACCAATCCCTATGGTGAACTGGTGCGAAATATCCTCCGGCACATAGATAACTCCAAGGAAGACTTCATAAAAAGAATCATCCAGCTTTTGGAAAAAAGAGACCAGTGGATGATCTCCTTTTTCGACCCACGTGAAAACCTGGAAAGGCATCCTCTGAATGACAGCGCCCGGCAAGAGTTGGAACAAACAATGGCAAATTTGATTCAGTCACGCATGGGAGAATTAAAAGACTTGTTCGCACCTGAACTGCAACAGAAAATATTGCAGATCGCCAACTACTCAGGCAGAAATATTGATAATCCGTCCCACCCATGCGCCTGCCTGGGGGAACTGAAAAAATTTCCAGAGGTCTCAATCGATGATTTGGAAATCTGGAAAGCCTTGGCCCATCTTTTTTTAACGGGAAACAATACCTACAGAAAAACAGTGGATAAACGGATGGGTTTTCCTGCAAGTAAAGACTCCAAGGCCAAGGAGATGAAAGAGGCGTTTCTCGATTTAGTGAACTCCATGCAGGAGAACCCTGCCCTTCTGCCCGCTCTGGCTAAGGTAAAAAAACTTCCCCATGAGCACTTCACCGACAGCGAGTGGGATTTGCTTAAATCCACCATCCGCCTTCTGGCAGAGATCAATAAAAGTCTGAAAAAAGTTTTTTCATCCAGGCAGATTACGGATTTCACAGAAATTTCTCTTTCCGCCATCAATGGTCTGGTTCATAAGGATGAGAATGGGCAGGAAAGTCCCACTGATTTACTTTTTTATCTCGATTGCAAAATCCATCATTTCCTGGTGGATGAATATCAGGACACCTCTTACAAGCAGGAAGAGCTTTTGCATAAGCTCACCGCCGAATGGAGCGATGGGGATGGCAAAACCCTGTTCATTGTCGGCGATCCCAAACAATCCATATACCGATTCAGGGATGCCGAGGTGGGTTTGTTTATCAAGATACAGAAACGAGGATTGGGGTCTTTGCGTTTAAAGACCCTGGCCCTGGAATCCAACTTCCGTTCACAAAAACATCTGGTGGACTGGGTCAATACCTGCTTTCAAAAAATATTTCCGAAACATAACGACCCGAACCTGGGAGCCATTTCTTACTCCGAGTCATCAGCGGTATTGCCGGAAAGCGTGCATACCGGAGTGGTGTACCACCCTGTACCATACCACCCAAACAGGCAGGCTATTGCCGAGGAAGAAGCGCACAAGATCACGCTTCTGGTCAATGACCTGCAATCCCAACATCCAGACAAGAGCATTGCAATTCTTGTCAGAGGGCGAACCCATCTTACTTCAATCGTGAAGCATTTTCATGAATCAAACATTGCATTCAAGGCCCAGGCCATCGACTCACTCACTGACAGGCCAGCGATTTTGGATCTGCTTTCCCTACTCACGGCTCTACGTTTTCCTGGAGACCGAACCGCCTGGCTTTCCATCCTAAGAGCACCCTGGTGTGGACTATCTTTGACGGATATCCATGCATTGGTCGAACTGGATCCCACAACGACGATTTGGTCCCTGCTGAATAATCCTGACCGCATTGGACTTCTTAGTGAAGACGGAAATAAAAGGGCACAAAACCTGGTCCGCAATATTCATCCTTTTTTAAACGATTTTGCCGACAAAAATTTTCGCGACATACTGGAAGCCTGTTGGATTGGCCTGGGCGGACCTGCCTGCCTGCAAGGAACCAGTCCTGATGACATTGAGGTATTTTTTAACAAAGTGGAAGAAATTATAGCGTCGGGACAGGAAGAACAATTTGAAAATTTCGACCAAATCCTGACAGATTTGTATGCCAGCCCTTTGGCCGTTCACGATAATGCCGTACAAATCATGACCATGCACAAGGCCAAAGGCCTTGAGTTTGACTTTGTCATTTTGCCTGGACTGGGCAAAGGCATCAAGGTAGATGAAAAGCGCCTGGTTTACTGGATGCCACACGGCGATGATCTATTACTCGCCCCTATTGAGGAAAAAGGCGGCGACCCTTCCCCTCTCTACCAATTTTTATCGGACCTGAATAAGGAAAAAGAAGAATATGAATCCTTAAGACTTCTGTATGTTGCCGCGACAAGAGCTAAAACCCAACTGCATCTATTTGGCCATTTGGAACCTTCCAAGGAGGAAGTATGGAAACCCCATCCCCAATCTTTGCTGAATAAACTCTGGCCGCACATCAAGGAGGAATGGCTCAGCAAGCTTCAAGAAAACAAAGACCCTGTTGAGCCAGGTCTCACTGTAACAGAATCTCCCATGCATTCCATTTATCGCCTGCCAATGGATTTTTCACTCCCTGTCCCGGCTGATTCCATCCTTGAAGGACAGGTGGTTGAAATTGAAGATGAAAAAGATGTTGAGCCTGAGTACTACTGGGCAGGAAACACAGCGCGTTGCCTGGGAAATGTCCTACACCGTTGCCTGCAAAGTTTAGCTGGAGAAAAATTGGAAAGCGAACCTGAAGAAATAATAGAAAACTTGAAATCTAAACTTCAACCAGCTCTTCTAGGGGAGGGGTTACCCCTCGACCTGGCTGAAGAAGCAACAAAATCAGGACTTTTGGCTCTCACCAACATACTAGAGGATGAAAGGGGATGTTGGATTTTGGCTCCACATGATGACGCCCATTCCGAGTATCCCCTGACCTTCTTTCAGGATAATCGGTATATTCGAAACGTCATTGATCGTACATTCGTTGACGAAGGGGTTAGGTGGATCATTGACTACAAAACCGGGACCCATAAAGGAAAAGGGGAAAATCTTGAAATCTTTTTGGAAAATGAGGTAAAACGCTATAGACACCAATTAGACCGCTATGAAATGGTGCTAAGGAAGTATGGCGAGAAACGCCCTATTAAAAAAGCCTTATATTTCCCCTTACTCAAAGCATGGCGGGAAATTAATAAATAGTTCAAGGAAATTTGAATTCAATGGAAAAGAAAAATATTATCAAAACGCTTTTGGAGGGCAACCAACGTTATATCACTGGAGGTGCGTTGCACCCCAATCAATCTTTCGAACATCGTCTTGAACTGGCCGAGAGCGAAAAGCCGATTGCGGCAATATTAACATGCGCGGACTCACGAGTTTCCCCTGAGATCATTTTTGACCAAGGCCTCGGTGACCTGTTTGTTTTGCGAGTGGCTGGCAATGTGGTCAACGAAATGTTTGTAGGAAGCCTGGAATATGCCGTAGAACACCTTAATGTCAGCTTGTTGATGATTTTAGGGCATTCCCAATGTGGAAACGTGGATGCAACCATCAAGGGAGGCTAGTCAACGGGACATATCGGCAGTCTGTTGCAGGCTATAAAACCCGCATTGGATAGATTGAAGAAACAATCCCCCGGCTGGGTAAATATTGTCGCAAAAGAAAATGTGAAAATTGGCGTAGAAAGGTTACGTACTGAAGATCCTATATTGACGGCCCGATATGAAGAAGGTGATATAGATATCGTCGGCGCATTTTATGACATTAAAAGCGGCAAAGTGAGTCTTATCATTGAAACTTAAAAAATTATTGTTCCTCCATTCCCCAATACCATTTCCAAGAACTTCCCTTCTTCCTTATCAACTACTATTTGATTTATAAGTTTTTTTTATGTATTTTTGCTATACTTTTATAAAGCCCCTAGCTTTACAAACCGTTAAGAGTTTAAGAACTCGCTAGGGAAAATACGCATAGCGGGCCTAGGAGACGTTGTCCAAGATGTCTGGTTTCTTTTATCTGACAGATGATTTTTTTAAAGGTAAGAAGGAATGGCCCTGGTCAAATCACCACGCAATATACATTTACGGGTTTGGTTTCAAATCGAGAGCATGAAGCTGATGTTCTGGTGGAAACATCTAAGACACCTTGCGGCTTTCCTTTGCACCAAGCACTAAACCGGTACAACAATATCCACCCGCGCCTTCAAGCCGACTGGGTATATAATCTAATAGCCCCAAAAAAAACAAAAAATCCAGCCCTATTGTAATCATCCTCCAGTTTGGTTAACCTTAATTTAGAAACAGGTTCTTAAAGGTAATAACTGGGGTTCTATATGGGCGAAATTCGTTTTTTCATGGAAGAGTCTACGGTTGCCGTTGATCCAACGCCCTCCATAAGGGAAGCTGCGCAAAAAATGCGCCACCACTCCATCTCCCGTAGAAATAAAATCGTTGGAATGCTTTCCATCAAGGGTTTTGCGAACTTTTACAACTTCAAGTTTTGCCAGGGCAAAAACCAAGAAGACCAAATCGGCCACTATATGCGGGAGAAACTTGAAACGGTTCCTGAATCAACCTCCATACATAAAGCCGCACGGCTCATGAAAGAAAACAAAATCGATTCACTTCTGGTAACCCGAAATGATGATATAACGGGTATTGTACGGAAGGTGACACGCAAAGTGCTGGGAGACAATTTGAATCCGGAAACCACCCTGGTTTCTGAGCTCATGGAAAAACCCACAACTATAAAGGCTACTCAGTCCATGGATTCTGCCCTCAGTTGCATGCACCAGAATGATGCTCGGTATCTGGCTGTTACGGAAGACAACAAGATCATAGGGGTAATTTCACGTAAAGATCTAACTATTTATTACAAACATAAATTTGTAACTGCGCAAGACATTGACGAATAACATTGTCGGCCGGCTAGTTTTTATCTGATTGAATCCCTTTTTCGGAGAAATCCACCATCCACAAACCTCTAAAAAAAAACTAACTCATCCACACAGAAGTTAATGAATCCCAAAAACATTATTATTTTGACCGGAAATGATACCCGGCATAAGTTCTTCATCCATCACTTAAACGCCAATTTCTCAATTTCCGAAGTCTATGTGGAGATGGGTCACTATCCCCGCCCCAGCCCCCCAGTCAAAAGAAGAATCCATTGCATGGGACTGGTTTTTCCAACGTAGGGAGTGTTACGAGAAAAAGTTGGTTCGAAAATCGGGTCGGCTAATTGTAAAGAATAAACCCAAAGTAACTTATCTTGACAACGATGAAATGAATTCCCCACACACCATCGCCAAAATAAAAAAGGCGAATCCCGGATTTATCGCTGTATTTGGAACCTGCATTTTAAGAAAAGCCCTTCTTAAGGAATTTTCAAACCGCTTATTTAATTTGCACATTGGTGACCCGGAATTTTATCGGGGATCGTCTTGCAATTTCTGGCCTATTTATCAGGGAAAACTTCATCATTTGTCAGCAACCATACATCGAATTGATCAAAATATTGATACCGGTGATATTCTGTCCAAGCAGGCTGTCATATTAAGCGAGAAGGATAATGAACAGACATTATTTCTCAAACCGATCATATTAGGAACAAAGTTAATGATAAACACCATCAAAAAATGGCAAAGCGAATCCCTTCAATCTATTCCTCTGAACAGAAGCGGAAAACTTTATAAAAAGGCCGATTTCAATCCCAAAGTATTATTAGAATTAAAACAAATGGTAGAATCAGGTAGATTGAATAATTATATCCAAGCTAGTATGGATAGTTCATTGGCCGAAATTGAGTTTGACCCCAGGCTTCACCCATCAGTAACCCGGTTCAGTTAGGTTTCAAAGGGCTTTATGAAAAAATACTTGCTGTTAATATCAGGATTAGGTTTGATGAATTGGATGTTTGCCCTGGCAAGCTATCCCAGCAATGCTTCGGCTCAGGAAGACGTAAATGAGAAGTTTGTAAATATCGGGCTGATAGGTATTTCCAACCTGTACACCTTACCTGACAAAACAAGCACTATTGTATTTAGAATTAGAAATAATTCAACACGAACCATCAGCCATATATTTGGCTGGGTGTATATTTACGATAAGGAGCCTAACGGCAAAGGAAAGAATTTTGTGCTTCTAAATAATCCTCATAAGGGGGGCAATATCATCAAAGGTAAACCGCATAGACCGGGAACGGTTTCAGAATGGAGTTTTCCTTTGGTGCGGGAACCTTCCACCACCAATCAGGAAATTGATTACACCTTGCGGGTTCATTCCCGCTCAATATTTTTTGCCAATGTTGAGTCAGGAAACAAATCGGCCCCCAAGCC
>JYMV01006309.1_pt1 | contig 14947 bp, 10 predicted proteins | sample 338911 | NCBI WGS metagenome assembly JYMV01 (sample SAMN03354496, study PRJNA234377) | hydrothermal vent metagenome | biome: Deep sea; feature: Hydrothermal plumes at the Eastern Lau Spreading Center, Western Pacific Ocean; material: Seawater | place: Tonga | collected 2009 | depth 2000 m m
ACATGAGACCTGTTGCGAATGGAAGAGTGGTTTTCAGAGATTCATCGCACCATGCAAACCGTTGAACTAATCCGTTCTCAAGGTCGTAGAAAAGAATATTGTTATGCATTGCGGCGGCGCGTCGCAATCGATCCGGGTACCGACTTCGGTAGCCCGCAGAGCAAGATAACTAGCAGGTTTTTAGGAGACCATTCTTATGGCCACCTCGGAAGTAGCAAACGAGTCGGTAGAAAGCGATCCGGCTCAACCAGAAGTCGTTATCGAAACGCGCAACCTGACCAAGGTATACCGCGATTTTTGGGGCCGACCCAAAGTACGGGCGCTGAAAGCCCTTGATATGGAAGTCCGCCGTGGTGAAGTTTTTGGCTTGCTAGGGCCAAATGGATCGGGCAAGTCAACAACGATCAAGTTGCTCTTAGGGCTATTGTTTCCCACCAGCGGCCATGCGTATACGTTCGGAGTTGATGCCACGGATGTGGCCAAGAATGCGCGGATTGGCTACTTGCCTGAAGAGTCATATTTGTACAAGTTCTTGAACGCCGAAGAGACACTCGACTTCTACGGTCGCTTGTTCGACATGTCGGCCAAAGACCGCCAGGATCGCATCGACGAACTGATTGAAATGGTTGATCTGGAGTGGGCTAAGCGGCGTCAGCTAAAAGAATACTCCAAGGGAATGACCCGTCGTATTGGATTGGCCCAGGCTTTGATCAACGATCCTGAGTTGATTCTGCTTGATGAGCCGACAACGGGTTTGGATCCGATCGGCACGCGGGAAATGAAGGACCTTATCATTAAGTTGCGTGATCAGGGTAAGACAGTGTTAATGTGCAGCCACTTGCTGGCAGATGTGCAAGATGTTTGTGATCGGATTGCGATCTTGCATCAGGGTGAATTAAAGGAACTGGGACGCGTAGACGATTTGCTGTCGGTCCGGGATGTCACTCAGATTCAGGCCGGCGGTCTCAGCGCCGAAGCAGAGGCTGAAATTCGTGGTGTGATTGAGAAACACAATGGTGAACTGATCGCCATGGATCATCCAACCACCACGCTTGAAGACTTGTTTCTTGACATTGTTCGGGATAGTTCTGCTCGGCCTGGTAAACGAGTTCACAAGGAAGAGGTTGATTCAGATTCAGCAGAATCCGAGTCTGTAGAGGCTGATTCAGAAGAACCTGATTCGGCGGAGGAGAAAACGTAACGAGCCAGTGGGGTGAGACCTACTCGTTTTTCGTAGACAAGAGTTGCATGTTGAGTGATAAGGACCCGGTAAGTCTTCAGAGATGAGTTTGCAACGGGAGATGGGCTAAGAGCATGGTTGTTGACACGAGCGAATTTTTCACCTTTTCTGAATGGTTTGGCGGTGCGCTCAAACAGTTCGTGGTAGCGGCCATCGTCGTGCTGTTGATCGGTCTGTTTGTTAGTTATCTCTACTCGCTTTTCCGTCATGGTCCGGTGGAAGCTTTTTATGTGGTAGCCGGCGCTGTTTTTGGTGGCGTTGTCGATTTATGGAGCACTTCGTTCCGCCGCATGTTTGCCATTGCCCGTTTGGCGGTTCAGGAGGCGATCCGGAAACGGGTGATCGTAGTTTTCGCTGTCTTCGTGTTGTTATTATTATTCGGCGGCTGGTTCTTAGACGTAGAAAGCACTCATCCGGCGCGGCTTTACCTGAGTTTCGTGTTGACCGCATCCAGTTACCTGGTCCTGGGATTGGCCATGTTTCTGAGCGCCTTCAGTCTACCGAACGATATCAAGGCGCGCACAATCTATACGGTGGTGACCAAGCCGGTGCGGGCTCACGAGATTATCTTGGGTCGGATTATCGGCTTTATCTTTGTTGGCACAGTGCTGTTGTTGTTCATGGGAAGTGTCAGCTACTTTTTCGTAGTGCGTGGATTAAACCATGATCACTCAATTCGATCTGAAGAAACGGTGCTCAACAAAAAGACCAAGATACGGAGTGGAGAAACTAGTTTTGAATCATACCACCGGCATGAATTCGTCGTCGATGAAGCTGGCAATGGCCGCACCAATGAAGGACGGGGACATTCTCATGCTGTCCGGCGGACCGGGACGGACGAAGATGCTCGATATACCCTGGGATCCGCTGAAGGTGAACTGCGTGCCCGCGTACCGGTCTACGGCGGTTTGAGGTTCATGGATCGCAATGGCCTCAACAGTGATCGCGGAATCAATGTTGGCAAAGAGTGGACTTATCGCAGTTACATCGAAGGCAACACCCTGAACACGGCAATCTGGACGTTTGACGGGATTACCCGTGATAAATATCCTGAAGCCCTCCCGTTAGAAATGAACATCCGAGTTTTTCGGACTAACAAGGGCACCATCGTCAATAAAATCAAGGGACGGATTTTCCTCTACAATCCCAATCCAAATGCGAAGATCCGTCGCAGTCGCCCGATTGATTTTGAGGCCAGCGAATTTTCTATCGCCAAGCTCACGATACGAAACGAGGACTTGCAGTACCAGGACCAGAATGGTGAAATCAAGAGTTTGGACCTGTTTGAGGATTTAGTCCACGAGGGTCGAATTGAAGTTTGGGTCAGGTGTCGGGAGCATGCGCAGTTTTTTGGGATGGCACAGGCAGACGTGTACCTGCTGGCAGCAGATTCCCCTTTCTTCTGGAACTTCGCCAAAGCTTACCTGGGAATTTGGTTCCAGATGGTGCTGGTAACACTATTTGGCGTCTTGTTTAGCTCGTTCCTTAGTGGAGTGGTTGCTTTCAAAGCGACCTTGGCTACGGTGGTGTTGGGAATGTTCAGTGGCTTTATTGTCGGTATCCAGGCTGGTGAATATGCGGCCGCTGGGCCGATCGAGTCCTTTATTCGCAACCTGCGCCAGGAAGGAGCCGTTACCGAATTAGCGATGCCGGAAATACCGAAGCGCATTGTCAAATCGCTTGACGCAGCCTATTTGAATACGCTTACGACTGCGACCCACATCTTGCCTCGATACCCAGAATTTAATACCGTGGATAAGGTTGCTTACGGATTCAACATCAATAACTCTCTAGTTGCTCGGCACTTCCTCATCACGCTGGCTTATTTCTTTGTGATTTCAGTGCTCGGTTACTTCATTTTCAAAACGCGGGAATTGGCAGCATGAACTGGAAAACATCGTTTGCGCGCAAGATCACGTATATCACGACAATGGTATTGTTGCTGTTTCCCTTGTTCTTGTTGGGACAGCCTGAGACAAGGGCGAAGTCAGGTGGCAAGCTTTCTCGTATGCGAAAAGCATCGGGTCTCTCACAGGCAGAGTTGGGAGACATCGATCCTGTAGGCGCATCCATGCAGTTGGCGACCTTTGGCATGCGTGGAATTGCAGCAGCTGTCTTGTGGGAAAAAGCAACTCAATACAAGAAAACCGAAGATTGGGATAATCTCACAGCGACACTCAATCAGATTACGAAACTTCAACCGAATTTTCTCAGCGTCTGGAATTTCCAGGCACATAACCTCTCCTACAATATTTCTACTGAATTTGATGACTATCGACATCGCTATCATTGGGTGAAGAAGGGCATCAGCTTTCTCATTACAGGAACCAAGTATAATCGTCATCAGCCAAAGCTGCTGACCGAGATTGGCAGATATACCGGACAGAAAATTGGTCGCAGCGATGAACACGTGCAGTTCCGCCAGCTGTTTCGGGATGACGAGCCGTTCCACAACTCTTTCTCTGCCTACGTAGATGCGACTCGAGCCATGGGCGCCATGGGTAAACCCGATAATTGGCTGGTGGCCCGGATGTGGTATGCCGAATCAGAAAATGCTGTGGAAAAAGAAGGTATGCCTGTCGTTGGACGTTCGCCAATTATCTTCTTCATGTTCAAGCCGATGTCTCTGATTCAATATGCGATGGCCATTGAAGACGAGGGGATCTTGGACGAGAAAGGGCGCGAGGCATTTCGATATGCGGGACAAAAATGGGACGAATTCGGCGCCCGTGAATTGAAAGGCCCTTACGGTGGCCGCATTCGTTTGAGTGACATGGTTATCCACCGGCAGGCGGTAGAGGAATACCGAGAATCAATCAGTAAACTGGCCCCTGGCCTGGCAGAGGAAATGCGTCAGGAAAAACGAGCCAAGCTGAGTGAACCCGAACGGGTTGCCTTAGATATGCCTGATCAGTTGCGTAGTGATATGCAACGAAGACTGGCCATGGAAGCTGACATGGTAGTCTCGCATCAGGAACTCGCAGAACGCGTCCCAAAAGAACGGCGGAAGAAGGCCCTTAGATTTGCAGAACTGGCAAGCCAACGTGGAAAGCTGGCTGACGAGATCGAGTTTTCCCAAGGCAATGTAAACTATTACTATTGGAAAACACGTTGCATGGTCGAGCAGACTCGACTGGCGACCGACGCTCGTAAAGCAGTGCGAGATGCCAACAACGACTACCTGACGGCGGATCCGATTAGCGCGAAAAGGAAATTTGAAAAGGCCTGGGATCTTTGGTTCGAGTTGTTCAATAAGCATCCCAGTCTGTGGAAAGGTGAAACGGCGGAAAACCTGATGCCTGCGATCAAGAGCTATTTTGATTGCCTGTCGCAGTTAGACGAAGAACGACCCAAGGACTTCAAGCTGGTCCGCTTGTTACAACAATATGACCTTGATCCGAATGCCCTGCCAAAGGATGCTCCTGTGCATTGGCCGACGCTGTCGGAAGAAAAAAATCCAAATCAGTAAACCTGCTAATGGTAGCCACTAGCCTGCTGACAGGAGGTCACGGGAATTGACGAAATGATGCCGTTACGACCGCGAATTGTATCGCTGCTTTCCAGTGCAACTGAAATTCTTTATGCCCTCGATTTGCAGGATCACCTGGCAGGCATTAGTCACGAATGTGACTATCCCCCAGCGGCTCTCCAGAAACCACAGGTAACGGTCTCTCATATCGACGCGAGCCTGCCGAGTCATCAGATCGACGAGCAAGTGCGATCGAACTTGAAGATGCGTCGGTCGCTTTATGGACTTGATTCTGACCTGCTTTCTGAATTGACTCCAGATCTGATCATCACCCAGGCTCAATGTGAAGTATGCGCCATTCATTATGATGAAGTGCTGGAACTGGTGGCTGCAACTGATACCCTGGCCGAAACTAAAATCCTGGCCCTTCAACCACGCTGCTGGAAAGATGTTTTTCAGGACATCATTTCTCTGGGTACTGCTGTTGATTGTCGGGATAAAGCGGTTCAACTCGTTGAGGCTCTGCAAGGTCGTATTGATCGCATTGCCGGGATCTTGGAACGCAACAGGGTGCAACGTCCTCGAGTGGTTTGTATTGAGTGGATCGAACCGCTGATGGTGGCAGGCAACTGGGTGCCGACCCTGGTGGAGTTAGCTGGCGGCATCAACGGTGTGAGTGCTGCAGATGTCCCCAGTCAGTACGAGACATGGTCCGATGTCCTGGCATTTGATCCCGAAGTGATCGTTGTTTGTCCCTGTGGCTTTGACTTGCATCGCACTCGACAAGAACTGCCTCAGTTGCAACAGGTGGCGGGCTGGCAAGAAATGTCCGCGGTGAAAAACCAGCGTGTCTTCGTGCTCGACGGCAACTCCCATGTAAACCGCAGCGGTCCCCGCCTGGTTGAAACTGTAGAGATCCTTGCCCATGTATTTCATCCTGATCAGGTACCGGCTCCACAGTTGTCGCAACCGGCCGCTGAAACCTGGTATCACTGGATCGAGTCTGCCCGCTAAGATTTGCTTTCCAGGACACGGGATTCTATAGTGACCGCTGGCGACCCTGCCCGGCATGACCAGCCGTGCTTAAGACAGATTCCCAGAACGCTTGATCAAACAAAGTTGATTACTTATGAAACCATGGTTGTTAATCATTGTCTTGCTGCTGCCCGGGACTGTGCGGGCCGATGACTTGCCGCGGCTTACATCTTTAAGCGATCCGGAGTGCTCTTATAAGGTTTCCGAAAAGCCATATGCAGTCTTGATGCGTAACGGTGTGAAGGCGGTTGTCGTTGATAACCAGGCAGTTGCCGATGATGTGCTCCCCGCCCATCGGGCAGGATACAGTGGCCTGGCTTACCTGGGACATTCGCGGCGAACTGAGAACCTGTTCGTGCCCTCCTATGCCGGTCTCAATTACGAGCATATTCATGATGGGACCAAGCAGGATCGCAAAGTGTTATTTGAACCACGCAATGCACCCATGCAGTTGCGGCTTGTCGATCAAGATACGGTTGAACTTTACCAGGCAGCGAGTCCTCATTATGGACTGGAAAGCTGCTTGCGATATCAGATGCTCAAAGACGGCACGCTGGAGATGACACTCGAATGTGTGCCACGCAAACGCAGTTATACACACGGATATATAGGCCTTTTCTGGGCAAGTTACATTCACCAGCCAGAGTCATTGGATATTCATTTCCAGGGAAGAAGGGCTTCCTCAAAGAAGTCATCCTGGATCCAGTCAGCGACGCCCAGCCATGGTGAGCTGGCCACCCATTTAAGTTTGACCGACATGCGTACCTTTAAACATGACCCGGACTTTCCACTGTCGCTGGTCTTTAATCGATCCAACTACCGTTATTCGCAACCCTGGTACTATGGAGTGAGTCACCAGATGGCCTGGGTCCAAATGTTTCGACCACAGGACCAGGTTCGCCTGACCCAGTCACCGTCCGGCGGTGGCAAAGGAAACCCGGCTTGGGATTTCCAGTACTTGATTCCTGATTACCAGCTTGGCAAACGTTATCAGATGGTCATGCGAGGTCTGTATGTACCGTTCGAGTCAAGGGAACAGGTTGAGCGAGTGACCGCATCTCATCGTCAGGCACTGGGAATTCCCGCGTCTCCTTAAGACTGTCAGGGAACGTTGCTGGACTACGTGGATCCGGGAGGTTCTGCCGTCTCATGGCTGGCGTGAGACGAGTCGTGGTTTGTAGGCTCACGCATCAAAAGCAATCCCAGGATGGTCAGTCCGACACCGATCGCAGTCATCCAGGTCAGTGCTTCGTCAAACAGCAGTAACCCAGCTACAACGGTCATGCCAACTTGCGTGGCACTTAATGCATTGACATGGATCAAGCTGGTTTGGTTGAGTGCCTTGGCAAGTGCCAGAAATCCAACAGCGTTCCATATCCCGGCATAAAACATGTAACGCAGGTCGTGATGTGTGGTTTGTAACAAGGTTTCCAGGCCAGGGTTCATGAGACTTAAGAGGGCAAGTGAAATTAGTCCAACCAGGCTCACGACTCCTAGTGTCATGGGCAAGGATAGCTTTTGATGCAATCCGTAACGAATGGCTGCACCGAGCAGCGAGTAGGCAAAACCAGCGAGGCAGGCCGCTGCGACTCCACTAGCCAGGATCCAGGCAGAAACCGGCTGGCGATTGCTTTCATCACTCTGAACGCCTTCATTGGCTTCTCCGGCACTCAGCGAGAGAATAAAAACAGCGACAATTAGTAGGGTGACGGAGATGATGGTTGCCCTGGAAACATGTTCATGTAGAAACCGGTGTCCCAGGAAAGCTCCTGTCACAATCATAGTTCCCAGGGTTAGCGGGACCGCTAATACCAGCCCGATGACTCCCAGCGACCACTGAAAAACAACGTTGCCACAGAGATGACCAAACAAACCGGTAATGGCCAGCAGGGCGACTGCGCGGCCAGCTGGAAACTGACGGTTGCCTCGCCAGCGGCGAATGATGAGCCAGGGGACAACCAGCATTAATGTGGGGATTGCTTTGACGCAAGAAACCCAAGTGGGATGACAGTCGACTAGTGATCGCAAGTAGATGTTGGCAAACGTATAGCCGACGGAAGAGATGAGGCCATAAATAGTACCCAGGGTGGCGGCATTTCGCAGCGACGGGATACCGGGTTTACCGTTGTAGATCGTATTCACCCCGCTATTGTAGACGCGGGGACCGATTCCAGCCATCTCAGCAAGCCTTGCTGGTTTCACCTGCCATGAGCAGAATGTATTCTTAACGGATGGGCGGCAGGCGCTCACTGGCAACCAACCTGAGCACGAACGATGAGGCTACCCCCTTGGGACTGGAAACGGATAGACCAGATGATTTTGTGACACGGCTTCAACCTCTTTGTCAGCGGGCTGCTGATTCCCTGCGACAACTGGGATGGCGAGTTGTGTTTGCAGAAAGTTGTACGGCCGGGCTTGTCTCCGCAGCTCTCGGTAGCATTCCGGGCATTTCTGAGCACCTTTGTGGATCAGCAGTTACTTATCGGAATCAAACCAAACAGGACTGGCTGGGAGTTAGCCAGGAGCCCCTGGTGAATCCTGGCCCCGTGAGCCAGCAAGTGGTCCAGTTGATGGCCCAGGGCGTGCTCAATTCCACGGCAGAGGCGAATGTGGCACTGGCCGTTACAGGCCATTTAGGACCGGATGCCCCCTCTCAACTCGACGGCCTGATCCATCTTGGAGTTGCTGGTAAGGAACAACCGGCTGACGATGCTGCCAGCGATTTCACGGCTACTCGTTTATGTCGATTGGAGAGCAGTCAGCGACTGCTGCGTCAACAGGAGTCAGCTCACGAGGTACTGGCAACGCTGATCGATGTGATGGACATTTTTGATCACTGGAAGAGAATTCGCGAGGGGGAGTTGGAGAAGAGCAGGTTCTCCTGGGCTCATCATTTTTTGCGAGAGCAACCAGTTAGCCAGGATGATGCGACGGCAACTCCGGAATTCCTGTTTCCCGGTTCGTTTGATCCACGGCACGAGGGGCACCTGGAAATTGCTCAGTACGTGAAAAGCACGTTTGGTGCAGATGTCGAATATGAACTGTCACTTGAAAATGTCGACAAACCTGCTTTGGAATTCTCTGAGACACTAGATCGGTTGTTTCAATTTCTTGGTGGAAATCCGATTTGGTTGACACAGAGTGCAACTTTTGAAGAGAAATCACGGCTCTTTCCCGAGGCCACATTTGTAGTAGGCGCGGATACGATGGTCCGAGTTGCCGATCCCAAGTACTACCTGGACGAACAGTCGCATCGACAGGCAATTGCAACCATCGTGGCGGCTGGCTGCCGATTCCTGGTCTTTGGGCGGCAGTTGGATGGCGACGGATCGACAACAGCAGGCTTCTACCAGCTGGAGGATCTTGTACTGCCGCTGGAACTGAAAGAGATTTGTCGCCAAGTGCCAGCCGCAGCCTTTCGCGCCGATATTTCGTCGACCGATTTGCGGGCCAAGCGAGACGAAAAGTGACTCAACATCACTTTGGTTGGTTCTTTTCGTACCACGTTTTCCATTTGGCCTGTGCCGCTTCCCGTTTTTCTTCCTTCGTGAACCCACAGGTATAGGTATGGAAGAGAGTTGTCGGGGTCGTCCGCAGTAACTCAAAACCATATTCTTTATGATCTTGTTTCGTCATGTGGATCAGCAGTGCCAGGATGACATCCCGTACTTGGGTCTTAATGACACCGGGCTGAATTTGGGGGTTGCTCCAGGTATGGCATACAGACACGTTCGTTAGATGTGGTACCAGCAACGAGATATCGTTTTGGTCACCGAAACGAGCGACTGCAATCGCGGCATATTGGGTTGTGCTGAAAGAGGCAGGTCGAGACTTTAGTAACCGGCGTCCCAGTGTCAGTCCGGTTGTTTTCATGTCGTAGTTGAGTGTCAGCATGATCGGGTAATAGTGGCTTGTCTTGCTGGTTTCTTTCAGGACAAGCTGACTGAGCGTCTTCATGATGATATCGTTGTGGCGACTGCCTTGTATGGCTCGCTTGTTGGAACTGTAGTTCAGCAGCGTATAGAACTGTGAGAACAGAGTGGTATTGGTCGACAGCTTGGATTCTGTGGCTACGAACAACAGCGCTGCTAATGTTGCCGGATGCGCTTGTTGCGGCCCATTCACTTGACCAATCGCATTCCCTGGTCGCAACTCCGCTAAGCGTTTAGAGAGAGCCGGCTCGAGGTTCTTGCCGGTGTCAAAGGCCTCCAGTATTCCAGATTCCCGGCGTAGCATTTCTGCAAACAATATACGGGCATTACGATCACTTCCAATCGTCTTGCGAAACTGTTTCCAGCCGGGTAAATCGTGCTCTTCTTTACCATCAACATCCGAGATAAAGGCAGCGATTTTTGCTGCGAATTCAGATTGCAGTGACTTGAGCAGAATACGATGCGCTCGCATACGGATTTCCAAGTCGGGATTCACGAGCGCGCGTTTCAATCCTTGCTGTGCAAGAATACCGAGTTCCGCTAAGGACTGGGTCGCGTTTTCACGTACCGTGAATGAGGGGTCGCCGAGCAGTTTAACGAGTCGCTCGACATTGGCTTTACTGCCCTTCGAATTCGCTCCCTCCGGGCGTGGAGGATCTTCGGTGGCAACCACAAATAATGCTGGTGTCAACATCAGGATTATTAGACAGATGTGCGCCAGCCATCGTGCCGGTAACCAGCCTAATTCGAATGACCTGTTGGACATCAGTCGGGTTTGCCTTGTAATGGGTTAGCAGCTGGGGACCGCTTAACCGTATTAATCAACTCGTGGAGCGAAAAATAAAGGTACTTCATTATACGGTAGGGGGAGACAGCCCGACAATGTCCGAATTACGCAACTACTGCGCTCGCGGATCACAAACAGACCTGGAATTGCTAAGGGGGTGACAATTGCTCAAACGTAGCCCAGCTCTTATAGTGGACAGTTCAGGATGATTCGCGCAATTACGGTTGGATTCTCCTGAAAACAGTAAGATTTTGAGGCTGGGAGACCTGTTTGATGGCCAGTGATTGTCCACAAGTAACCGCCGAAAATGCTCAGCGACCGCTTTTCGCGGGTGTTGATCTGGGTGGTACCGGTATCAAGATTGGGTTACTTGATGACCGGGGCAGTACGATTTGCGCAACACGGATTCCCACCGACCAGGAGCGTGGACCGGAGGATGCCATTGGCCGCATGGCGGCGACGATTAAGGAGTTGCTGGCGTCCGAGAAAATTGATCCGACCGACTTGATGGCAGTTGGCCTGGGAACGCCCGGAACGATGGATATTCCGGCTGGCATGATTCTCGAGCCGCCTAATTTGCCGGCCTGGCGACACTTTCCTGTTCGAGACGAACTCTGCAGGGCTTGCCAGCATCCGGTTGCTTATGCCAACGATGCTGCTGCGGCGGCTTACGGGGAATTTTGGATTGGAACCGGTCAACAGTTTAACAGCATCGTTTTGCTAACGCTCGGCACCGGTGTTGGTGGTGGAATTATCATTGGTGACAAATCGATTGATGGTGAAAACAGCCACGGAGCCGAGTGTGGACATATTCTCATCGAAAGCGGTCCCGAGGCCCGTATGTGCTCTTGTGGCCAGGCGGGTCACTTGGAAGCCTATGCCAGTGCTACGGCGGTTGTGAAGCGGACCAGGGAAGCCTTGCAGACCGATTCGTCCTCCAGTTTGCATCAACGACTCGAGGGTCAACAGGAATTGACCACGTTGATTCTTTATGAAGAAGCGACCAGGGGTGATAGCTTGTCGCATCGCATCGTGATGGAGACCGCGGACTACCTGGCCCTGGGAATTGTCAGCTTGGTTCACACCATCGATCCCGGGATCGTGGTTTTAGGAGGTGCGATGACCTTTGGTGGCAATGACGCGGAATTGGGAAGAGAGTTTCTTGAACGAATTCGTTCCCAGTTCCGGAAGCAGACGTTTCCAGTCCTGGCAGATCGGACGACGATTGATTTTGCTGGTTTAGGGAGCTCAGCAGGCTATATCGGCGCTGCAGGAATTGCTCGTCTAATGTACAAAAGAGCTGAATAAGAGGTAATGCTTGCCTCGGATCCACGGCCTCCCGCGTAGAATTTGCCGACAGGAAAAGGACACCTCGCAAGCCGTTTTGCCAGGTGACCATTTTGATCCCCAGCGATGTGACCGAATGATTGTGATGGGCTGAAAAGATGACTGGAATAGACTGCAGCAAGATACGCAATTTCTGTATTGTTGCGCACATTGATCACGGGAAAAGTACGCTGGCAGATCGGATGCTGGAATCTACCGGCACGATTCAAGAACGCCAGATGAAAGATCAATTGCTGGATGACATGGAGTTAGAGAGATCACGCGGGATCACGATCAAAGCGAGGGCCGTCCGGATGCACTATGACCGGGATGGTGTTCGTTATGAGTTAAACTTGATTGATACCCCGGGGCACGTGGACTTTCAGTATGAAGTGTCACGATCACTGGTCTGTTGTGAAGGAGCCTTGTTGCTGGTCGATGCGTTTCAAGGGGTGGAGGCACAAACCGTGGCGAACGCGTTTTTGGCCTTGGAGCATGAATTGAAGATTGTGCCGGCCATCAACAAGATCGATTTGAAGAATGCTCGAGTTGACGAGGTGTCCGAGGAAATCGAACAGTCACTGGGGATTGATCCTGCCGAGTTGATGCTGGTCAGTGCAAAATCAGGGATTGGTATTACTGAAGTGTTGGACGCGATTATTGATCGTGTACCGGCACCAAATGGTGATGTCAACGCACCCCTGCAGGCGATGGTTTTCGATTCTCATTACGACGAATATCGTGGGGCCATTACCTATGTTCGTCTCATTAATGGCACGGTCAAGCGAGGAGAGAAGGTCAAGTTCTTGCGGGCAGACAAGACGTACGAAGTGGTGGAACTAGGTCAGTTTGTTCCGCAGCAAGAGGCTTGTGATCAGTTGCAGGCGGGTCAAGTTGGTTACCTGATCTGTAATATCAAGTCACTCCAAACCGTTCATGTCGGGGACACGGTAACTTCCATGAAAACGCCGGAAGCTGAACCATTGCCAGGCTACCAGGAGCCAAAACGCATGGTCTACTGCGGGTTGTATCCCTCCGACGGACAGGATTTCTCAGAACTGCGTGATGCGCTTAGCAAGCTTGCGATCAATGATCCCAGTTTTGAGTTCGAGCCGGAAAGTAGCGATGCGCTAGGATTTGGCTTTCGTTGTGGATTCCTGGGACTGCTCCACATGGAAATTGTCCAGCAACGTTTGGAGCAGGAATCGGATGTCGACCTGGTGCAGACAGCCCCGAATGTGACGTATGAAATTGTTACGGAAACGGGAGAGGTTTTGAAGATCCATCGCCCACAACAAGTGCCCGAGGCTGGAGATATCGAGGAATTCCGTCAGCCGATTGTACGTGTCAACATCGTGCTGCCCATCGAATGCATTGGGCCGGCAATGAAACTGTGCCAGGATCGTCGTGGCGCCTACAAGGTTACCGAGTACCTGTCACCGACACGCGCCATGCTGACTTATGACTTACCCTTAGCGGAAGTGATTTACGATTTGCACGACAAGCTCAAAAGTGCTACGCGCGGATATGGCACCATGGACTATGAACTGCTCGGGTACTTCCCGGCTGACCTGGTACGCATGGACATCATGGTCAATGGAACGCGCGTGGATGCCTTGAGCGTGATCTGTGATCGAGTTGATGCTGACTCGCGTGGTCGATCAGTTGTCAAGAAACTCAAGGCAGAAATCGATCGCCACATGTTTGAAGTTGCGGTGCAAGCGGCCATTGGGTCCCGTGTAATCGCCCGGGAAACGGTTCCAGCCTTCCGAAAGAATGTGACGGCGAAGTGTTATGGTGGTGACATCAGCAGGAAGCGAAAACTCTGGGCCAAACAGCGTGAAGGAAAGAAACGGATGAAGTCCGTGGGGCAGGTGGATATCCCGCAGAAAGCATTTATGGCGGTCCTGGATTTCGGTAGCGATAAAAAGTAACGATCTGAGTTGTAGATAAGACTAGCAGTCGTTCCCAGAACGGTTTGTACGATGCCATGGGCACTCGAAAATGGTCGGTTACGGCAAGACCCCTTGCAGTGGGATGCCTGCTGGCAATCCTGCTGACAGTCCTCTCCGTGGCCTTGCTGCGACACTGGAGATACGACGGGTTGAGGAGACCCTTCCTGATTCACGGTGGCTCGATGGCCCCCTCGCTCAAAGGAGAGCATTTCACCGAAGCCTGCCTTGATTGCCAGTTTCCTGTCCACGTCGCGGTTGACTTGCTGGCTGATCCGCAATGGCTGACCTGCCCAAACTGTGGGTATCGCAAAACCCCGCTGGACGGTAGCAAACGTCAACCAGGAGAACGCGTTTGGATTGATCGCTGGGCAAAATCCTTCAATCGTCTCCGCCGCTGGGATCCCGTTGCTTTTCATCACAGGTTTAGTGACGAGTCCAGCAGCCAACACAGACAGCTGGCCGTTAAGAGGGTGATTGGATTGCCCGGAGAACAGATCGAGATTGCCTCCGGAGAAATCTATGCCAACGGCACCCTGGTCCGCAAGTCGATGGAGCAGTTTCGTGACATGGCCATCCTGCTGTTCGACACCTATTACCGCCCAGGCGAGACTAAAGAGATCCCGGATCGTTTTCAGCCAGTTGGCCCAGGCAGCCGCTGGCAACGACTGGCAACAGGTTACCAGTTCGAGGATCCCCAAGTTACGACTTCCACCAGTCAGCCCCGGTCTTCAAGTGAACTGGATCAGCTTCTCTATCAGCATTGGGCTTGCATGGCCAATCAAGTCCCCTGGAAGGATCGTACTGCCACTTCTCGTATCCTGGATCATTATCCCTACAATCATGGTTTGTCACGGGGCCAACTGTTACCCGTAAGTGATTTGTTGTTCAAGTGTTCGTTGACGATTGGAGATAATGGTCTTCTGATCATCAGCCTGTTTTCGGAAGGGGATTGTTTCGAGGTTTGGTTTGACCTCAACACAGAGCGTTACGAACTGCGCCGAAATGCAGAGAGCATTGCCAGCGGAGCCTTCCTTCAGGGCTTGAAGCGAACGTCGCACGAACTAGAATTTGCGGTCGTGGACCAGCAAGTGATTCTTGTCGTGAATGGCCGCAGTTGGTTGAGACAGCCATTTTCTCCAGGCGATGCAACTGAAGCAGTAGCCCTTCCAGCGCTCGATGCGGAGCATCCCCTGATGATTGCTG
>JYMV01030210.1_pt1 | contig 14946 bp, 17 predicted proteins | sample 338911 | NCBI WGS metagenome assembly JYMV01 (sample SAMN03354496, study PRJNA234377) | hydrothermal vent metagenome | biome: Deep sea; feature: Hydrothermal plumes at the Eastern Lau Spreading Center, Western Pacific Ocean; material: Seawater | place: Tonga | collected 2009 | depth 2000 m m
GATTGGTCGTGCTTTCCAAGATAAGATGATTAACGGCACTGGTTCAAGTAACCAAGTCAAAGGTCTATTATCATTAGTAACAGCAGGTCAAACTAAATCAGGCGCAACGAATGGCTCTGCTTTATCTTATGACTTGCTCGACGAGGCTATTGATTTAGTTACTGATAAGGATGGTGAGGTCGATTACTTAATGATGAATGCTCGTACTATTCGCTCATACTACGCTCTACTAAGAGCATTAGGTGGCGCAGGTATCGGTGAAGTAATTACATTACCATCAGGTAAGCAAGTTCCTTCATACCGTGGTATTCCGATTTTCCGTAATGACTATATTCCGGTAACTCAGACGCAAGGCACTTCATCTACTTGTACTTCAATCCTTATGGGTACAGTAGACGATGGTTCTATGTCACACGGTATCGCAGGTTTGACTGCTTCAAGTGACGCAGGTGTATCTGTTGAAGAAGTTGGTACATCTGAGACTAAAGACGAGACAATCACTCGTGTTAAGTTCTACAATGGACTTGCTAACTTCTCTGAGAAAGGTCTAGCAATGTTGAAGGGTATTAATAACTAATACTGTTTGATATAAAAATCCTCCGGCTCAATGTGAACAAGTCGGGGGTACTTATTTAGGAAAGATTATGGCATTAGACGCAACAGTAAATGGCTCATCAGCAGATAGTTACATTACAGTATCAGACGCAGATGCCTATCACGCAATACACTTATACGCAACCACTTGGACTACGGCTTCAACTGCTAACAAAGAAATAGCACTAAAGATGTCTACTCGTATCTTAGACGAGAAGGTAGATTGGTCAGGAGCAAGAGCAACCTCAACGCAATCATTAGCATGGGGAAGAACAGGCGTAACAGACGATGGTCAAACAGTATCATCAACAGAACATCCTCAAGCAGTAAAGAACGCAACCGCAGAATTTGCTAGACATTTGCTTGGTGCTGACTTAACTCTTAATTCTGATAGTAAAGGAATATCAAGTATGGGCGTTGGCTCTATCTCATTAACATTTGATAAAAACGATACGTCAGCAGTATTACCCGACATTGTGCAAGAAATGTTGAGAGGTTGGGGAGATATAAATGCTAGGTCAAAATTTGGAACAGTAAAAGTAGTTAGAGCATAATGGGGCTAAGAGACGCACTAATTAACGCTGTAAGTTCGGCTGTAACCGCAACAGGAAACATAGCGGAAACAGTTATATACAGAATACATACGAATCATATCTATGATGTGTATTCAGGAAAAATGGAACATAATGCTACAGATGTTGAGGTTAAAGCCATTGTTAGTGTCGTTGGTGAAGAAGTGGGCATTGGCTCAATCGAAGTAGGGAGTACAGGACAACTTGCAGTGTTGTTTGCGACTAAGGGATTGACATTTACACCACAGACAGATGATTTTATTGTTAGGAACTCAGAGGTTCATGTGATTAATAAAGTTGATACAGACCCAGCCGGTGCTTCATATACTTTAACTATTAGGAAGTTAGGATGAGCATACAGTCATTTGATAACGACATTAAAAAGTTTGCTAAGAAGGCGGGATTAGAGGTGGATAAAGTTGTTAGAACAATAACGCTTCATGCTTGGAATGGTGTAACTATGAAAACACCTGTTGATACAGGTCGTGCTAGAGGTAATTGGAATATGTCAGAAGGCAGTATTGACGCTTCTGTAGATAACAAGACTACTACAACAAAACCATTTAAGAAGTTTTCAGGGAAACGTGATGTCTATATTACTAACTCTCTATCGTATATTGGATTGTTAGAAAAGGGTAGTAGTAAACAAGCACCTAAAGGCATGGTTGAAGTGACCATGAATGAGATTAGGAGTAGGTTTAAATAATGTCATTCGCAAAGGAACGATTACTAATAGAAGATAGGTTTGAGGCAACTTGGACATTTACCCCTATTGCTTGGGATAATGTAGAGTTTGATTCTCCGAATAATGATAATTGGGTACGGTTTAATATACTTAATGGTGTTGGAGATTACAGAGCCATTAATAACCTAAAAAGACACACTGGCGTTATTGTTGTACAAATCTTCGCCCCTCGCAATTCAGGAACTAGTACAATAAGACAATATGCGGATTACGCTGTAGCCATATTTGATAATAGGTCGTTTGGCGATGTAGTTTGTGGAGTTGCTAATATGGAGACAGTCGGTACTGATGACATCTGGCATCAGATTAATGTTAATATTCCTTATTGGAGGGATGAATGATGAAAAAAGTAACTTTATATCCACCTGAAGGTGGTGAAGGTGTAACCCCTCACCCAAGCAAGGTAGAAGAGATGAAGAAGTTTGGATGGGTAGTGAAGCCCTTAATTAAGAAAAAGGAGAAAGACAATGGCAAATCATAAAGGCAGTGAAGGTGTAGCAAAAGTTGGAAGCGTAACAATCTCTGAAGTAAAAGATTGGAGCATTTCAGAATCAGCAGAAACGATTGATGACACAACACTAGGCGATACAGCAAGAACAAAGCAAGTAGGTTTAACTTCGGCAAGTGGTTCAATGACTGCTTTCTGGGATGAGACTAATACCACTGGTCAAGGTGCTTTAACCAATGGTGCTACAGTGACATTAAACTTATATCCTGAAGGCGCAACAACAGGTGATATTTACGCTACATTTTCGGCAATCATTACTGAGAAGGGTGTATCAACTACACTAGACGGAATGGTTGAGACATCTATTAGTTTTGATGTAAATGGTGCTGTTACTTGGGGCGCGGTGTAAATGGGTGTTTTAGATAACGCAAAGGCACATTTTGATAAACTAGAGACTAGGTTAATTGAAGTGCCTGAATGGGAAACTGTTATCTACTGTACACCGTTTACTATGGCGGAGAAGAAGTCACTTTGGAAGTTTGCTAAAGGTGATGACTTTGAATTTATGGTACGCACATTAATACTAAAATCACTAGACAAAGACGGTCAAAAGTTATTTGATATAAGTGATAAGATTAATTTAATGAATGGCGTGTCACCCGATGTAATTACAAGAGTAGTAGGGGATTTATCAACCGCTCAGTCCATTGAGGAACAAGAGGGAAACTAAAAAGCGATTCCGAGTTATATGCAAAGTACGCACTTGCGAATCGCTTACATAAAACTGTTTATGAAATAGATAGTATGACGGTGGATGAGTTTCATGGTTGGATAGCCTACTTCAAACTAGAGGATAAAAATGGCAACTAATCAAGTAGCGTCACTGGGAATCAAGGTAAGCGCACATGGCGTAGAGAAAGCCAAGTCAGGCATAAGAGGCATAGGTAATGTCGCCAAGCGTGTAAAAGACCAGATATTCTCACTCAACGGAGCAATGGGTGCGTTAGGCGCAGGTGCTTTAATGAAATCCGTCATTAAGAGTGCGTCAGGTTTAGAGAGCCTGAGAGTAAGGCTTAAATTCTTGACAGGTAGTACAAAGGATGCCGGTAAAGCATTTGATACTATGACAGGGTTCGCTTCTAAAGTGCCATTCGCACTAGAGGATATTCAGAAAGCATCCCCACTTCTATTAACAGTTACAGACGACATTGATGAACTGAATGGTCTCTTAGAGATGACAGGTGACATCGCGGCAGTCTCAGGTCTTGACTTCGTTAAAACAGCAGAACAACTACAAAGAGCAATGGCAAGTGGTATGGCTAGTGCTGACTTATTCCGTGAGCGTGGTGTTGCTTCATTCTTAGGGTTTGAGGCAGGTGTTACATATACAGCCAAACAAACGACTGACCGCTTAAAAGAAATGTGGGAGAACAATACAAGCACAGCAGTAGGTGCTACTGCGGAATTAGCCACGACATTCCAAGGTCAAGTATCAATGATGGAAGATGCTTGGTTCAAGTTAAAGATTCAATTTGCCGATTCAGGTATTTTTGAACTGGCTAAAGATAATGTACTCGCTATAACAGAGGCACTTGGAAAGCCGGCAACTTTAGCAAAAGTAAAAGATTTTGGTAAGGCGTTGGTTTCATTTGCCAAGGTTCTTGGTGGTATTGTTGAGACGTTCATGGGGCTACCGCCTTATGTAAGAGAAGTTGGATTAATTATGGCTTTCTTAGGTGGAATGAAAGGTAAATTAGTCTTGGCAGGGTTACTCGCCTTATCAAAAGGAATTGATATGGTACGGGATGCTCTAATAGGTGCTAGTAAAGCCGGTGGTATTAAAATTGATGTAATTGGAAATGCTAAAAAGGAGATAGAAAGACATCAAATAAATCTAGCAAGAGTACAAAAACAAATAGAAGATATTAACTCAGGCAAGACAAAAGTTGCGGGCGGAAAGAAAGGTGCTGAAAGAATGTTGGCAGCCTACAGAGAAGCAATAACATTCATAGAGAATGACCTAATTAGGTTAGGACATATTATAGGTGGAACAAGTCTTGACCCTGTAAAACCCACTGTAGAAGCGAATGTAAAAGACGAGATTATGACTAAAGCCACTGCTGATATTGACAAATATATAAGCAAACTTAAAACTGTAGGCATTGAAGAAACAAAGCGACAAACACTAAAAAGAGAAATTGATGTTGAGATTAAACGAATTTGGGCATCTGAAAAAACATCTTTGGAGCAAAAGGTTGGACTGGTTAAACAAGTAACAGGTGCTTACACACAAGCACTTGGTAGAATGGATGAACTTGATATTGCTAAAAAGGTACAAGCCTTAACAGATTCAATGTCTGATTCTATAACAAGTATGATTATGAACATTGGTCAAGGTACAAATTCACTGAAAGACTCAGTTAAAGGAATGGTTAAAATTATACTCGCTGAGTTTATTAAAATTAAGGTAGCACAACCCATCGCTAATTCAATGGCTAGTAATTTTAATTGGGCAAGCATGTTTAGAGAACATGGTGGAACAGTTACGGGAAACAAGCCATACGTTGTGGGAGAAGCAGGACCCGAAGTATTTTTACCAAATAAAACAGGAACTATAATCCCTAACAATGAAATGTCAATGGGTAGTAAATCAGGCGGTGAATCTAGTGTAAATGTCAATTTTAATATTACAGCAAACGATACAACTGGATTCGATGACCTGTTAGATTCAAGACGTGGAATGATTGTTGGCATTATTAATCAAGCCATGAACGATAGAGGCATTACAGGAGTAACAGCATAATGGCATATCCTACGACACCAGTTTTTCAATCATTAAATCTAAGGTCTAATGATAGGACTTTAGTTTCTCAGGCAGTCAACGGCAGGACACAATCAAGGAAACTCGCTAGTCAGTATTGGGAATTTTCTGCACAATATCCACCCATGAAACAGGCTGATTTTATGCCTGTATATGCCTACGTCATGAAACAACGTGGTCAAAACGGTACATTTACTGTGAGAATGCCAGTGTTAGAAGATGCGCGTGGTACGGCATCAGGTACGTTAAAAGCAAATGGTGCAAAAGTCGCAGGTTTAAACACGGTGGTTGTAGATGGTATTACTGGAACACTGGTAGAGGGTGACATGATTAAATTCGGTCACGATAAAGTCTATATGGTGGTGGGTCACACAGAGACAACAGGAAATACAACGTCTATAGATATAGAACCGGCTTTGCGTATTGCGGTAGCCGACAATGAGACAATCTTATTTGACAATGTTACTATGAAGGTAAGGTTGAAAAATGATGTACAAGTTTTTGGTATGAGCAATAATGGAATGTACAAATATGAAGTAGATTTTGTTGAGGCGTTATGAGTAGAAATATAAGTACGGCATTATTAACTGTATTAGACGATGATTCAATCAAAATGTGTCACTTGTTGGAGATACATTTATCGTCAACATCTTACTTAACTGACGCAGGTCAGGACATTAGTTATGGTGGTAATTCTTATGTAGCCAGTAGTCATTTTTTGAATGTTAGTTCAGTACAAGAAACAACTGATATACGGGTTGGTACTACTAAGTTAGTTTTATCAGGTGTAGAACAATCCTTCATATCATCAATGTTAAGTGGTGGTTATGTATCAAGACAGGTTAGGGTTCTACGAGCATTCCTAGATGATAACAATGCCATTATAAGCACTCCAGTATTAATTTACGATGGTCGTATCAACGGCTACAATGTTAAAGACACTATGGACACTTCGGCTGTTGAATTAGATATAGCATCCCACTGGTCTGACTTTGAAAAGAAAGCAGGTAGAAAGACTAATAGTAATTCACAAAATATGTTCTTCTCAACAGATAAAGGATTTGATTTCGCGGCAAACATAGTTAAAGACTTGAAGTGGGGTAAAGAATAATGTACGAGTGGTTCATTAATTTTATTATTTCTGTTGTAATATCATGGCTCTTAACAGAAGATGAAGAAGATTTAGAACAGCAAGACGGTGTTTTATTAAACAAACAGAGTAATATCGCACCAATTCCTATCATTTACGGTAATCGTAAAGTGGGCGGTATAAGAGTTTTTGTTGAGACTAGTGGTGTAGAGAATGAATACTTGTACATTGCGTTAGTGCTGTGTGAAGGAGAAATTCAAAGCATTGGAAACGTGTGGATTAATGATGTGTTATCAACTGATAGTAAGTTTAGTGGGTTAGTAGTTATTAATAAACATGTTGGTACAGATAGTCAGACAGCCGATACAACACTGACAGGCGCACCTAGTTGGACGACAGACCATAAACTAAGTGGAGTTGCTTACTTAGGTATAAGACTCAAATGGGATAGAGATGTTTTTGGTTCTGTTCCTATGATACAAGCCGATGTATTAGGTAGAAAGGTATATGACCCTAGAAACGGTAGTACCGCTTACTCACAGAATCCTGCTTTATGCTTGTTAGATTATATGACTAATACACGTTATGGCAAAGGATTACCAAGCACAGCATTTGAGTCTGGTTATTCCTCATGGAAAACATCAGCAGATATATGTGATATTAATGTAACGCCTTATTCTGGAGGTTCAACTATTGACACTTTCTCGTGTAACGCTGTTATGTCTACTGAACACTCACTTATGAATAATGTAAAGGTATTCATGTCAGGTATGCGTGGTCTTATAACTTATACACAAGGAGTCTATAAGTTAATTATTGAGACTGCCGGAACTCCAACATTTGCATTTACAGAAAGCCATATTGTAGAAGGCATCAGTTTTGAAGGTGAAAGGAGAAATAATAAATACAATAGAGTTATAGCAACATTTACAAACCCTGAGAAAAATTGGCAAGACGACCAAGTAGAATACCCAGACGCAGGAAGTAGTGAATACACAACTTATCTATCTGAAGATGGTGGGTTTGACTTAGAATCAAGAGTAACACTTCCAACTATTACGAATGTGTATCAAGCAAAACACATGGCGCAGTCTATCTTGAAAAGGTCAAGAGACGGAATTAGGTGTTCTTTCCTATCAACAGCAGAGGCTTTACAAGTAGCGGTAGGTGATATTGTTTCAGTAACGCACAGAACCCCTGCTTGGAATGCTAAACCATTTAGAGTAATTGAATTATCATTAAAGGCTGATGGTAATGTTGTCGTTGCATTATCAGAACATCAAGATTCAATCTATTCATGGGCTTCATCTACAGAATTGCCTAGTTATCCTGACACTAATTTACCTAATCCGTATAGTGCTACCGCGCCCACTTCTTTAACTATATCAAGTGGCGAGAATTATCAGGTAACTAACAACGACGGCTCAACAAGCCCTAGAATATATGTGGCATGGACAGCATCGACTGATAGTTTTGTTGATTACTATGTTATCCAAGCAAGAATAGCAGGTGGAACACCAAGCGAAAATCCGTGGGATATAGAGCATACAACAGATAATACACCTTTGTACATTTCAGGCGTAGCGTCAGGAACAACTATTGACGTAAGGATAAAGTCTGTAAATGCTATGGGCGTTTCATCAACATGGGTTCAGGTGGACAACCATGCAATAGCAGTATTAGTTGGAGGCGGTTCAGGTGGCACAACTACATTCTCTCAAACATCAGCACCAACAGCAGACTTAGAAGAGGGAGATATTTGGTTTGATACTGATGATAGTAATAAGATGTATAGATACGAAGGCTCACCTTTAGCATGGGTTGCTAAGACAGGAACTTTGGCTAGTATTGATATACCCCCTACGTTGGCAACAATAACACCGTCAGCAGGAACATTAACTTCAGGAACGCTTCAAGTTGGTTCAGGTGGTATTACTATTATTGGTGGTACGGCAGGTGGCTCTAGGTTAGAGATTACTAATGAAACATTGACTGTTTATGACGGCTCAACCTTACGCTTAAAGATAGGAAAACTATAGTGAGTTATGGCTTTCAAATATATGGCGAAGATTCACTAGGGGCTAGTGTCTTACAATTCGACAATAATAGTATAGCATTAATGTTGCATGACTCTTTTGAAGTAACAGGAACGTCAGCATATAGTAAGACTTATGTGTGGTCAACGGATGTAAATTCAGCATTTATAGTTATTGAGACTTCATTAGATGATACACCCGCTTTTATGTTTAATGTATTTCCGGATTACGGTGTGACAGTAACAAAGACACTGGCAACTAGGACAGTAACAGTGACAGGTACGCCTGTATATACAAATGTAGGACAGCCGGTAAGTTCGTGGAGTACCTACGTTAGCAACTGTAAGATGAAATTTTTGGTGTATGTAGAATGAGTTATGGAATGAAATTTGTCAATGGTGACGGTGTCCGCGTAATTGGAGCGGAAGAGGACAATCTTAGATTCATAGGCAAGGTGACAACCTACACAACCGCAGTCTATGCGGGAATGTATTACCTAACATTCACGGTTACATCTACAGAGTTTCCTATCGTTTACTTATACATTCCTTACGATGATGTAGGTACGTGTTCAGATACAGCATATACAGATATGACTACTTGCTTAATTGCGGGAGAAGGGTGGTCTTGGACTAATGTTGATGAAAGGAACTTAGCGACTGTACACAATATTTATAACACATCCGGAACTACATGGAAGGTTACTGTTATATGCGGACATGGTGGTTATCCTAAAAAGGCTTGTATTTATGTTTTTAATACAGTAGGCTCTACTGCCTCAACAGATACTTATGGCTTTAGAACCTATAAAGCAGACGGCACAACATTGGCTTTTGATAGTGGATTTACACCTTTAATGTCAAGATGGGGTGCTGAGTTTACAACTATGCCCAGTGGTAGTTTTGGCTATCAACAGAAAACATTTACCACAGGTGATTGGGCAACTAGAAGTGTAAGCAAACCTGCGTTTAATTGTAGTATTAATAATATCTCATACAATAGATTTAACTGCTTATTTGGTTATCACTATATGCTTTATTATAGGCATTTTGTTGCTGTAACGGCTAATGGTGTAGCAATCTGGACATTATCTCCATCAGGTAGATACCAACCAAGTATTGATGTTAGTTTAAACAACGGAGATTGTACTACGAATCCTTTTGCCGGAACGAGTAGCGCATGGTATTCCCATACTAAAACATTACCTTTTATAGATGGAGCAGATTATGACTAGATTGTTAGAGGATAGCGTAGAATTAGGACAAGAATTTGAAGGATTTAAAGAACAAACTTTCACAGAAGAAGAAATAAAAGAAGCAAAAGACAAAGATGAATCAGGAGAAGTAAATGGCATATTACGACACGATTAAACTAGTATCAGGTGATGACCTTCCTCAACTAGAGATAATATTAAGGGATAGCAACACGGCAGTCGCAGGTGCTACGCTAGACATTACAGCACCTACTACATGGAAACCGATTGATTTAACTAATGCTTCAGCAGTAAAAATGAAGATACGACCTATAGGCTCTACTACATTAACTGCTACATTAAATTGTGTAGTTCAATCACCAAAAACTGATGGCAAGGTTCTTATGGATTGGGGCTTAACAACTTTAGATATTACAGCAGGTGATTACGAGGGCGAGATAGAATTAACGTATTCAAGCGGAAAAGTATTAACTGTACCTGATTTGTTAAGGTTTGATTTAAGGGGTCAATTCTAATGGCTGTAAGGGCAACAATAAACCTTGTAAGTATAAAAGCCTCTACAAGTGTTTATGTAGGAAGCCAAGCAACTATTAGTCATTCGGTGGCTGATACTGTAGCATTGTCAGATGTGTCTTTTATTGTATTTAGCAAGGCATTAAGCGATTCACTTACGTTTAGCGACTCAGCATTACTTTCCGTTGGGTATGGTAGAAGTTTCGCGGATTCCTTTGCTTTTGCTGATGCGGTTGTAACTGCACTAGAGATGTATAAGTCACTTTCTGATTCTACTACATTAGCCGACAGTGCTAGATTTGATATAGTTAAAAGCATATCCGACTCAATTACATTGACAGATAGTGTTAGTCCACTTAACGCTGTTGTAGCAACTTTAGATAAAGCCGATACTGCAATCCTATCAGAGACTATTAGCGTTAGTATGGGGCTACCTAAATCAGATGTTCTGACATTGATAGAAGAGGCTGTTATTAATATAGATAAGGTAGAAGCGGACATTGCTACACTTGCGGATAATTATGCGGTAGAATTACAAAAAGTTTTAACAGATAGTGTTGGACTTTCTGATTCTGCGAATGCTGTATTACAGAGGATTCTCGATAAATCATTATCAGACAGTTTTGGCTTTTCTGACTCGGTGAGTCCTGTATTAGAACAACAGTTGCGTTTGCTTGGTCAACCAACGCTAAATAAGATGACCTTAAATTAACTCACGGAGAATAGAATGTTAAACGATAATTTGAAATTACATGGACAAGTTAGTATCGCTATTAATGGCGAGGTTGTTCAAGAGACAAACAACATGGTTGTTACCGATGGTAAGAACTGGGTATCAGACAGAATGGCAGATGTTGGCATAGTTATGTCACACATGGCTATTGGTAGTAATGATGCGACAGAAGCACTAGGTCAAACAACTTTATCTACCGAAGTAAATAGAAACGTCTTGACAAGTACAACAACTACAACTTCAACAAACACAGTTGTATATGTTGGTACGTGGGGAGCAAATGACCCAAGCGCAGGTGCAGATACAACGGTTAAAGAGGCAGGTATTTTCAACCATGCTACAGCAGGTGATATGTTGGCACGAGTTAAATTCGCTACTATTACAAAAGCACCGGCTGACACACTTACTATTACATGGACAATTACCGTAGGCTAAATTAACTTTTTCTTGGGAGTGCGGTAATGGCATTAAAATATAGTAATAACGCGACAACAACCTTGTCGGCATCAGTATCTTCGGGTACTACTTTAACGGTTGTAAGTACATCAACATTCCCTGCTCTCGCTAGTGGAGAATGGACTTATGTAACAATAGGTGGTGATGTTTTAAAAGTAACGGCTAAAACTAGCACGACTTTCACTACTGCTATTGCAATAACTGGGTCTTATACGAGTGGTGACAATGTAGAGTTAAGAATATCTAAAGAGTTACTAGATGACTTGTCTACGCACAACCATGATGATTTAACTGGGTTTGTAGCGAATGAGCATATTGACTGGACTACAGACCAAGGTGCTACTAATGTTCATGCAGGTAACTATACAGACACAGATACTACTTATTCAGTAGGAGACGGTGGCTTAACACAGATTAATTTTACTTCTGCGGATAACACCAAACTAGATGGTATTGAAGCAGGTGCAAAAGGCGACCAAACTGGAGCAGAGATTAAGACTGCTTATGAAGCAGAATCTAACACCAATGCTTATACTGATACCGAAAAGACGAAGTTAAGTGGTGTAGCGACAAGTGCTAATAACTATTCTTTACCGGTAGCAAGTACAACCGTTAGCGGTGGTATTAAAGTAGGCACAAACCTAAGTATCGCTTCAGGCGTATTAAGTTCAACAGATACCGATACCACTTACTCTGTGGGAGATGGTGGACTAACTCAAAAGAACTTTACTACTACACTTAAAACCAAGTTAGATGGTATAGATACTAGTGCTGATGTTAATCGTACTATGGATGCAACACCTACAAATGGCAATACATCTAATTCTGTATCGTCAGATGGTGTGTTTGATGCTTTAGCAGGGAAAGAAGGCGCGGACAGTACAATATTAAAAGAGGCTGAAATTGTAGATACTTTAACTTCTACAAGTACGACAGCACCTTTGAGTGCTAAACAAGGCAAGGAATTAAAGACTTTAGTAGATAGTAAATCAGCATCTACTCATAATCACTCAGGAGTTTACGCTAACGCGTCTCACTCTCACGGTGTGGCAGACTTACCGGCTATTGCGTTAACAACTGTACAAACAACCTCAACTCAAGTGTTGATGTTAGCACTCACAGCACAAGAAGGCGATGTAGTAATTCGTTCTGATGAGAATAAGACATACATTCATAACGGTGGTACAGCCGGAACTATGGATGACTTTACTGTATTGGCTACACCAACAGACGCAGTGACAAGTGTTGATGGAAACACAGGTGTTGTTACTTTAAATCACGACACTCTAACTGGTTTTGTAACTGATGAACATTTAGATTGGACTGGCGACCAAGGTGCTAAAAATATTCACGCTAATAATTACACTAACACTACTTACAGTGAAGGTGACGGTGGACTAACTCAAAAGAATTTCACAACCACGCTAAAGACGAAGTTAGATGGAATCTCTACAAGTGCCAACAACTACTCATTACCAACATCTAGTGCTTCAGTATTAGGTGGCGTTAAAGTAGGTACAAATCTGAGTATTGCTAGTGGTGTGTTATCTTCAACTGACACGAATACAACTTACTCAGTCGGTGATGGTGGTCTTACACAGAAAAACTTTACTACAACTTTAAAGACCAAACTAGACGGAATAGCAACAAGTGCTAATAACTTCTCACTACCGACGGCAAGTAGTGCTGTATTAGGTGGTATAAAGGTAGGAACAAACTTAACTATTGCTTCAGGTGTCTTATCATCAACAGATACAAACACTACATATAGCGTAGGCGATGGCGGGTTAACAGAGAAGAATTTTACTACCGCTTTAAATACTAAGTTAAGTGGAATAGAAACTAGTGCTACAGCAGACCAAACTAACGCTGAGATTAAGACAGCGTATGAGGCTAATGCTAACTCTAATGAGTTTAGTGATGCTGAACAAACTAAGTTATCAGGGGTAGCCACTAGTGCCAATAACTATACTCACCCTACGACAGCCGGATATAAACACGTTCCTACTGGTGGTGCTTCAGGACAATTCTTAAAGTATTCAGCATCAGGAACAGCAGTTTGGGCATCAGACAATGACACTACTTATTCGGTAGGCGATGGCGGACTAACGCAAAAAAACTTCACTACAGCAGACAATACAAAACTAGACGGTATTGCGACGAGTGCTAATAATTATAGCCATCCTACAGGTGCGGGTGATAAGCACATTCCAACAGCAGGTGCTTCAGGTCAGTTCTTGAAGTACAGTGCTTCGGGTACTGCGGTATGGGCTAATGATAACAATACAGTTTATACACTACCAACAGCATCATCTTCTACATTAGGTGGTATTAAGGTTGGTACTAATCTTAGTATTGCTTCAGGAGTTTTATCTTCTACAGATACCAACACAACCTACTCTGTAGGCGATGGAGGTTTAACTCAGATTAACTTTACGAGTGCAGATAATACTAAATTAGACGGTATTTCTACTTCAGCGAATAACTATTCATTACCCACCGCTTCAACTACAGTTTTGGGCGGTGTTAAAGTAGGCACTAATTTATCTATCGCATCAGGTGTTTTATCCTCAACTGATACTAACACCACGTATTCGGTTGGTGACGGTGGGTTAACGCAGAAGAACTTTACTACAACTCTAAAGACTAAGTTGGACGGTATTGCTACTTCAGCAAATAACTACTCACTACCTTCTAGCGTTGTTCACGATACTGAAAAAGGCTCTTTACACGCAACAGATGCGCTTAGATTATCAGGTCATACGGTAAGTTTGTACAAGGGTGATGGCACAAGTGAGTCTGTTACTATTCCTGACAACAACACTACTTATTCTGTAGGAGACAATGGCTTAACCGCTAAGAACTTTACATCTACCTTAAAGACGAAACTTGATGGTATCGCTACTTCAGCAAACAACTATTCACACCCTACAACAGCAGGTGATAAACACATACCTACAGGTGGCTCGGTTGGTCAACTATTAATTAATACTGCTAGTGGCACAGGAACTTGGCAAAACGCACCCGCATCTGGAATGGGTTATGCCGAATCTACTACAGCACCAACTTCACCTACACCGGCTAACGGTGATTTGTGGCTAGATACTGGTGATGAGATTTTATACCAATATCAATCGGGAGTATGGGTACAAATATCAGACGATGGTACAGCACAAGGAGACGGAAACCTAACCACTAAAGGTGATTTAGAGGTATTCGGAACTACACAAGAAAGATTAGGTGTTGGTACTAACGGTCAAGTATTAAAAGCAGACTCAACAGCAACTCATGGTGTCGCTTGGGCTACCGATACTAACACTACTTACTCAGCAGGTACAGGTCTTGATTTATCAGGTACGACATTCTCAATCGAGCCTGATTTAAGAGATGTAACGCATGTAGGTAATGCAGGTGGCGAATATATACATTATGATGATAGTAATGGTTGGATGCGCTTTTACCTTAACAGTGCGGAAGATTTCCGGATGTTGTCAAATGGAGACTTTCACGCAGACGGAGATGTTATCGCCTACTCTACAACTGTATCAGATGAACGCTTAAAAGAAAACATCCAACCTATTGAAGATGCTTTGAGTAAGGTAAACCAACTTAATGGTTGCACCTTTACTTACACAGCAGATGGCAAAGAGTCAGCAGGTTTAATCGCACAAGATGTTGAAAAGGTATTACCGTCAGCAGTCAGTGAGAAAGAATTACCACTAAAA
>JYMV01049712.1_pt1 | contig 14943 bp, 14 predicted proteins | sample 338911 | NCBI WGS metagenome assembly JYMV01 (sample SAMN03354496, study PRJNA234377) | hydrothermal vent metagenome | biome: Deep sea; feature: Hydrothermal plumes at the Eastern Lau Spreading Center, Western Pacific Ocean; material: Seawater | place: Tonga | collected 2009 | depth 2000 m m
TTCACAAGGCTAATCGATACTCAACACTAGGGGTGGAAAAACTACAGGATAGAGGTAAAACTGGTAGTGTATTCAAGGCCTTTATACATGGTTTTTGGTCATTTGTTAAGCACTATGTTTTTAAACTTGGCTTTTTAGATGGCGGTGCTGGTTTTGTGATTGCCTTTGGTAATTTTGAAGGTACGTTTTATCGATATATCAAACTCACTGAAGCTCAAGCTAATTGGAAAGCACCTAGCGTGGAGCCAATTTATAAGGCTGATCAATGATTGCTCCTATTATCCTGTCGGGTGGTAGTGGCACAAGGCTATGGCCACTTTCTAGGAAACTCCACCCGAAACAGTTTATTAACTTAGTTAATGATACTACCTTGTTTCAAGATACAATTTTAAGACTGCCTGAGGATGTTGCTGATCCGCTTATTATTTGTAACGAAGATCACCGTTTTTTAGCTGCTGAACAACTGCGTCAAATCCATAAAAACTCGAATGGCATCATTCTAGAGCCAATTGGCAAAAATACTGCACCTGCTATTGCGCTAGCGGCATTAAAGTTTGTTAATAATGGAGAGGATCCGCTATTATTAGTTTTATCAGCTGATCACCTCATTCAAGATACTGATGCTTTTCATCAATCTATTAAGATTGCTGAAGAACTTGCAGAAAAAGATAAACTGGTTACTTTTGGTATTGTGCCTGATAAGGCAGAAACTGGCTATGGCTATATTCAGGCTGATATTAACAATACAACTGATTCTTACAATATTCAGTCATTTACAGAAAAACCAAATCAAGAAGATGCACAAAAATATTTAGACTCAGGCAATTACTTGTGGAATAGTGGCATGTTTATGTTTAAAGCCTCTATCTACCTCCAAGAATTGGAAAAATTTGAGCCTGAAATTCTTACTAGTTGTAAAAAATCTTGCCAAACTGAATATAAAGATAAAGATTTTATACGCCTAAATAATGATGAGTTTCGCCAATGCCCTGAACAGTCAATCGACTACGGGGTGATGGAACACACCGAGGGTGCTATGGTGGTACCTTTAGACGCTAATTGGAGTGACATTGGCTCTTGGGATGCATTGTGGGATGCAAAAAATAAAGATAGCAATGGCAATGTTAGTGAGGGTGATGTTATTCTAAATGGAGTTAAAAATACTTATACATACAGCTCTAATCGTCTAGTTTCAGCAATCGGTGTATCAGACTTGGTGATTGTTGATACGCAAGACGCCCTACTCATTGCAGATAAAAACCATTCTCAGAATATTAAAAATATTGTTAACCAACTAAAAAAAGAGAATCGCTCTGAAGCTGAAAATCATCGGAAAGTTTTAAGACCTTGGGGTTATTATGATTCGATTGATGTCGATGACGGTTTCCAAGTAAAAAGAATTTTGGTCAATCCTGGAGCAAAATTGTCTTTACAAAAACATCAGCATCGTGCGGAACACTGGGTTGTGGTTAAGGGTATCGCTACTATTACTCGCGGTGATGATGTGTTTGTTTTGAAAGAAAATCAATCCACCTATATTCCTAAAGGTGAGGTGCATCGATTGGAAAATACAGAAGAAACAGACTTAGAGATTATCGAGATTCAAACGGGTGATTATTTAGGTGAGGATGATATTATTCGCCTTGAAGATGATTATCAACGTAATTAGCGGCTTGGTAATATTTTTCTAATACATCGTCTGCTGAGATATTGTTAACGTCTTTTTGGTCGAATAATGGAAATGCAGTAACTGCATCTGTCAGTTGCATTTTTGGTGTTAATCTTGCAAAAAGTGGCACGATTGACGTGCCAACTGCATTAGCTGCATGCATGAGTCCACCATCACAACAAAGTAAAATTTTCGCTTGTTGAATAATCTGAGCTGTTTGATTAAAGCTATATTTGGCTACGCAATTAGCAGTATTGTCTTCAGGAAACTTTTTTAGAAATTCTTTTGCTTTGTCTTTCGCATTGGCAGACCCGATAAAAACAAAGTTAGTCTGCTTATCACTAGCCAATATTTGTTGAATAACTTTGCCCCAATTATTGTAAGTTCGATAATCCCATTCGCCCCCTAGAACAATGGCAATATAATTGTTAGGTAAACTTATTTGCCTGACAATCTCTTGATCTTTTTTAGAAATAGACATTGAGGCTTTAGCTGAGGTATTGATCTTATCCTCAGTTCTCACATATCCTAACAAATGGTTCATTTGATGAAAACTAAACAACACGCGATTAACTTCTGGACCATTGTAATAACCAAACATACCAACAAAGTGTGTTGTTGGCGCTATTTTGGATTTGATATTCATACTTCTTGAACTATAAGAATCAATAATGACTAAATCATATTTAGATCCATCAACACTTGTTACTTCTGTATAAATATTAGCAAATATGTGATCATTTATATAAATATGCGCATTCTTTTTATCAGTGAACAAGTCCACGTTTCTGCCTTTAAGCATGATTCTAGAAGATAGGTCCATTAAGCTATCACCTAGACTTGGTGCTGAAATATTAATCCACAGAATGTTTTTGTGTGTTGGCGAAATACTAAAAATTTCCAGATTTTTTTGACCTTTGAAGACTATATATAAATAACGTTTAATAAACTTGGTCCAACGTTTAAATTTAGGGGTCTGATTAAGAAAATCTTGCGTGTAATTTGGAATGCTAAATTTAAACGGTAATGTGTATGTCTTATTAAAGCTTAGCATTTTGATACCAATCTTTTACTTCATTAAAAATATCTTCTGGGTCAATATGATCCAAACATTCACTCTTACCATGTTTATCGTCACAACCCGCCTTACCACAGGCTACACAAGGCATATCGGCTTGGAAGATTGTAATATCGTCATAGTTCTGAATAGGCTTATCCAAGCTAGCACATTTTTGAGACTTATTAGACCAAGGGGACCACATTTTTAAATTAGTAGGGCCAAATATAGCAAAGATAGGTTTATTTTGACCTGCTGTAATGTGCATATTTAAAGTATCCATACCAATATATGCGGATGATAATTCACTCAAGGCAAAGTATTCTTCTAATGTGGTTTCGCCAATCCAATTAAATATATTATCCAAATTAGGAAGGGTTGATTTAATTTCAGTATCAATTTGATTGTCACAACCAGTAACTAAAATTGGTACGCCCAATTTATTTAAACTTGCTAATAACTCTTCCCTCAGATGTTTGGGATAAATTTTGTAGTTATACTGTGCTGATGGATGAAAAATAATAAAGTTTTTTATATCGGCTTTATTCAACTTACTTTTAACCTTAGTCAGAACTAAATCTGAGATATTTGGCGATTGTTGAATATTATTATGATTAACGCCTAGCAGATTTAATGACTGAAGGTTATTAAGCAGTATATGTTTATTTAAATCAAAATAATAGTGTTGATTTAAGAGTATTTTTTTCCACCATGAGCTTTTGTGATTTTGAGCAATTGCACTGATTGATGTTTTTCCTGCAAATAAAGCATAAAAAACACTACGATCACTTGCGGTAAGGTTGATACTTAAATCATATTTTCTAAAAATTGACTTGATTAAATCTCGCTCTTGTTGCCACCGATTATCTTGTTTCTTTTGATAAGAGAATTGGTGGATAAAATTAACATGCGGTAGTAATTTTGCAAGAGGGAGTGTGTTATCATTAACCAAAAGATCTATCTTAGGCTGTTGATAATACTCATACAACGCATTAATGAGAGACAAACTAAATAACACGTCTCCGTTTGAGCGTTGTATTATTATTAGGATTTTCTCAGGAGTTTTCAAAATCTTTATACAAGAAGACCTAATAAATAAGAATCACTAAACATAATCACCAAAAATAATAATGGTAATACAAGGCCAAGATCTCTATTTATTTTAATTTTTGCAGATAGTGAAAATTTGATTTGTTGATAAAAAATCAACAGCATTCCCAATAAGCCAAACAAACCCAATTGAACCGCAACTAAAATATACATATTATGCGGGTTAACGGTTGTATTTACCCCTGGCGTATTTTTTGCATGTATCTTATTGTATTCACTTGGAAAGTCTCCTGTACCCACGCCAAAAAATAGATTGTTTTTAATAATTTCTAGTGAATTAACTGTGTAAGTCATTCTTTGCCCAACCGATGTATTTTTATTTTCATCGTAGATATACATACTGATATTTTCTACAGCTTTGCTCATTCTATGTTGAAAGATATCACTAGAATTATATGCCCCTAAAAATATACTAGGAATAATGATTAAAGAAATAATGGTAGCTCGAACTTTGCGCCCTCTACCATAATATTGAAAAATTAAGATACTAAGCATAACAAAATACATTACCTGGCCTGCCCTTCCGCCAGTAATAAACATATTAATACTCATGGTTACTACGAAAAAAACATAGACATACTTAGATAACTTGGCTAAATGTTTATTAAATAAGATTTCATGAGCAATCAAATAGACACCAAATGTCAAAAATGGATTGTAAGATATATGACTCATGGTTGGTGTTGGGTTGCCAGCAGTTGCTTTATGTAGTGGACCGATAACTTCAAACCAAACTAAATACGATAACAGCTCAGTTAGCGTCATTGCCAAGATAAAAGCTGAAATATAATGACGTATGTATTCTTTTTTTGTAATGGTTAACAATATGGGTAGTAACAACAAAAAATACCACATTTTATTAACAATAAGCAAGCCCCATTCCATGTTTTCGGTCCATAACAAACCAACTACATGTGTTGAAAAAAACAATATTGAAAAAATGGCCAACTTGTTGCTCATTATTTGATTGAACTTAGCTTGATAATTACCTGATAACATCCACAATAATACAATAATACCGATGATTAAATTACCACCAACCACTGTTAAAGGAAAGACAAATGCTAATGCAATTAGAAGGTATTGATATGTCTTATCTAAATTAAAATTCATTTGAGTATTTATTATAGTTTTCTCTATTGAAATATCCATCATTGCTTATAATGAGACATACTTATTATAGTTAGTAATAAATTAAACAGTGAGTATCGTTAATTAAATAATGTTGAACTTAAACCAGCCTAAATCATTCGCACTATTTGTCAGAAGTGCTTATGGTGATTTATTAATGGTGGCACCTTTAATTAATTTCATCAAACAACAAAATGTTGATCATAAGGTAACCCTTTTTGTTGAAGACAAAAATTCTCAGTTGGTTGAGTTTATGGAAAATGTTGATGCATACTATCAAATTCCATCAAAGGGAAATAAGTATTTACTTTATGTATTGCATGGGCTTAAGAATAGAAAAAAAAAATACGATATCAGTATTGCTGCAAAAACTGGCATAGGCACTGCCAATGGATTCTTCCCTTACATGCTTGGTGCAAAAATAAGAATATCTTATGTTTCAAATAAAAAGAGATGGACAGATTGGATGATTAATTGCCCGATTTCTTATGATGAATCTATTTATCATAAGCAACATTATGCGCTCGGAATATTACAGTTATTAGATCGAAATGCTCAAAGTATAACAAGCGGGCTATATCCAAAGCTAAGAAGTGCAGCTGGTGAAAAAAACACTAACAAGATAATAATTCTTACTTCTGTTAGTAATAATAGAAACTCTTGTCAGCTCAATAACATAACCACTGCAAATATTCTTAATAAAATTCATCGTACATACAATATACAAGTTGTTATATCAACTTTAAAGAGCGACCTAAATAAAGCAGATGAACTTCAAAAATTACTTAACTTTGAATCAAATATAAAAATTACACCTTCGATAAGATTATATTTAAAGCTTATTAATTCTGTTGATTTGTGTTTTTTTGGAGAAGGTGGTGGTACGCATATGACTGCCGCACTTGAGGTTAACCAGGTTGTTTTATTTGGTCATACATCTGTATTAACATGGGGTCCGTTAAGCGACCAAGCTACAGTACTAAGTGACAAATCAGATGTTAATAATATACCTGTCAACCAAATTCTATCAGCTTTAGAGGCACGGCTTAACACCATTAAATCCAATAAACAATTAACATGATAACTGCATTGAAAAAGCCTTTGTCGTGGATTGTTCTCTACCTTCTTTTCCACGTCTTAATTCGTTTATTATTTAGCACAACTTTGCAAGTGGATGATGCTGAGCAAATTAGACATGCACAACATCTATTCTTAGGACACCCGATTCCCCAACCTCCTTTGTACAGTTGGCTAAGTTGGGGATTGTTCAAGATATTTGGCACAGGCTTATTTGCATTAACGCTACTTAAATACACATTAATCGCTTTGACCTTTTGGCTGACTTGGTTGGTGTCTGGGCAACTGTTCCAACACCTTCAGACTCGTTATATTGCCACTTTTTCCTACTTGCTCATGCCTTCATTTGCCTGGCACATGCATCAAGGATTTACTCATACTATCTTATTAGGTCTTGGGATTATTCTAACGTTGCATGCGCTGTTGTCGCTCAAAGAAAATAATTCTATTGGACATTATCTATATTTTGGATTGGCCCTCGGCATTGGGCTAATGTCGAAATATAGTTTTTTGTTGTTTATGATTCCGCTATTTGTATCTGCTGTATCTATTTCTTCATTTAGGAATCTTATTGTCAATCAAAAGATATTTTTAGCCATTGCGGTTTTTATACTAATGATTGGTCCACATACTTACTGGCTAATACAGCATTATCAAGAAATTTTTAGTTCAATCGATCAGAAGCTAAAGGTGACTAGTGATAATTTATTACTTGATCGAATAAAATCTGCAGGACAGTTCACTGGGGCTGCTATCACCTTTGTTATTCCTTTTTCCTTAATATTTTTCATCAACTCCTGGAAGAAGTTATTCAACACTGACAATCGAACACCTAAGAGTGATAACGCTCTACTACTTAATCGGTTTTATTTGATTGTTATTATCTGTGTGTTACTACTAGCAATATTTGTTAGCATGCCACATTTTAAAGTGCGTTGGTTTCATCCATTAATGATGATATTCCCCTTGTGGATGTTGGTTAGAATCGAACGTAAAGAGTTACTCTCCAAATCAATAATACGTTGGTTTGCCGGTATTACAATTATTTTTACAATATTAATATTTTCAATCCGTATAACACAGGTCACTATAGGGCCTGAACTTGGTAATTATGGACGACTTAATCGCCCAGTGGTAGAAACACTGAATAAATTACCTAATCATCTAATAAAAAATTCAGCAATAAAAACTCAAGATGAGTTCCTTGGTGCGCATTTATTGTCTATTTATCAGAATAACAATATAATAATTAATGGTGTTTTTTATCAAAACAGTGTCACTCTCGATAATGATAAGTGCTTGCTACTTTGGGATGATGATGAAAACTTTTCAAAACCTAGTGCAACGAAAAATCTAGAATCTGGAGAGTTGGTAACCATGACTGAAAATAAAAAATACACCTTATTTTATGTAGTCAGTCCAAAACAAGAATGCAACTAGATTTTATTTGTGTGTTCGTTCCGAATTAACATCAAGTTACGGACATAAACAAATAAACCCATACCTTGGCCAATAATAAATACAGGGTCTTGTCTTAGGATTGCGTAACTCAATAGTGTTAGTCCACCTGCCAAACTAAAATACCAAAACGCATGAGGAATAATACTTTTTTTGTGCTTTTCACTATAAATCCACTGAATGATAAAACGCATTGAGAATAATGCTTGCCCAATAAGCCCTAAAACTAGCCATGAAGTAGGAATATCTTGCATTTTAAAGCTCCTCAGTTTCGGTTAAGCGTGCTCGGTTTTGTAGCCAGCGTACACCCAAAATATCGACAATACCGACCCATAAACGATTGTGGAATCCATACTTAGAGGTGCCAAGTATACGATGTCGATGATTCACTTCTATTGACACTACTCGCCCACCCTGACGTTGAAAAAGTGCTGGAATATAACGGTGCATATGATCAAAATATGGCAAATCTAGAAAGCTATCTCGTGCAAAAACTTTAAGGCCACACCCTGTATCAGGTGTCCCGTCTCTTAGTAATCTATCACGTATACCATTTGCATATCTTGAAGATACACGCTTAAGCCAAGTATCTTTACGTTTTTTGCGATATCCTGCCACTACTAACCAAGGGTCGGCGTCTTGATTGTTAATTAGTTCGTTGTATAAATTAGGTATGTCAGCTGGGTCATTCTGACCATCGCCATCTAAAGTGGCAATCCAAGCTGATTTAGCATGCTGGACACCTGTTCGTACCGCGGTTGATTGGCCACTATTTGTCAAATGCTTGACAACTCTCAGTGTGGATAAATCTTGCTTAATATTCAACAGAACATTTAATGTATTGTCAGTACTGCCATCGTCTACTACGATAATTTCATGTTGATATTTCTCGGATAGTGCGTTGGTAATTTCACCGATCAGTTGGCCAATACTCTCCTCTTCATTATGAACTGGAATAACAACTGATAAATCCATATGCTTTTAAGAATAATCAAAATTAGCATATACTACCCTAAGTACTAACTGTATTGATAAAAGTGAATGAGTAAAAAGATAGTTTTCTTAGATCGTGATGGCGTCATTAACAAGGAAGTCGGCTATTTGCATAAGATAGAAGATTTTGAATTTATTAATGGCGTATTTGATGCTTGCGTATATTTTCAGTCACTGGGTTATCAACTCATTGTTGTGACTAATCAGTCAGGAATTGAGCGAGGTTATTACAGTGAAAATGACTTTCACACTGTGAACAATTGGATGCTAAAGCAGTTCAAAAATCAAGGTGTTGATATTTTAGATGTTTTCTTTTGCCCGCATGGCCCAGGTTCAAATTGTGATTGCCGAAAACCCAAACCCGGTATGTTTAATCAGGCCGATGATAAGTACAGCATTGATATGGAAAATTCTTGGATGATTGGCGATAAAGAAGCAGATGTACAGGCTGCCAATGCTGCAGGTATTCAAAATACTGTTTTAGTAAAAAGTGGGCACACAATCGACGAAACAAACTCAAAATCATTATTTATTCTTGATTCAATTGAATACGTAAAAACTGCAATTAAAAACTAAAGCTTGTTATATTCCCTATACCAAACCGCAAAATTCTCCACCCCTTGCTTTACACTCATGCTTGGCTTATAACCAAACTGCTCTACTAAGTCATCCACATCGGCGTAAGTATCTGGCACATCGCCAGGTTGGAGTGGTAGCAATTCTTTTTCTGCTTTCTTGCCCAACGAGGTTTCCAATGCTTCAATGTAATCCATTAACTCTACTGGATTGTTATTGCCAATGTTATAAACTCTGTATGGAGCGCTAGAGGTGGCAGGATCTGGGTTATTACTATCCCAATCAGGATTAGATGTTGCCGGTCTGTCTAGTATTCTTATAATACCTTCAACAATATCATCAATGTAGGTGAAGTCTCTACGATGTTTACCGTAGTTAAATACCGTGATAGGTTCATCATTCATAATAGCTCTAGTGAACTTTTGTAGTGCCATATCTGGTCTATCGTATGGGCCGTAAACTGTAAAGAACCTTAATCCTGTTGTAGGTAAATCATAAAGATGAGAATAAGTATGCGCCATTAGCTCATTGGCCTTCTTAGTGGCAGCGTACAAACTTACTGGATGATTAACCGCTTCATGAGTAGAGAATGGTTGCTTTGTGTTAAGTCCATACGTAGAACTTGATGAAGCATAGACCAAGTGCCCTACTTTGTTATGTCGACAACCTTCTAGTATATGGGCAAAGCCTACTAAGTTGGTATCAATATAAGCAAGCGGATTCTCAATAGAATAACGCACACCTGCTTGTGCTGCAAGATTAACCACACCTTCAAATTGATGATCTTTAAACAGCTTGGCCATTGCCTCACGATCCTCAAGATTCATTCTAATGTGCGTGTAATTAGGATGATCGGCGTGGCGTGCTAGGCGTGCTTCTTTTAAAGCTGGATCATAATAGTCATTATGATTATCTATACCTACAACTTCATCACCTTTGTCTAATAGTCTGATTGAGAGTGCTGAGCCGATGAATCCTGCAGAGCCTGTTACTAAAATTTTCATACTGATAAACTCTTTACGTACCAATCCATAGCCTCATCCATCCCTTTTTCTATTTTATATTTTGGTTGATATTTTAACAATTCTATTGCTTTATCAATATTTGCTTGGGAATGTCTCACATCTCCTACTCTAAAGTCTCTAAAAATCGGGTTTTTTCTTTCCAGCCCTTGAGTTCTTTGAATTAATCTCTCTTCTATCATTTGGTAAAGCCTGTTAAGACTAGTGCGATCATTAAGAGCAACATTATAAACTTGGTCAGTAGCCTTATCATTATCAGTAGTAGCTGCAAGCAAGTTCATTTGCACTGTGTTATCAATATAACAAAAGTCTCTACTGGTCTCGCCATCACCATTAATAAATACCTGCTCTTGATTTAAAATGGCTGCCACCCATTTTGGTATCACTGCCGCATAAGCACCATTGGGATCTTGCCTTTTACCAAAGATATTAAAATACCTTAAACCTATTGTTTTAAAACCATAGGTTTTTGCAAAGACTTGGGCATAAAGTTCATTAACGACTTTAGTTACTGCATATGGACTTAACGGGCTGCCAATCTTATCTTCTATTTTTGGTAGATCTGGGTGATCGCCATAAGTCGAGCTAGATGCTGCATAAACAAAGCGCTTAACATTTGCATCCTTACTGGCAACCAGCATATTTAAAAAACCGTCGATATTAGCTCTATTGGTGTTTATTGGATCTTCGATTGATCTTGGTACAGATCCTAATGCTGCTTGATGCAGAACATAATCAACGCCGTCACACGCTTGCTCACAATCTTTTAACTCCCTGATATCACCATCAATAAATTTAAAATTATTACTCAGATCTTTGCCTGTGGCTTGTTGCGCATCTTCCAATGCTTGATCAATATTATGCTGATGACCTGTGTCAAAATTATCTAAACCTACTACTTTTTGATTTAGAATGAGTAATGTTTCTAAAAGGTTAGAACCAATAAATCCAGCGACGCCTGTAATTAACCAGATATTTTGGTTATTTTTCAGATGCTCTTGTAATTCCTTATACTTTGTCATCTACAGCCTTCCATCTACTTCGCCTACTTTTAATAAATATTTAATATCGTACAGCACATGATTGTCTTTACCATAGGCTCTAATTTGTTCTACTGACATCTCTTTAAATTCATTGTGCGCAACTGCCAATAGGATTGCATCATATTTCCCCTGAACTGGCTCATTAATTGGCTTAATATTGTATTCATTTAACGCCTCTTCTTTATTGATCCATGGATCATAAACATCAACATTACAGTTAAAACTTTCAAACTCTTGAACTAAATCAACCACACGAGTATTACGCAGATCAGGGCAATTTTCTTTAAAGGTCAACCCCATGATAAGAACATTAGCATCAACAACATGAATACGTTTTTTAGTCATTAATTTTGAAACTTGATCTGCCACATATGAGCCCATATTATCATTAAGACGACGACCAGCCAAAATCATCTCAGGGTTATAGCCAACTTCGATGGCTTTATGAGTTAGATAATACGGGTCAACACCAATACAATGCCCTCCCACTAAACCAGGCCTAAATGGTAGAAAGTTCCATTTAGTACCCGCAGCCTCTAGTACTGATTCAGTATCAATATCTAGTTTGTTAAAGATAAGGGCGAGCTCATTAATTAAAGCGATATTAACATCACGCTGAGTATTCTCAATAACTTTGGCAGCTTCCGCTACCTTGATACTGCTTGCCTTATGAGTGCCTGCAACAATAATCTCTTGATACAGTTCATCAACCTTAGTGGCTATTTCAGGAGTAGAGCCTGCAGTAACTTTTTTAATGGTTGTAACCCTGTGCTCTTTATCTCCTGGATTGATACGTTCAGGTGAATAGCCGCAGTAAAAATCTTTGTTAAAGGTTAGGCCTGACTGCTTCTCAAGTATTGGCACACAAACCTCTTCAGTAGCGCCAGGGTATACAGTTGATTCATAAATAACAACATCGCCTTTTTTAAGAACAATGCCCACTGTTTCGCTAGATTTTTCCAATGGGGTTAGATCTGGTCTTTTATGCTTATCAATCGGTGTTGGAACGGTAACAATATAAATAGCGCAATCTTTAATATCGTCTATGTTAGTTGTATAACTCAAATAAACTGCATCCGCAAGCTCTTGCTCAGTAGTTTCAAGCGTTAAATCCACACCACGCTTAAGCTCATCAACTCTAGACTGATTAATATCAAAACCAATAACTTTTCGTTTTTTACCAAATTCAACCGCTAAAGGAAGACCTACATAACCAAGGCCGATTAGTGCTATTATTTTGCTTTTCATAAGTATATGTCTTTACCTGTTAATCGGAATTAAATAAATCCCTAGTATAGACTTTGTCTTTTACATCTTGCAACTCGTCCACCATTCTATTGGCTACAATCACATCACTTGTTTGTTTGAATATCTCTAGACTTTCAATCACTTTTGAATGGAAGAACTCATTTTCACCTTGTTCTGTAAGTGCCGGCTCATAGATCACTACTTCAATGCCTTTGGCTTTAATACGTTTCATGATACCTTGAATGCTTGATGCTCTAAAGTTATCAGAACCAGACTTCATGATAAGCCTATGCACACCTACTACCTTTGGTTTCCTGCTAATAATTGAGTCTGCAATAAAATCTTTACGAGTAGAGTTAGCATCAACAATGGCACTAATGAGTGTATTAGGTACATCTTTATAGTTAGCTCTTAGCTGCTTAGTGTCTTTAGGTAAGCAATATCCACCATAGCCAAAGGAAGGGTTGTTGTAGTGTGATCCAATTCTTGGATCAAGGCCCACACCCTCAATGATTTGTTTTGAGTTTAGATTATGCGCTTCTGCGTATGAATCAAGTTCGTTAAAGTATGAGACCCTCATAGCCAAATAAGTATTACTAAAAAGTTTGACCGCTTCTGCTTCAGTTGAATGAGTAAACAAGACGTCAATATCTTCTTTTATAGCGCCTTCTTGAAGAAGACTAGCAAACACTTTAGCTCTGTCTGATATCTCACCGACAATAATGCGTGATGGGTATAGGTTGTCATGAAGAGCAGAGCCTTCTCTTAAGAACTCTGGTGAGAAAATGATGTTATCGATATTAAACTTATTTTTAATGCTTTGTGTGTAGCCAACCGGTACGGTTGACTTAATAACCATCACTGCACTAGGATTGATATTGATAACATCTTGAATAACTGCCTCTACGGATGAGGTGTTAAAGTAATTATTAGTCGTATCGTAATCTGTTGGCGTGGCAATGATGACAAAGTCAGCATTTTTATAGGCAAGTTCTTTATCTAACGTAGCGGTAAAGTTAAGGTCTTTATTAGTTAGAAAATCTGTAATCTCAGCATCTACAATAGGAGAGATTTTATTGTTAAGTTGTTCAATCTTCTCGGGGATGATATCAAGCGCAACAACTTCATGATTTTGAGACAGAAGCATAGCATTGGAGAGGCCAACATAGCCGGTTCCGGCTATTGTGATTTTCATGACTTTCCCCTAAGTATTAATTCTTTAGCCATTTTAACAATGTCGTTCACTTTAATCGTTTTAATTGAAAAATCATTTTTATCAATTTTATAAGAATCGACCTTAGATTTTGACTCAAGAATTTGATTAATACTAGTAGCGTAAGTATTTCGATATCCAGGTGTTGAGCCAAATAATGTAATAGATGGAATATTAAGTGCCCATGCTATATGGGTTGGACCCGTATCTCCACCAATCACAAGATCTGTTTGCATTATAAAACTTTTTAATTCATTAAGTGTTAATTGATCTGCAATATGCACATTGGGTGCAATTTTCTGAATTTGTTCTGCCATATTTCTTTCTAATTTATTACCCCAAAGTGCAATAAAATTTACCTGTGATTTCAGCTCATTAGCGATTTGTGCATATTGATCTGCTGGATAAACTTTAGATTCAAATGAAGCGCCTGGAATGAATGCAATATTAGCCCTATCATCAGAAAGAAAGTCAGATGATATTTGACTATTAGAAAATAAAAAAGATTGCTTATTTAAAATTTCATGATGTGAAGCTGTTATTTCTAACGCGCTAGAAACTAGCTTAATATTACGCTTTATAATATTTTTAGAATAATCAATTTCACAGGTATCGGTATAAAATTTAGCAGCAAAAGACTCACGCAAAGAGTTTTTGTCAAATCCAAACGTCTTTACTGATGGAATCGTGCGAGCAACAATCGCTGACTTAATCAGCCCTTGTGCATCAATTACAATGTCATATTTTGGCAGATTTCTAAGTTTTTTTAATTCCTGAAATAGCAATCTTAAAGATTTATTTTTCTTAGCTTTTTTAATATTAACGGTATAAATATTATCAATATCAGGATTGTTTGCTAAGATATCTTTAAAGCCCTCTTCAACTATCCAATCAATACTTGAGTTAGGCAAATGTTGCTTAATAAATTGCAACACAATCATGGCGTGGATAATATCTCCTAAGGCAGAAAGTTTAACGATTGCAATTCTCATAAATTGTAATTTTACTACGACACTAGCGCAATATATTAGTATGAGTGTTTGATGATATAATTCTCCCAACTTTTTTATTGTTAACTCTTATGAGCGACAACATCTCAACTGATAAGCCTATTAATTTTATTCGTCATCAAATTAATGATGATCTAGATTCTAAATTACACGCTTCTATTCAAACACGCTTTCCACCTGAGCCGAATGGCTATTTGCATATTGGCCATGCAAAATCAATTTGTCTAAATTTTGGTTTGGCGAAAGACTATAACGGCAAGTGCAATTTGCGCTTTGATGACACCAACCCTGCTAAAGAAGACGTGGAGTTTGTGGATTCTATTAAGGCTGATGTAA
>JYMV01017336.1_pt1 | contig 14936 bp, 10 predicted proteins | sample 338911 | NCBI WGS metagenome assembly JYMV01 (sample SAMN03354496, study PRJNA234377) | hydrothermal vent metagenome | biome: Deep sea; feature: Hydrothermal plumes at the Eastern Lau Spreading Center, Western Pacific Ocean; material: Seawater | place: Tonga | collected 2009 | depth 2000 m m
CACTGTCACACCCGCAGAAGCCACCACAGCATCAATGCCACCTTCGGCAAAGCCGCCAAAAAGGGCGACATTTTGCGGGTAGATTACCAACTGGAAGTGACGCAACTTGAGCAGCCAGATGTGGTAGTCGATTTTTATCTGGTGCATGGAGACTCAGAAGATGAGTCGGAGATCACTGAGACCCACTTTTTACACACCACAACTCACATGGCTGCCGAGAATGGTTTAAGTGTTGATTCGTTTTCAGTGGAGATCCCAGCAGTCGCACACTCCGGAAGTTATTGGATCCTGGCAATAGTGGATCCGGAAAACACCGTTGCCGAAGAAAACGAACAAGACAACCATCCCAATATCGAAAATGAGCAACATGTGGATGGCGATTTTCCGGCGATATCCATTCAAATTGATTCACCGCCAGAGCATGAATTTGAATTCGTGCGCAGTTATGTTGATAGCGGAATCGTTATTCTGGACAGCCCAGAAGTCCACGAAGGTACCGGAGAGCACTATTCCGACATCATTGGTCACATCGATGCAATCTATCACGGTGATCACATTGCTCAGGCAGCCCTGACCGCTGAGATTGAAATTTCCGGTAATTACCAGCCCGTAACCCTGTGGGATGCCACCAGTAGCCAATATCTGGACAATCAAATCATTGAATTTGCTTATGACGGCGATGAACACTTCTTTGGCTTTGACCTTGGCCTGAGCGAGCAACAACTGGCTGATTTATACGCCACTTATGACGCCAGTGCAGCAAGCAATTTACTCAACATAAAATTTACGCTGACAGACACCACCGAAGAAGCTGATGAAAGCGATCTGAGCAATAATTCTATTGTCTTGTCTGTGCCTTTGTATTTCTTTGAACGTCAGACTGAGGAAGAAGATGACACGCCTGGCCTTGCCGCCAAAGACTTCGAGTTCACCGGCAATAAACTCAAACTGGATGGCACATACAATAAGTCTTACGGCGATGCCAGTAAGTTTAAGGTGGGCGTTGATCTGGGCGGCGAACTGCAAGTAGATTTACTGGACAAGGCCGCTTCACTTGAAGCCGGTGGCTCTGTTGATATGTGGATTTTTAGCGCCCACAACACCATTTTTGGCGCCAGCTTCGACGGCCAGGCTTATCTGGCAGGCGTCAATACGGGCTATGACTCAGAAATGATTATCTTCAATACCACCGTATACGAAGATTCCAAGTGGGTTGCCCAGTTCGAAAAAAGCTTCGAAAAGTCATGGGAAGAAGAGCGTACTCTGGCCAAAGCCAAGTTTACTGTGGGCCCCATTCCTATGACGGTCGAAGCCGGTATCAATGGCAGCGTCGGCTTTGAACTGGTGATAGGTTATGCCCTCAGCGAGCTGTATGCCAATGGCGATATTTTCTCAGCCAATTTTGGCGGCTTTGCCGAAGGTGGCATTGATGCTGTGGTGGCTTCTGCGGGTGTGACAGTGGAATTAACCATCATCGATAATGTACTGGCCATGGAATCCAGCGCTGAATTAGGATTATTGGAAGATGGCCAGGTAAATCCCAGAGTGGACTACAGTTTTGCCCTGACCGACGACATAGACGTTATCAGTGGTCGCTTTGGTCTTTACGCTAAGGTCAGCGGTATTAAATGGTGTAAGCAGTGGGGTATTCCCTACCCTTGCGGCACTAAGACCACTACCTATTACCTGTGGTTCTATCAAACGCCGAGTGTCTATAATAAGAGCTGGACCATTTTCTCCAAAGAAGGTTCTGTATCTCTTTAGCCAGCGGCATTCTCAACAACGTGTGGCGCTCACCAAAGTTGGTAGGTGCCACTCATTATCAACCGCAATAATTTAACAATGTAGTGCGAAACTCTGTTTCTATGACCAATCGATTGATTTACCTACTTATTGCCAGCCTGCTTAGTTGCAGCGTCTGGGCAACTCAACAAACAGACAATAGCTGCAACCACAGTTATAAACTGGATATCCATACCTCTACTCATTTTGATTTTGGTTCTGGCAGTATCACCAGACAAAAATTTAATGCTTTGTTATCTGTAATGAAGCTCCATGCTGATGATGAACAACCGGATGCGATCTGGTGGGGTATCCAGTTAAGTGATATTACAATGACAACTAATGGCACTGTCACGGCTGCACCAGCAGAACTCAGTACGCCTTTTGCCCTGCTGAAACACAACAATGGCAACCTGGTTGATTTTCGATTTGCCCCACAACACAGCAAAGCAATACAGCAACAGTTAAAAGGGTTAGCCTATTACCTGCAATTCCCCGCCAGCAATTATTGGCCCGCTGAAAATGAACAGCGCCAACAAATGGATACCATTGGTTCTTATCAGGCCCAATATACCCATACTGAATCAACCTCTGAAAACCAGGCTTTACCCTATCGCAAAACCAAACTGCATTATCTGTCCGGTGATAATATGGATATATCGGGTGATAACCCGGTTCAGACCATTGAAATAAAAAGCGCAACACAGGATATCGCGCTCAATCATTGTTGGTTTAACCAGGTAAAAGGCAAGGAATCCCTGATTTTTAAAGGGGCTGCTGATAGCTTTAGTATGAACATGGAGCAGACTTATAACATCAAGCCCCAAGACGAGTTAGCGGATATCGCCCTGTGGTCTATGCCGGGTAACGTCAATGGCTGGCAATTCCCGGAATTAGCTCAGGTTAACTTATCAGATGAACAACGTCTGGCCCTGGAAAAACGCTTTGTTCAAGCGCTGAAACAAACCGACTTACTGGCAATGCGAGGCTCCAAATTGGCAGAGTGGCTGTTGCAGTTTGATGAGGTGATTTCCGTTCTACGCGATGAATTGTTAACTGCATCATTTAACGATGAGCAAAAGATGCGTTTATTCAATGCACTGGGACATCTTGATAGCGAAAACGGCAATCAATTGTTGGTCACACTAATCAATGATACTGAATTCTCCGAAACTGACCGATTTAGGGCAATCAGGGCAATAACGACCGGCACATCTGCCCTTTCACCAACCTTAAAAGCACAACTATCAGGCATGCTGAACAATGATGAGTTTATCGGTTCTGAAGCGCTTTATGGTGCTACCCTGATGACCCTGGGAGCAGTGTTGCAGAGACGTGAACACAATGCCATGTCGGATGAACTATTCACTGAAATCACTAACCGGCTGGTAAACTCTGAAGATGAGCAGCATCAATCAGCTCTGGTGGCCAGTCTGGGCAACAGTCAGATGCCAGAAGCAGTGGATACATTAAAAGACTATGCACAATCGAGCAGTGCCAGAGTTCGGGCAAATGTCGCGACCTCTTTGGGACAAATTGCAGATGACTCATCGCAACAGGCACTGAAAACCATGCTGCAAAGAGAGCCGGATGACAAAGTGCAGCAGGCCGTTTTGGGCGCAATTGCGCAATTTGAATTGGAAGATCAGGATTTAATTAAAATCACTGAAATAGCGCAGCAAAGCAATAGTGAACGCACCCGAGGGAATGCCATTAAAGCGCTCGCCAATCAAACTCACAAAAGCCAGCAAGTACAGCAACAATTGAGGCAGTTAATGCAATCAGAAACCAGTCGGCGTAATTTTGCACTGGCGGCAAAATCGATTGAGGCGCTGAAGCAGCAATCAGACAGTAATTAAATCAAAGTCGGCAGGAAAACTGGAGCCACTGAATAGCGGCTCCTGCATAAATTATTTTCAGGCTGGAAGTGCCATATTTTCGCCCAGTTTTTTCAGGCGACCATTTTTAATGCCGTAAATAAAACTGTGGACATTCAGCTCCTGCCCTGCAGCTTTAGCGGATTTAACTACAGAGGTGCGCAAGACGTTGTTGGCCTGCTCAATGACGTTAATTTCACACAACCTGTCATCGCGTGCTTCACCTTCTTCAAACTTCGCCAGTTCATCGGCATGCTTTTCAGCAACGTCTTGTATGTGCCCTAACCAATTATCAATCAATCCCAGGGGCTCACCTTTCAGCGCAGCTGAAACACCGCCACAACCATAGTGGCCACAAACAATAATGTGCTCTACTTTGAGGACATCCACTGCGAACTGTAAAACCGATAAGCAGTTCAGATCGGTATGCACCACCATATTGGCCACATTGCGATGTACAAACAGTTCGCCTGGTAACAAGCCCACGATTTGGTTCGCCGGAACACGACTGTCGGCACAACCAATCCACAAATACTTTGGCTTTTGTTGTTTAGAAAGCTTGTCAAAAAAACCGGGGTTTTCTCGATCAATGTCTTCTGCCCATTTAGCATTGTTATCCAGTAGTAATTGTATGTCCTGCATTTATACCTTCATCTTGTTGTACAACTTTGGCGCTGAGTATACCCTGGTTATACAGCCTTTAAAGCTCTGATCTGTATAGCCCATAGCGTACTGGTTTAAACCGCAAAAGAATATTGCAAATAAAATTTGCCGGATTTGTTTAAGCTGCTATACCTGTAGGGTTATCAATTTTACTAGCAAAAGGAGCAACAGATGCAGCTATTGAACTATCTGAATTTTAAAGGGCAGTGCGAGGACGCTATTCACTTTTACCAAAAGACCTTAGGAGCAGAAGTTATTATGCTGATGCGCTTTAAAGACATGCCGCCTCAGGAAAGTGAAGCCTGTCAGATGCCACCGGGTCTGGAAGAACAAATTATGCATGCCGAAGTCCAGTTCGGAGAAACCCGCGTGATGATGTCTGACAGTCCGGAAACTGGCACGCCTGAATTTAAAGGCTTTTCGCTGTCCATTGCCGCGGAAACAGTTGAACAGGCGGAAACCTACTTTGCGGCACTCTCTGAAGGCGGCAAGGTAACCATGCCACTGGAAGAAACCTTTTGGGCCAAAGCGTTTGGTATGGTGGAAGATAAATTTGGGCTTAGCTGGATGGTGAATGTAGACAGCGACGATATGCCATCAATGTGATATCACCCGGGCCACCCTGGCCCGGGTACTACTGATTAGTGCTGAGCCATGTAATCCATAGTCAGGTTGGTTAATAGTTTTACACCCAGTTTCATCCCTGAGTCATCCACATAGAATTCCGGAGTATGGTGAGCCGGTGCTTCTTTGGCCGGCACATCTAATGGTTTTCCGCCGATAAACAGATATAAACCCGGAATTTCCTTCTGGAAGAAAGAAAAGTCTTCCGCCCCGGTGGTGGGTTTTCGACTGGTGACATTGTCTTTACCCGCGGTACGTACCAACGTATCCAACATCTCTGCCATCAAATCCGGATCGTTGTAAGTAACCGGATAATTGTAATCCAGCGGCAGCGTGACCTCTGCAGTAGCGCCCATGCTTTCAGCAATGGCTTTTACCTTGCGCGGTAAAGACTCATAGATATGCTCACGCGCGGCATCATTTAAGGTGCGGATAGTGCCCACCATTTCCACTTCGTTAGGAATAATGTTGGAGCGCACCCCGCCCTGAATTTTGCCTATGGTGACCACCGCACCGTCTTCCACCAGTTCCAGTTCGCGACTTACGATGGTTTGCAGGCCCATAATGATTTGTGCTGAAGTCACTACCGGATCCACACTCAACCAGGGATAGGCCCCATGGGCTTGTTTGCCTTTAACCACGACTTTAAAGGGATCGACCGCCGCCATAATACCACCGGCCCGATAGGCCACCGTATTAACATCCAGTCCAGCCCAGATATGCAAGCCGAAGATCACATCCACATCGGGATTTTTAAGTACACCTTCTTCCACCATGACTTCTGCGCCACCGCGTTCGCCAGCAGGTGCACCTTCCTCAGCAGGTTGAAAAATGAATTTAACCTGGCCTTTAAGTTCAGATTTTTTGCTGGCCAGTATTGTTGCCGCTCCCATCAGCATAGCCATGTGGGTATCATGACCGCAGGCGTGACTGACCGGCACCTCATTGCCGTTGTATTCACCTTTAGCGGTGGATTTCCAGGGTAAATCATTGGTTTCCAAAACCGGTAAAGCATCCATGTCGGCTCGTAAACCAATCACCGGACCCGGTTTACCACTATCTAATATGGCCACAACTCCGGTTTTCGCGACGCCGGTTTGCACTTCAAAACCCAGCTCCCGCATGTAGTCAGCAATATATTTGGCCGTTTCGAACTCCCGGTTTGATAGTTCCGGATGCTGATGAAAGTGATGTCGCCACTCGATAACCTTAGGTTCAATTTCATCGGCCACCTGAGCCACATCGGCGCTCACCTGAATAGACAATGCTGCGGCAATGCCCAGTGCAATTTTTTTTATCATTTTGTGTTCCTGCTGTTGGGTAGAGTCAGTCAATTTCAAATACTAACCGTGTAACAGCAAAAGACTCAACTAAATTCGAAATCCACTAAAAAGGGAGCGAACTGCAATTTTTTATAAATTTTTGTGTAATTTTTTTGATTGCATAGATATTCAGATTTTGCGGTACAGGCGTTTATTTACGCCACCAGGCGGTCAATTACGGCATAAGATTTCATCACCTTTGCATGTCTATTTTTTTATCAAAAAGTGGGCATATCGCGCATTATTGCTATGCTTTTAGACATCTGATAGCGTGAAAAAATTGCGGCTCGCCGCCGCCATTACAGGCAATACGCCAAACAATTCTACAGGACATTTTTTATGACAAAGTCTGTGCCAGAGCAAACTTCGCGAACCAATGCAAAAGATTCAGATGCATTTGATATCTTCAATCTTCGACATTACGTAGGTCCCAACCCGGATTTATCCTGTGAAGCCCTGGCATTTGACTTTGCCTTTACCGGTCACCCCAAACCCATTCCACTAAACGATTTGCATTCCGCCATCGCCGAAAGGCTTCCCGAACTGGCAACTCAGGAATTTCAAACTTATCAGCAACTGTTTGGGCAGACGGTAGCCGTAATTAACCGCCTGGATCTGAATCTGCACATGAATAAGCTGGAAGTTCAGGATAAAGAACACGGTGCGAGGATCGCCTTTCAGGTAATTCACAAAACCACTTCCTGGAAAGTGGTGTATTTTGTCTGGGATTGGTTTGAATACATTTGTGATCCAGACAATAACGAGTTTGACTATGACGCTCAGTTTGCGGAATTGCAGGACTCCTTCAATCGTTCTGTATTCGGCGGCCCAACTTCCTACAGCCTGTTAAAGGCTGCTGCCAAAAAACACATCCCCGTTACTTATCTTTGGGATGAAGGATTATTCCAGTACGGTTATGGCAAAAACATGATAAGAGGTATTGCCACCACCTTTGATGTGGACAGCCACGTGGACTCCGACTTCACCTGCCGCAAAGACGATTGCAAAGCCTTTTTAGCAGAATATGGCTTCCCGGTGCCAGAGGGCGAAGTGGTGTTTGAACTGGAGGAAGCTATTGAAGTAGCAGAAGACATTGGTTACCCGGTGGTCTGTAAGCCCGTTGTAGGTCACAAAGGTATCGGCGTTACCGCAAATATTGAAAATGAAGATCAACTGCGCAAAGCCTTTATCAACGCCATTGCCGCAGTACCAGATGGTGAACCACAATCAATTATTATCGAGACATTCATTCAGGGCAGTGATCATCGTATTTTATGTGTCGATGGTGAATTCGTTGCCGCCGTTAAGCGCGAAGCAGCTTATATAGTGGGTGACGGAGAATCCACAGTCATGGAACTCATCGATATTGAAAACGGTAAAGAAATACGCGCCGATACTGCCACCTCGCCACTGGGTAAAATTCTCACTGACGATGTCATGGACAATACTCTGGAAGATGCCGGTTTAGACCGTGATTCTGTTCCCGAACGCGGCGAAAAGGTCTATTTGCGCAAAGTGGCCAATTTGTCTCTGGGTGGTGTCAGTGAGGATGTAACCGATATCGTACACCCTGAAATCATCGCCATGAGTCGCGCTATTTCCCAGCACTTTAAGCTCACAGTGTTTGCGCTGGATGTAATCACTGATGATATCGCCAATGACTGGAAGCCAAAAGACGGCCAGAAACGCGCTAACTTTGGTATCATCGAAATCAACGCCGCACCGGGCATCTACATGCACCTTAAACCAGCTTATGGTCGCTCTATTGATGTGCCTACCCGCATCATTGACACCTTCTTTGACGAAAGCAAAGACGCGCGAATTCCAATTCTTACCTTTAATCAGCTCAGCAAGCCCGGCATGAAGCGCATTATTGATTACGTTATGCATCATGAAATTTGCCGATATCCAGCCGGAGTTTGCACTGATGGTATGTTTTTGAAAAAACACGAGTTCCCCGTCAATCCAGACTATAACGCCAATATGCGCAATGTGCTTCGCAACCCGCGAGTAGAAATGCTGTTGGCAGAAATGCCGCTGGCGGTCTACGAAACAGAAGGAATGTATTACAATAGCTCGGACTTATTAGTACTGGAAGATCCGAACGAAACAGAAATGATTCTGGCTGAAGATATGGAACCCGGTGCTATCGTGATGATCCGCAAAGGCAATGATGTGGAAATTCGCCGTGGTGACGCAGAACCAGAAACTACGGAAGTGGAATTCGAAGATGAGTTCTTTTCACTGGTACTACACGAAATCAAAACCCACTTTGGTAAAAAAGTTATTTTACAACCGGCTCCTCTGTTGGGGAGCTAATCTACAAGCAGTTTAGATAGAAATTTGGATGTTTAATATAATGCACAACAACAGAGGCACACTCACATTAATCGGAGGCGCTGAAGACAGAAAAAGTGACACCGGGGTTTTAAAAAAACTGGTAGAGAAAACCCAGGCCAGGTACATAGCGGTTGTCCCAACAGCGTCCATGTATGGCTATGAACTTGGCGATGAATACAAAGACGTTTTTCGACGCCTGGGTGTGGAAAAAATCGAAATTCTGGATATAAAAGAACGCCGGGATACAGAAAATAGTCGCTTTATAGACATTGCCAAAGAAGCAGATCTCATATTCTTTACTGGTGGCGATCAGGTAAAACTGGCCCATGTGTTTTTGCATACAGAATTATTAAAAGTCATCAAAGACCGGCATTTCCTGTCGGGTTTACATCTGGCGGGCACCAGTGCCGGCGCTATGATAATGAGCGATCCATTGATCTACGATGGCGATGGTAAAGACTTCCAAAAAGGCGCAGTATTTTATGAGCCTGGATTCGGTGTCACCGCCAATATTACCGTGGACACCCACTTTATGGAGCGCGGTCGAATCCCACGAATTTGCGCCTTTCTGGCGTCCGGTTACAGCAAACGCGGCATTGGAGTCGGTGAAGATACCGCGGCCTATATTACCCCAGACGATAAACTGGAAGTGTTTGGGGCCGGAATAGTAGTTATGTTTAACGCCGACAAAATGCGTTATTCCAACTTTCACGATGTCAAAGAAAACGAACTGGTGGATGTAGATAACATTGCTATGTCGTTTTTAGTGCAAGGCTCTCGGTTTGACATGGCGAAATGGGCGCAGATTAAGCCCTCCAGACGCAAGAAAATTCTCAGCCCCAGCTGATCCCTATCTACACACTGTATTCCGCATAACAATAACCTGCGCCCTGCTGCTTTTTTGTTATGCGGCTGGTCCTTCATAATTCGAAATAAAAAAACTTAATTTGGGAATAATAAGTACCCACCACACGTCCGTTATGTATAATACTTTTCACAATATGTAATGGAGTACTTTACATTGAATAGACTAATTACTGCTTTGTCACTCTGTCTTGCACTATCTGCTTGTGGAGGCAATAACGATAAAACAACTCCAGTTCCCCCTTCCCCTCCCGTAACTGCGCCAGAAGACGACTGTAATTCAGAATTACAACACAGCAGTTGTGTTTTAGAACCAGAACAATCTCTGACTGTTAATATCAATGACTCACAAGATGTTGATGTCATCGCTATGACGATCAGTGTTGCTGGTATCTATCAGGTCACATTCAGCAGTGAATTAAGCATTAGCGCAACACTTTCTGATGCATTGGGCGAGGCCTTCATTCTGGACATAAACAAATCTGACTCTGAAGATTATGTCACCTTTGTTCCATTACAAAGCGGTGATTACATATTTGTAGTACAAGCAAGCGATACCATCACTGGCTCCGTCACATTGTCAGCTTCACTAGCCCCTGATACCGATGAAGATGGCTTAGCTGATGCGCAGGAATTACTGCTAGGTACAGATCCAGAGTCAATTGACACCGATTCCGACGGCCTACAAGATGGAAAGGAATACTTTGAAACCGGCACTTCCCCAGTATTAGCAGACTCAGATGGGGACTCGTTTTCAGATTTTGAAGAGCTTTGGTTAAATACATCTCCGCTTGATACATCCAACTATCCAATCGTAAATGGATGGTCATTTGATGGACACTTTGTACATCTGGATCCTTTCAGCATTAATAGTCCACCATTCATCAACGGTGAAGTGGAACCTATGGGTGAATCTCGCTTTTTCGCTGTTGAAATGCCGACAGAACCCCCTCAGTTACGCTGGACAAAAAACATTGATGCTCTGAATACGCTTGTTTCAAATGAACAAATGATTGTTGTAAGGGGCATAGCGGGTATTACAGCAATTGACAGTCTTACTGGTGACAATCTTTGGACCGACAATCAGTTAACTCAGGCAGGTTTGCACAGAATATTTGAAGGTCATGTTTATGTTTCAAACGCCGAACAAAGCGGATTGCATAAACTCTATGGAAACTATACCGCTGCACCAATTTTGGAAACAATCACTGAGCCCGGCTATGCAGATCTGAATAGCTTAGTTGTGACCGATGACGGCATGACCTACCTGTTATCGGGCCATTTATTGATAAAACTGGACCAACAAGGTAATAGACTGTGGCAGTACCCTATTCAACACGAAAGTCGCAACAAACCGGGCTTGGTGCTTCGCGGTGATAAAATCTACCTAATTAACAATGGATTAAAAGCACTGGACAAAGAGTCAGGAGAGCCTGATGCTACCTTTAAAATTATAGATGCTACGGGTGGAGATATCATCCCTTTGCGATTGTTTGCGGGCAGTAGCAACAACCTAATAATGGTCAGCCAACAAGAAATTATCAACTATTCAATTTCAGAAAATACCATTGCCTGGCGCACTCCTTTGCTCGTTGACAATGTTTATACATATCATTCACTTCAAACAAAACTGGTTCCTACTGTGCGTTTTGGTGAATTGTTCTTACATAATGATTCAAAAGTCATATCGTTAAGTGAAGTGAATGGCTCTGAAATATGGAACTGGCAACTTCCGGACAATGAAGACAGTATCGAAGCTTTATTATCCACAAGAAATCACCTGATTGTGGATACGGAAAACAGTGTCTACGTTCTCAACCTCACTACAAGAACTTTGCAGTACACCATCGACGCCATAGGTAAAGTGTATATAGCAAACAATGGCAACCTCTATATCAACGATCGCAGCAACGATACATTAACCGCTTACAATATCGAAACTGATACGGATGGCGATGGATTACCAGATTGGTGGGAAAGGTTACACCACTTGCACATAGCCAACACCGACGATGCCTTAGCAGATGCTGATGAAGATGGTCTGGATAATTTAAGTGAATTTAACCATAACACTCACCCATTGAAGGCAGACTCAGATGAAGATGGTTTAAATGATAATCAAGAAATTAACACTTACTTTACCCACCCTTTCATTGCAGATACGGATGGGGACACGATTCCAGACGGCCAAGAGGTGAGCCTGGGTACTTCTCCCATTTCAATTGACACAGACAATGATAATCTCCCCGACAATTGGGAAATTACCCATAATTTAGACCCGCTAAACAATGATTCCTCAGCTGATCCTGATAATGATGGTTTAACCAATATTGCAGAGTTCTTATATGGCACTTTACCTGATAACGCTGACAGTAATGGTAATGGTATTCCTGACAACGAAGAGCCTGGATTGCAGTTACCACCATCAGATAAGGACTCCGACCATGATTCGTTGCCAGACAATTGGGAATTACTTTACGGCCTGGATCCGAACTCAGCTTCAGACGCCAATCTGGATCCTGACAATGATGGGTACTTAAACTTTGAAGAATTTTATCTGGCTACAAATCCATTGATTACGGACTCATTTCCGAAACAAACAGGATGGACGACACGAGCTGCCAATGGCAGCAGAAACAATTTTGTTAACGAAAAAGTCACTTATCAAAGTATCACTAAATATGCTGATTTACCTGCTTTAACCGATGCTAAGCTATTGAGCTATGGAGATTTCCTCATTCAATTTAATCAACAGCTTATTTCTGTATGGCAAATCAGCTCTAAAGAACATGCATGGCAATTCACGCCCCTAAACAATGAAGATATTCAGGATGTCATAATCAACGCCAACTATGCGATTGTCAGCACCACTCTTGAAGATTCAGGTCAAGTAACCGTATTGGACCTGGAAAGTGGACAACTTCAGCATCAGTTTTCTGCACAACTAAATGGAATGAGCACTCAGGATAATTTGCTTTATGCAGAAAACAGCACATCTGTTTATAATCTGGACGGCAGTACTGCTTTTGTTATTGATTCAGAAACAGACAGTTTATTAGTGAATGAAAGTAACATCTATGCGCTTGATTCTCCGCACCGAATCCATATCCACAATCGCCTTAATGGTGAATTATTACGGACAATAGAGCTGCCGTGGAACCCAACTTACCATCATGTTGGTGGAGGAGACGTGGATACATTCCATCATGCGTCTCCTTTACACATTGACTCTAAAGGACACCTATGGATGTCTGTGGGTGATAATGAATTTGACTGGCAATGGATAGCTCCCAATATTAGTAATAGTGAATTCATAACTATCGCTGATAACAAAGATTATCTGCAATTTAAAGCCTCGGTTTATGGCAGCCATTACGCCAAGCCTTATGACACTACGATAGAAGATGGAACTTCATTACAAAACTTTATTCTTATCCCAAATCTGAGACAGGCAATAGCTACGCGAAACAGCGTCTTTACAAGAACTGACAAAACCCAGTTGTTAGACAGAGATACAGAGTCCGTTCTTTGGGAAACAGACATCAATGGCGATATGATATTTTCCAATCACCACCTGTTTATCAATGAAGGTGAAAGTATTCATATATTCAAATTTGAGTAGTTAAACCCGGGGTTCGCACTGTGATTATCACGCAATTGATGGTTTGTTGTTATACTGCTATCAATTATTTCAGATTTTAAAGCGAAGCAATGGATAAAAACCTACAAGATCTGCTCAATCAACCCGCTGAGCAGCGTTATAACTATCTGATCAATCAGGTAAAGAAGCATCAACAGTTGTGGATCCTGGCAGATGAAGTGGGTGCTGTGATGTTTAACAGCGAACAGGAAGACTGTATCGGCGTCTGGCCTGAAGAAGCGATGGCAAAGTTATGGTGTACCGATGATTGGGCCCATTGTAACCCCATGGCAATTTCTGTGGAAAAGTGGTTACAAGACTGGACGCCAGGTCTGGAAGAGGACGAGGTGTCCATTTTAGTAATGCCAGATGAAAATGATGAAGGACTGGTTATTGAACCCTGGGAGTTGGCTGAACGAATAAGTTAACTCTGTAACTGACGTCGAATTTCTCGCGGATTGCATCCCACCACCTTTTGCATCGCTGCACTAAAATGAGCCAGCGATGCAAATCCCATGTTCATGGCAATATCGGTTATTGATTGAGAATCCATTAACTGAGCCAGCCCCAAACTCAACCTCAGCATTAAGCGATACTGGTGCAAACTCACGCCAAAAACCGTTTTAAATACCCGGCACAGATGAAACGCTGAACTGTTTAATTGCTTTGCTATGCGTTCCACTGAAATATTATCTTCCGGGCGCTTTGCTATTAACTGTTGCGCGCCATTGGCCAACTCTTGCCAGGCTTTGCGCTTTTTGGCAGAAAGAGGGGCTATTTTATTATGGACTTGCATGGTCAATACCCTGTTTAATAACAGTAGCCCTTGTTCATAAGCAGCCTCTTCACTTAACAACCCGTTTTGCAAAGCGCTAAACAGTGTTAGCTGTGCTAGATACAAGTCAGGTTGAATAGCTATCTTTGCCTACTTTGGTGTTCCTCCTTAACTCCCGAAAATCACTTAACTGCAACGCTTGAAAAAAATCCTTTGGTGCAAACTCAAACCAGTGACATTGATCACCTCTCGGATCCAGAACTTGGCGTTGATAAGGTTGCGCACCATCATAAATATTGACCCGGGTGGCATCCGATAAAAACGGCCTTTTGGTGTCTTTTTCAATAAAAGTAGAAGTAAGGGGGAACACCAAAGTAGGCAAAGATATGTTACCGGCAGTGGTAAAATCCGTGTTTGCAGCAGCACAACTAAATCGCCCGATTCGCATCTTTGGATTGTTTAACAATAGTTGGCTGTATCCTGACCATTGAGCAGCTGACATGATTTTGCGCAATAATTTGAAAGTTTTATGGAATGCTACAGACTAAGATAACAGCTATTAGACAAAAAAAGGTAGCCAATACATGAAAGTGATATTTAGCATTTTGTTCCTGGTTTTTATTTCTGCCTCAGCCTTTGCGCAGCAGTCTGCGCCTGATTGCACCTCAGCGTTACACCGACAGTTTGATTTTTGGGTAGGGGACTGGGTGGTAAAAGATAATGATGGCAATATCCAGGGTCACAACAAAATAGAATTACTACTCAATGATTGCACTCTTCAGGAGAACTGGCAGGGGGCAACGGGTAGCAGTGGCAAGAGTTTAAATTTTTACGACCGCCAAACCCAACAATGGCATCAGACCTGGATTGATGCCTCCGGCGGTGTACTTTATTTGAATGGAGGCTTGCAAGAAAATACCATGGTTTTAAAAGGTCAACGACTGGGAAGAGATGGCAAACCCGTGCTGCATAGAATCGCCTATACACCGCTAGAAGATGGTCAGGTGAAACAACACTGGCAATATAGCCAGGATGATGGGAAAACCTGG
>JYMV01021522.1_pt1 | contig 14936 bp, 12 predicted proteins | sample 338911 | NCBI WGS metagenome assembly JYMV01 (sample SAMN03354496, study PRJNA234377) | hydrothermal vent metagenome | biome: Deep sea; feature: Hydrothermal plumes at the Eastern Lau Spreading Center, Western Pacific Ocean; material: Seawater | place: Tonga | collected 2009 | depth 2000 m m
CCTGCAGGAGGGCGAGGTCCGCCCGTTGGGTAGCAATCAAGTCAAACGAGTGAATACACGCGTTGTTGTGGCCACCCACCGGAGGCTGGATGAAATGGTGGAAAACGGTGAATTCCGTGAGGATCTCTATGCCCGTATCACCGGCTGGGTCGTAAAGGTACCCCCGCTTCGTGACCGGAAAGAGGATATACTCTGCTTGCTTCGTCATTTTGTTGCGGCCGAGAATGGCCCCAGTGAATTCAGTGCCAATTTCATCGATGCGCTGCTCAGCTACAATTGGCCCCGTAATGTGCGTGAGCTGCAAAACGTGGTGCGCTCCGCCGTTATCCAGACGGAAGGCCGAAATAAACTGCGTCTAACCCCGGCATTGCGTAAGTTGCTCAAGCGCCCGCCTGCAACCAGACATCTTAAGGCTGTGGCCCGAATGGAACCCAAGCCCGGTACGGAACAGTTGGTTGCTGCATTGAAGGTCCATCGGGGTAACATCCGGCGTTTATCCGTGGAGTTTGGAGTGGCGCGCACCACGATCTATCGATGGGCAAAGGATGCCGGCCTGGACCTCAAGAGTTATCGCAGGGTTGTCCGTGTAGGTGTACCGACGACTCCCTTCTCTAAAGATGATGTAGCGGATGATTGATCGTCGTTAAGGTGCGAGTGGAAGGCGTTGCTGGTTTTCTTTGGAAACTTCACCTTCCAGCAGATGGTGCTTCAGCGGCGTTGTATTCTTGAATTGAATGAGCATCCCTTCTACTCGAGCCTTTCCGACCCACCAATGTGGAAGTTCGGACACATTTGAAAAGAACGCCTTTGTCACAATCTCTGCTTGCCCGGTCTTTTTTTTGTAGTCGAAGCCCAGAATACGAAAGCCCATCTCTCTGACGTAACGACCGGGTTCCGGATAGCGCCCGCCGCCAATATCCATTGCAAAGCGGGTTAATCCAGCGGTGGCCGAATTGAAGCCCGGTTGTCCAGAGACACTGAGTTTCTTCTGGAGTTTCCAATGGGTCGTTCGCTGGATGTTATCGGCCATTACAAAGCCTTTGGCTGTCAATTGCCCGGCGCTATTGGTGAGTATCATGTAGTCGATTTCAATCTTGTGCGCGGTCGCAATCGAGGTGGGCCAATTGGCGCCGTGGCAACGACAGTCTCCCCCGTTGACTTCGTCCGGGCTATCCGCCGGTTTGATACCAACCGTGGCCTTTACACCGAAAGACTGGTCCTTGCCCCTGATGGCGCTAACGCCAATATCAATTCCTGAAAAATGCCACCCCGAATCCCACTCAGAGCAGGCTTTCTTCTTGCAGCCTGTGGCCATTGTCAATGCCCATACTGCGGCCTTGCCCTTCAAGTTACACGAACGGCCGGTTTTGGAGAGGTCGACCTGGCGAGACCGCACTCGGAAACCGTTGAGAATGACGACAGCGTTTGCGTTCTGATCCGTGGATAGAAGATTGTTTTCAGTCTCGGTTGCCGATTGCCATTTATTGATACTCCCGCGAGTTTCCAGGCGAATGGTCCCACGCTTGATGACAAGACCGTTTGTTGGGCTCAGCATTTGATAGGGCACCTTGTATGAGGCTGTGTCGGGAGGACAGGCCCCAATTTTGACGCCCATCAGGTGCTTGCCCTCTTCAAAACGTGAAGCGACCAGTGAAAAACGGTGGGGGTGTTTAGTCCATTTGTATTCAAAGCCACCCCAAATAGGGTGTTGTGTCGTCTCGGCCAGTACTGGTGTGGCAATGCTCAGAATGAGCAGATAGATCAATGTGCGCATGCTCGTCTCTCCAGACTCCTATGTTGGCTGCATTTCAGACGCTTTGGCCAGTGGACTATTTCATTTTATTAGAAAAAACATTTGGGCGGCCAGATGAACGAAAGCTATCAGGTGTGCCAAATTGATACAGTTGGATGGGGACAATAAAACCCATCGCACTTGGGCCTGTTTCTCTGATTGCAGAGCAGTGTGCCCTTTAGGGGCTTTGTTGTTTAAGTTGGCGCGAACTTTGCTCGTAGATACTTCCCACTGGGGTTCACTAGCCCCAAATAGATTGGTCACGATGACGGATCTAGCTGCTAGAAAAAGGATGGTTTTGATATGTTGTACCCCCTGATGCCCCAAACTGCGATGCAAGGTACCGCAACTTTCGACTGTAAGAATATGAAGCAAACAATTCAAACTGCGGTTTGTCTTCAGTGGTTCGTTGATCACAACGCGCTCAACCGTAAAGAGTCCCCTTGTTGGAAATGTACCCAGGGTCAGGACAACCGCGAGTCTTTTGCACGTTCCTAACAGTCCAGCGTACCTAGCTATTCTGTTGGCGCAATGCGCCCGTCAAGTCTCAACCTGCCAATTGACTATGCACCGCTATTCTTAGCGGACGCATACCGCTTCATCATATGAACGTTCTTCCGAGCGGCGAGCATAAACAACAAGAGAGAAAGTAAGACCCATGCGTTAGACGTGGAATGGTGTGGTGATGAGTTACAGCCACTCCGCCGGCGGATAACTGTGGTGTGAAACTGTCCGTTGGATGATTCATTATTCTGTTGGTTTTCCCAACCTTCCTTCGGCGCACCAAAACGCACATCTGACGGTAAGTCATCGTTGTTTCCGGCGGTGTTTTGTGAGTCCGGTGAACTGTTTTCGGTTGATTCTTCCCCATTCTGATCCGCTGTTGCCACTGGATCGGCGAGATCTGCACAAGGATCCGGCTGCCAATGATTGCCGCAACAAAAGCCTGTTGCGGCCATGTTTTTACCGCAGGTACAGGGCATCATGATTAACTCCCTATCCACGCATTTGCATCCAGTCCTGTTGAGCGCCACTAACATGACCGCGGAATCCAAATTGTTTTTCTCCCCGACGTTGACGCCGGTTTCGTCTACAAAGAACTCTGTTACCTGCTGCTTGTCGTCCAAGCGAACCCAGGAGGTGATTTCCCCCATGGGTGCGCCTTCCCAAATGGTGCTTCGTAGCACGTTTATCCCAGATTCAAGTCCATCTACCTGCAAGATGGCGTCAGGTGTCTGGGTGAATGCGGGGGCGTTGGGAGTGTTGAAATAGAGAGCCATGCTAAAGTAGCCGGCGTCACCGTTTCCACTGTTTTCAACCACCACATCAAAGAACACCGTGTCGCAATCGTTTGATACAGTAAACTCTGACAATGTGAGGTCCGGATTCTGTCCGCCGGCCAGTGGAATGAGCAATAGAAGTAGGGATACTCCGCTCATGAGATACCTCCCAGAACGGTCTCGATAGAGAAAGTGGGGTACCAGGTCCCCGCGCTATGAAATAGAAAAGACGGGTCAACACTCCACATCAACATCGGCAACTCCCCACTCAGCAATCAACAGCAATCGAGCTGCGTGGCACGGTTTGCTTATGCATAGACCCGTGTCACGCGTCACTTGCCTTTAGATAAGAGCAAGGCTTATGCCACTGTGTGGGACGTGAAATCAGCGTGGGTGCTTTGTAGGGGAACTGAAGTGTTTTAGAAGCACTTCTTATCGACGGCACAGACGAGAATCTCTTCTAGTGTGTCCTCGGCGTCATCATCGTCGATAGCTTCAATACAGTCCTTAGCACACTCCAGGTTTTGCCCGCAGTCGTCGACACACGCCAATGTCGTTACACAAATAAAGTTCTCGGCGCATTTTGTTATCTGTTTGCTACATTTTTCGTTGGCGCAGCTCATGGGAGTTTGAATGGAGCAATCTTGCGCGCAGCTGTCTGCGGATTCGTTGGGATCACAGATTCCATCACCACATTCAGGCTTGGTAGCAGGCATACAAATAAAGGCGACATCCCCACCAGCGGCGGCGACCGTTGTGCAGGCCCAGCCCGGAGCGCATATGTCAAGACAGGTGACGGTACAAACACTGTCTCCTTTCTCGTTCCCGACGCACCACCCGCTTTTGCAGTCCTTTCCCTCCTGGCAGGCATCACCGAATCCACCCAGGGGAGGGGGATTGCTGTCCAGGCAGCCGTTTTTCGTTGCGCAAGCCAGCATGTCAGTTAGGTAAGTGACGTTGTTGTCGGGCTGACCTTCCTTACACTTGTCAGCGCAATCCAGGTCGCTGCAGTCAGCAATGCAGTCCATTGCTTTACTGCAGATTTCAGCGTTGGCACACGCGCCGGCGTCGCACTCTTGAAGTAAGCAGACGTAGGTGTCGTTAGCGCAGTCTTGCGGACAGATTGCCTTGGTTTCTCCCTGGCCACAGTTACCATTGCCGCATATTTCCGGGTTACCGCCACCGGTGTTGCCGCCGTCACAGAACTCCTCGAAGTCACCGCAACAGTTTCCAAACTCTACGCAGGGCTCGTCGCAGTGGCAGGAGCCCCCCTGGCTGAACTGACCGCACTTGCCCTCACAGGAACCACCATCGGGATCGCAATCTTCCGGGCAGGTGTCCGGCTTTTCGCCACCGTCGCACTGTCCGTTACCACACTGTTCCATTCCGGGTTGGCAGTCTTCGTAACAGTTGAACAGGTTTTCACCCGGGTCGCAGACTTGATTGCCGCATTCAGCCTTGTCCGGTGCCGCGTCTTTAGGGATGCAACCTTTGTCAGCGGCGCATTGGGCAGCATTAGTCAACATGTTTGCCGCCGGATTGGGGCCGTCTTGAATACATTCGGAAGTGCACTTGGCATCTTCGCATTCGGCCAAACATTTGAGTGCGTTGTTGCAGCCAGGCCAGTCAGGACATTGACCAACGTCACACGCTTCAATTATGCAGATGTAGCCGTCGCTTGCCTTGCCACAATCCTGGGCGCAATTGAGCGAGTTCTCAGTGGGTTCACAGTCGCCGTTGCCACATTCGGGTCCTAATTCCGGAGGTAGACATTCGTTTTCAATGCCGCAAACCACCAAAAAGGGAACAAAGCCTTTGATTTGATTTGGAGCGCCGTCGGTGCATTGCTCGACACAGGTTTTGTTTTGGCACCCTGCCAGGCAGAGCAACGTCTTCTGGCAGTCGGGCCATTGTACGCATTGACCCACTTCGCAATTGTTTACCAGGCACTGATAGACTTGCTCCGGTGTCTCTTTGATTTCGCAATCCGCGGGACAATTCAACGGGCTTTCGCTTTCGTCGCATTCACCGTTGCCGCAGGTTTCAATACCGGATCCTTTTCCAAAACATTGCCCCTCCACACCACAGGCAATTAATTCACTAATGGCGCTTTTGAAGGGAGGGCTGGCCTTATCCAGGCAAAGCTCTGCACAGAGGCTGGTATCGCATCCAACTACACAATCCATTGCTGTTTTGCACTCGTCGATGTTCTGGCAATTTCCCTCCATGCAGTTGTCCTCGAGACATAGGTTAACGGGTTCGCTTCCCGTTCCGCCGTCGGTTTCGATGCCGTCGGTGGTGCCGTCAGTGGTGCCCGTATCGGTGGTGCTTCCTCCGTCCGAAGATCCCGTGGTGGCAATCGAAATTCCCTCTTGAGAGTCGGAATCACTACAAGCCGAAACCTGCAGCAGAGTAAGGGTTATAGAGATTGCGAGTGACAGATAGCGTTTCATACGGACTCCATATGGTTTTCGTGTGCGAAGTTTGCCAATCTGCCCAGCCTTTTGAAAGCAAAAAGAACAGTTATTGGATTTGGCAAGGCAGATTCATTTGTCGAGATGTGAACGTGGGATGTCCCAAGTTGGTTGTCTGGAGGAAGTTCGGCGATCAAACTGAAAGAGAAATATGGCTCTTGGTCTATTAGCGACAAGAGCCTCAGTCAGCTATTTCGACGCGTTCTTGACCGAGAGAAGCTTGCCGTCGTATCCGCTTTCTTTTAGCGCTTCCAGCATTTCGGCGTAGGTCTTATCTACGCACGCACTTTTCTCGATAACAGCCTGTGCTTGTTTTTTGGGGAAGCTGGCCACGGCATTCACGACCCCTTTGCTGGATTTGAGTGCCTGCGCAACGCGCGGCGGGCAGTTAATACCTCACATCATGCCGGTGACGGTGAAGGTCACCAGGCATTGGTCGGCCGTGGGAGTCAGCAGTGTGGCTCCAGCCGAAGGGCTGTCAGTACGTTTTTGGCAGCCCATTAGAGTCGCCACACAAAAAATCAGGGTCAATAGCAGGGTTGGTTTCATTGCTACCTCCGAGCGCCGAAGTGTTGCAAATACTGCCCTGAATGACCAGCAATAATCGTGTGACTGTGTGCCTGAAGATTGAGATTAAGACCGCCCACCTATAATTTGTATGCGGTGAGTACTCCCTTCCCACACTATCAGCAAAACACGCGAACTCGATACAGCTTGGATAATGGCGGTAAATCGCTTTCCAACAGGGCTGCTTTCATTCTTGCGTGGGCCGGCCTACGTCGCCAATTGATTGAAGCTCGTCGTGACTTTGCGTTTGCCGCAGTCTCATCAGAAGGTCATGGAGTCACTTGTTTGGGCGTGCGGCATAGTCCTCATAAACCAATGGACTTGATTCTGGGGCGCCATGAATCATGCGATTTTCAGTTATTGGGAGACCTCTCAATTGCTTTGCGGCAACTTATTATTCGGGTATCGAGTCTGGAACAACTCCCCTTCATTCAATTGATCGATCTTAGAACCAGTAGCGGCCTGGCCGACGAACAGGGGGCCCCTTGCGCCACTATTTCGAGTCATGGGGCAATCATTGCCCGCATGGGCAAGTGGCACGTGATTGGGATGCACCGTGCCCTGGTTAATCCGTCTCATTCGGCGGATGAGGCATTTGAAAGCGTGACTGCTCACGTCTCCTCTGTGGGGTCGGTTTCTGTGGCGGCCAATTCTCGACGGCCCAGCGTTCGGCCGCGCCTGGTGCTTGTTGACACCATGTTGGGGGATTGCCGAACTCAACTTAGTCCGGTCGTCGGGACTCTTACCCTGAACAACGTTGACCTGGATAGCGAGGACGCAGTGGGTAGCTTGATTCTAGAACACTCAAGTGGCGACACCTGTGTCAGATTGACCCCATCAGACCTGGCTTGCGGCGCGCTTATTGGCCGCTATATGCGATGTCAATTGCCCGCGCTTCTAGGAGAGGATTGTAATTCCATCTCGCGGGTGCATCTGTGTTTGTTACTGGACGAGCACGGCCTTTGGGCAATTGACGTGGCCAGCAAGAACGGTTCCTGGGTCAATGACCATCCGTTTCGCACCCTGCGTCTTGTGGGCGCTACATCCCTATCCATTGCCAATGTGATGACGGTTCGGTGGATACCGGCTTTTTAGGCCTCACTCGCGTCCATATTATGCACCCTATAATGCCGCCGTCAGGTCTGCGTGAAGGCGTTTGTGGAAATGGTGTTTGGCGTGTTCCACTTGTGGCGCGTAACGGCCGCGTTCGTAATTGGCCGACAACAAACCACGCTGGACAGAGGCGCAGATCCCTTCATCCTCCATTTCCACCTGGTGGCTTTCGCCCAGTGATTTCTCCACGAATGCCAAGTCATGGCACTGAGGCGCGGCGAAGTACCAATCAAAGATTACCCGGCACTTCTCGTTGGAGAGAGGCAGTACGATATTGGTGTCCATAACATCGCCATAGAGGTTGAGCATGAGATTGGGATAAACCCAGGCATAGACCGCCCCTTGGCCCATGCGCCGGTCCGAGCTGTCAGCAGCAACGCTTTGAAGTGACCATCTGTCAAAGAGTTCCGTCGTGTAGGTACTAATCTCCATTGCCTGCGCCAGGTCGGGATGCAAAATCGGCACGTGGTAGCCGCCATCCAAATAGTTGTCTATGTAGACTTTCCAATTGCAGTCAACGTCGTAGCTGCGCCGTTTTAGGTGTTTGAGATTTCGCCACTCAAGCTGTTCCAGGCGTTCGTTCAATCCGCTGAACGGTTCAAACTTCTGGGAGCCTTTAGTGCGAACCAGGAGAAGGGGACCCCACTCGGCCAGACCCAATTGTGGGAGCTGGAATTGCTGCCGGTCAAAATCACGCACGCCGGCCATTCTGGGGGCCTTGCTGAGGGCGCCGCTCAAATCGTACTGCCATCCATGATATGGGCATGTAAGCCGTTCTGTCACACCTTCGCCAGTCAATATCGAGGCTGCATTGTGGCGGCATACATTGGAAAGCGCACGGATTCTTGATTGCGACTCTCGAACAATGGCGACAGGCTCACCGGCAATGCAAGTCGCAAGATAGCTGCCATTCTTAGCGAGCTGTTCAGTGTGAGCAATTGGGATCCAGTTATTGTCAAAGACGGCGTTTTTCTCGAGTGCCATGAACTCCGGTTGCGTGTACCAGGAAGACGGCGGTGTCCAGGCTTGCTCCACGGGCAATTCAGAGTCAAAAACAGCGAGCTCATCCTTCAGGAAATCCAACATTAGCGAGCTACATGTCCTGCTATTGCTGTGAAAAAACGCCTGGCCTCCGGGGGGAGAGAGTGGTGGTCAATGCGCGTATTGAGTAGATGCGTGACCTGTTCAAGTCCTCCACTTTGGATACCCAGATTGATGAGAGCTTTATCGGCGGGTCCCCGGGTGTTTCCACCGAGTGCATTTTTTTTCAGAGCAAAGCCCGAGACAACGGAGCCGGCGTCTAGACCGCGCTGGTGAGAAAGTTCACGGGCAAGCGCGGCCAGTTTGACGCCGGTGATTCTGTCGTGCCCGTCAATATCAGGTGCGAATTCTCCGTGTATCAAGGTGGTTGCAAAGTTGCTTGCCTGTTGCCGTTCCGGCGCTGGATCAGGTGACAGCAGATCAACGAGCGCAATTCGCTGCCCGGCAGCGAGTGTCCGTATATGAGCTAATGCAAAAGCCAGGTGCCAGATGATCCATGCGGGTGATGTGTGACGACTGCAAAGGACAATGACGGGTTGTCCATGGGTGCAATCCACAACGGCATCAATTGATGCTGCTTTGGCCGGCAAATAGCTCATGGGAATGACGGGGACACCCATCGCCCAGGAACTCTTGAGTAGTGAACTCAAAGTGACAATGCGGTGTTGTTTCATGATCATTTCCCGCAATTCATTGGGGCCGAGATCTTTGAGCCAACACGACAATGGATCAATGAGGCCGTCGCGGCACAGTTGGGCCATGCGAGCGGCCAGAGAGATGACACTGGTCAGCGAGAGAGCCGGTTTTTGGGGCGGCGATAGAAAGTCTACGTGGGTTGAGAATTGTTCGTCGAGTGGCGGGGAGTCTGTGTCAAACGATGCTGAGTTCAAGCCCAGCGCGTTGCATACTGAACTCTCGGCGCGTTGGCGTCCGGCTAAATCGTTGGCTGCGGTGTCGTCCCAGTTCTCCGGCAGGATCGTCTGCAACACAAACTTGCGGTCTAGCCCCAGGTCATTGAGCCGCCGGTAAATGTCTGCCATGGAACGGAAATAGGACACCGCTATCAACTCCAATCAAATCAATAACTCAGTGTCTACCCTCAACCCCTGAAAACGCAAGTTGGACCTCAGACACGAGTCCATGTAAAAAGTCCTCATGAGGCCAGAAATTCCCTTTGACTGTAATTCTGAGTTCTTGGAGGACGGAATCCGGGTTTTCCGTGAACTTCTGAGAATTGACACGACCAATCCACCCGGCAATGAGGTAGTGGCTGCCAATAGGGCGGTAGAGTGGCTCCAGGAAGTGGGCGTTGAGTCCAAAATTCACGATTCCGCGCCGACTCGACGTTCATTGGTGGCTTGTATAGGACCAGACGACGAGAACACCCTCATTTTGTCAGCGCACCTGGACGTTGTTCCAGCGGACCCAGAACAGTGGGAACATCCTCCTTTTTCGGCTGTAATTGCCGATGAGTGTATTTGGGGCCGGGGCGCGATCGACATGAAACATATGGCCGCCTATGGGTTGACCATTGTCCGTGAATTGGCTCGTCTGAAGACACCGCTCAAGCGAGGGGTCAAACTGGTGCTCGTTGCCGACGAGGAAGCCGGGTGTGAGTTTGGTTCACTACATTTGGCGCGTCATCGCCCCGAATGGCTCAAGGGCAGTGTGGCGATTACAGAAGTGGGAGGGTTCACGCTGCATGTGGACGGTCATCACGTCTACCCTGTTCAGGTGGCAGAAAAGGGCTTTGTGTGGCTTAGACTCCATATCAAAGGAATGCCCGGGCACGGTTCCATGCCTCACAAGGAAGGAGCCCTCGTCAAGCTGGCAGAGATTGTGGATCAGATTGCGGCACAACCCTTTCCTTTCCGATGTACTCAGCCGGTTCAGGATTTTTTGGAGGGTGTGTCCAAGGTACTCCCTTTCCCCAAGGCGGCTATCTTTAGAGGGATTGGTAAGGAATGGAGCTCGGATTTCATTCTCGAAAAACTCATCAAGGAAGAGGACCGGTCGCGGGTGTTCAAAGCAATGGTCCGCGACACAGTGTCTCCCACGATGGCTCGGGCCGGTAGCAAGTGCAATGTCATTCCCGGGAGTGCAGAGTTGACGGTCGATTGCCGGATCTTGCCTGGAACAGACCCCGACGATTTTGTGGCTGATTTCAAGCAACGGGTCAAAGGTGATTACGAACTGGAAATCCTGGCGCAGGGGCCACCGCTGGTCATGGATAAGGAACATCCGCTGTTCGGGAGTATAGAGGCGTTGCTCAAGGAGGCGGACCCGGGCTGTCATGTGGTGCCGAGCATGATCACCGGTTTTACGGACGCTCGCGCCTTTGTTGAGTTGGGCATTCCATGTTTTGGATTTTCGCCGGTTTGGCTACCGGAAGATCTACCTTTTGCGCCCATGTTTCATGGCCATAACGAGCGCATACCCATTCACGGGTTCAAGTGGGGCCTGGCGACTTTGTTTGAGTTGGTAAAACGCGAGTGTTGTTAGGCTTACTTGGCTAGCACCAGATCAATGATTTCCTGAGGGTCCACTTTGTTGTCTCCCCATTCGTTCTGGAGTGTCAAACCCGGCTTGAGCAGCCCAATCTTGACTGTGTGACGAATATTCCCGGGGCCCACCGGCAGGGCCATCACACTGAAGAGTGATGGGAGCGCGGAGTTCATGAGTTCTGCGGGGCCTGTTGCGAGCGTCCAACGAGAAAAATCAGCGCCGTGGCTCAGGCCATACTGTTTGAGCACCTCGGGGGTATCAAAATCCGGATCGAACGTGAAGGATAAGAACTTGAGTGTCTTGCCCTGGGTTCGTCCCTCTTTTACCAACTTTGCCCATAGGTCCTGGGTTTGGCGTGTCTTCTTCATTGTGAGGGGACAGGCTTTCGGCATGGGGCAGCGACTGAACACAAAGCCCACCATTACAAAGTCGGACTCGTAGCGAGACAGGCTGAACTGCTGTGCCTCTTGATCCACCAATCTAAAGGGAGGGATTGGAGAAGGATGCTCCCACTCGTCGTACATTTTTTGCCAGTCCGGCACTTTCTCAGGTGTTGGCGCTGTAGGTTGTATGACCTCTGTCTGTTTGCAAGCGCCGGTTGATAGCAGGAAGGCGCATAGCACGCCTGTCAGGAAGATGTTCCGGCGGCGCCGCCGCAGTACAAAAAAGAGCAAGGCAGGTAGCAGGAACAGGTGAAGATTGGATTTGGAACGACTGCCGGTGCTGCATCCTGAATTGGTGATTATTGTCTGTGGTGGGCCTTCAAACTCCCCGCCATCAGTGCTACCGCCGGTGCCGGGATTGGGGTTGGCGCCGTCGTTGCTTCGTGGGTTAATGGGGCCGTTATAGTCTTCGTTAGCGACCGTGACGTACACATTGGCAACCGGTGTGGGGCAACGCAATTCTCCATGCATAATGTGTCGCAGCACAAACTGTTCTTCAACAAAGAGTGCACCGGTGTAATTACATTCCGGACAAATTGCGGCGAGTGCTTGTGAAGGATCCAGGGGGGCGTGGATATAGAATACAAAGGTGGCTGTTTGAGTTGGATTGGTGTCTTGATTCAGCGTTGTGACCACCTGGTCTTCCTTCCAGGAACTATCCCATAAATAGGACGTGGCTCCGGCCATTGGGCCCCTGGAAATTAATTCAATTTTGCCGGCTTTCCAGGGTTTGGATCCCATGTTCTGAAAGCGAATCGTGACCTGTGTAACGCTGTTTGGCTCGACTCGGGTGGGTGCGTCAGCCTGGATCAATTCAGCCGCCCACATAGGAGGTGGGGTGCTGATTCCGGTCGTGTTGTTGTCCACCTCTCCGTCACAGTTGTTGTCTAGCGTGTCGCAAATCTCAGGGATGGAGGATTTGATTGGCTCACATGTCGCTTGCCCATTGGTGCACTTTAGATGACCCGTATTACACACGCCGGGCAGACCCGTGTTGCATGGCGTGATTCCACCATTGCTATGCACGACATTGCAGTTGCCGGCAGGTCCCCACTGACAGGTGGCGTTGCAAGTGCGAAGTTCGTAGCTGCAGGAAGCGCAAGAGCTCAGCGATACATCGCCCGGCAGGCAGCTCCCCTGATTGTTGCAATTGCTCCATCCAGTCCAACTGCAATTTCCACCACAAAGCCGCGTGCGCGAACCGCAGTTGCCGCAGTCCTGATGTTGTTGCTGGCCCAAAGCACATGGCCCCTCGTTCGTACATCCATCCCATTCGCCCCACTGACAGGCGTTGTCACACGCTCGCGCTTGAGTGCCACAGTGGCCGCAGGCGCGGCTCTCCATGACGCCGGGTGAGCAAGCGCCGTTTTCACTGCATTCACTCCAATCGTTCCATTGGCAAGAGGCTCCGCAGATTCGAGTACGAACCGTGCATCCTCCGCAGCTTTGGCTCTCCTCTTTACCGGCTGTGCATGCACAGTTGCTGTTGGAAATGCAGTCGCCTTGCGCGTTGTCCATAATAATGTCCATGCCGTAGTAAAACTTGAGGATGTCCTGGTAGCTCCAGCCATTATTGGCCAAACAGGCGGCACCGTTTTGAGATTTGCAACCACGATTGGCGTCGTTTCCAGAATCCACCCATCCCAGAGAGGTTTGAGTAAGGCTGCTTCCTGATTTCCCCCAGTTGTAAGTGACGTATTTTTCAGTGTTGGACCAGTCGTTGTCCCCTGCGACGGGTTTGCAACTAGCTGTGGAAGGCATGGCACCGGCCACATAAAAAGCCGCCACCTGGGTGTTCTTGTATCGTAGTACCTGGCCGGCAGTTTCTTGCACGGCCTGGTGATGGATCGCGCCGGGTTGAGCGGAACAGGTGTAGACCTGGTCACTGGTTCCGTCGGCGATGGAACCCGATGTGTTTAGTTTGTAGTAGAGGTAGCTCCGCGCTGCAACGGCTTGTGCCTTGAGGGCTTCAAGCGGGGCGCCGCCGTTTTCGCAACGGACCACTCGCGGCAAGTAATCGCTTTCTACATCTTTGATTCCTTTGCCGAGAACCTCGGCTTTACAATAGGCCTGAAGAGAGCTTTGTTGCAGTCCGTATTCGGGCTCAAGTTCGGGGCTGACGCCGCACGAAATGAGCCACAAACTCCAAAGGGTGATGGAAGAAATGACTACAATGGAACGAATGAATTTCACGCCTGGCATCATAACAGAACAGCGTTAGCTCTGGGCACCAAGTTGTTGGCGCGCACGTTTTGCAAGGTCAACGAGTTCGATTCGGACCTCCTTAGCCGTTCCTACTTCCTTTGTGAATGGCAGGCGTATGGGCCGCGGACCCTGCTCTGTCTCAACCGACATTTCAAATCCGTATCGGTCGACTGCTGTCATTGAAGCGACTGCCGTTTCCGTTGCTTTGGTGAACGCATCACAATAGAGCACCATGGTGTCGGCATGGTCGGCATTCATGTGCGCAATAATACGGTCGGAGCTGGCGGCGATGGGGCAGGGGCGAGACGTGCGCCACTCGTCAATGGGAACCCAGGACATGCGGCCGTAGCCGCCTATGTAACGCACCGCCTCTACGTTGAGGCGCCAAAATGAGAAATCATTGAAGTCAGCGTAGTAGGCTGCACCAGGATGCGCTGTTAGAAAGATCTCTTTTGCGGTGTCGTTGTTTTCGGCTGTCAATTGTTCAGCGCGACCCACCAGAGTGACACGCGCCCTGGCCAATGGGTCCCCTTCACCCGCTTCAGCAATGATCAATGATGCCCTGGAGTCACCCAGCAAATTCCGTGTGTGTTCGGCCAGTGTACTGATCAAGAACACCGGATTTCCGCCTTCGAGACCGTAGGTTACAAATGAGCCATAGGGATACCCATCCGCTTCAAAGTCGGCATCAGGAATGGCTTGAGTGAGTGTGCAAAGAGACGCCGTGCCCACAGCAGCCGCAAGAGTGTGTGCCCGCTCGGCATGTGAAGGCGTGGGAATATCGGTTTCATACAAGGGTTCCTGGTGACGATTGCCCTTTGAACTTCCGTGGTGGCTGTTACTCATATCTGCCTTATCCTCCTATTCGTCTGCGTCTTCATGAAATTCGTTGTCCTCATCAAGGTCTTCGTCGCCCTCGCCCTCGCTCTCGTCTTCGTCATCCAGCTCATCCCCGAGTTCTTCATCCAGAAGAGGATCGTCAACCGGTTGGACCTTGTCGTCACCCTCTTCTTCTTCGTCGTCGTCGTCGTCCTCTTCGTCGTCGGTGTCTGCTTTCTCAAACTCGTCTTCGACGTCCAAGTCGTCCTCATCGTCAAAGTCGTCTCCAGCTAATTCGCTCTCTGCGTACTTGGCGTCATATTCGCTGAGTGAATTCGTGATGTCGTCTAATTCGCTCAAAAAGTCCTCTAGATCTTCTTCGAGTTCCTCAGCTAACTCCTTCAGTGTGAGAGAGTGCACATCCGAGAAATTCAACTCGTAATCTCTCAGCATCTTGGCGCACTGGGGATAATTGCGTATTAGTTTTGTTACGGTCCATGAGTGCTTCACTTCCAGCCTCCACCCAAACTGAGAGGTGATGAAGTGGTTCGAGAAACGATCCTTGAAAGAGGCTCTGTGGCGACCGGGAAAAGCATCGGCTGATAGCTATATTTACCAAGAGTTTGTGGGTAAAAACACACCCGAAGTCAGTTCCGAAAAAGCAGAACGATCAATCGATTCAACTCGATTATTGCAA
>JYMV01014746.1_pt1 | contig 14922 bp, 13 predicted proteins | sample 338911 | NCBI WGS metagenome assembly JYMV01 (sample SAMN03354496, study PRJNA234377) | hydrothermal vent metagenome | biome: Deep sea; feature: Hydrothermal plumes at the Eastern Lau Spreading Center, Western Pacific Ocean; material: Seawater | place: Tonga | collected 2009 | depth 2000 m m
ATTGCCAGGCGCTATGAAAAGCTTGATCGCAACTTCATGTCTAGGCTCAACTTGGTGTGTACCATTATCTGCTTGGCGTGAATGTTAACAGACCCTAGGCTCCTCTACAGATATTGAGAGGCTCATGATCTTAGGTTCCAACTCATGGTGCAGGTGTTGAGCGAACTCTATATCTTTGTGGGAATAGGAGATGAATACGTCAGCGATGTCAATTCCTCTTTGAACCTCAAGTTTTGGACTAGCTAAGGCATTCTATCACGACTGCCGCATCAGGGTAAAGCGGTGGGATAGCTGGTAGGAAATTGTGGACAATAACATAACTGTCTCTTTTTAGTGTTTCAAAGTGTGCGTCGGTAAAATATCACTGTCATAAGTTTATCCTCCTCAAAATGCTTGGGTTTTATCCTTTTAAAGCATTATTTCTAACTCAAAACCACTAAGATACTTCAATATTATACTACCAGCTCGGTCAACCCATTTAGCTTTTGTATATTAAGAATCTAATCTGGAGACCCAGAGAGCGGAGTTCTACTGTTAGACGTTGGCGAGTGCGACTGACGCGATCACGGACTAACCCCTGCAGTTGATATGCGATGGCGTAGAATACCATGGTCTCGTCAGTTCGATTCGGTTCACTTCGATGCCAAGTATAATTGGAAAAGAAGAGTCCATCGCCGGAGGCCATTTCCACCAGCACCTCTCTGCTGTGGTCGATCTGGTCTAGGAGAACGCGGTGACGCTTGAAGGCAAAATATCCATCTCGAGAAGACCATCTAAAATAGGGTGGATCATCAAAATAGGACTCGTGTGGCGTCAGCATCCAACCAGTATGACTGCCTGGCATCACCGACAAAGCGATACTGTCCTTACCCACTGTCTGCATCGGTATCCAGCAATTACATCCTAATTCCGGAGCAATCTTCCAATACCAGGAATCTTGGTGGAAATAACTGCGTCCCCCCTGCTCAGTCTGGTCCCATCCGTGCTTAATACCAATCTGATCTGTATATAGTTCTACCTGACCACCGAGCAGTTTTGCCATAGCCTGATTGAGGTTAAGGTGTTCCGATAGTGCGGCGAATGTCGGTTCCTCTAGGCTAGGTCGTTGAATACTAATGGCCAACGGATCATCGGAAGTCGACCGATATTCCGTTGGATCGAGTACATAAAAACGTTTCCGATGCCAATCCGGTGGTTGATCGATAATTTCCAGCACCCGCTGTCGGGTTGCTTCTATCAGTTCAAGAGGAATCAATCCCTCCAGATGACAAAATCCTTCTTTCCGATACTGATCAATATGTCGTCCTAAAACACCTACCCCGTTCTGTTTGGATTTATTCATAACTTGCTCCATTATCCGCTTGCGACATTTATTGTAATCAAGCCTGCTCGCCAGACATGATTTCCCATATACATCAATCTCGAACCAAATCAAATACCTTCTGCAGTACAAGGTCAAACTTTAGTAGTAGTATATAACGGTTTAGTAAACGTGTCGATATATGTCGGAATCCATATTCCTTTATAGCTTTAATATTTCCCCATGTTGCTTACAGTCCATCACATCAGATGTATCAATTTCAGCTTTCTTCAACCTCCTGGCACAAAATTTTTAACTTAGATAGAGGGTACTTACTCCAGAACTATCAAAAGAAACCCACCTAGGGTCCAAGTGAGTGTAGACGTAATCCAACTGGGACAGAACAGAGGATAAGTTACATAGTCACCACAATCATATTTCTAATTTACAGTACTTGATGTTAGTTTTCCCGTATGTGCATCAAATCCGAATAGAAAACCCGTTACTTTTTCATCTTTGTTCCTATCAAGACGGATGATAAGCGCACTTTTCATACCGACTTTAATTTTTTAATTCTGAAACACTACCCAATCTCAGTTGCATGTGGGACAGAAAGCTTGACTCGTGAGAGCTTAAGAGAAGAATCCGTTTTTCTAAGAACCTTAAAGGTGGCGTCTGCTAGCGTTCCATCGCCACTTACCCCCTCCAGCTAGCGAGGTCGCGGATATAGTTCACCAATTTACCTTTGGTGGATTAACAAACGCTCCAGTAAGCAAAAAGTCTGTGTTGTAACATACCCAAAAGCAGTCTCGTCAAATTCCAACCAAAACAGGTCGCCACTAGCATTATCGCCTCGACTAACCATAATACTAACTTCCAGCCCCTCTCCCGCAGCTGGCGATTCCACAACAGAAGGATCAACTAGAACAACAGTCTCAACTCACCAATCGGAGTGCGTCAACCTATACTACATTCCACTAGTATTTTTTAATTGACACACATTGCAAATTGATTAATGATAGAGTTATCATTAACAAACAAGGGAATGGAATTTACACTCTCCTTTTCTAGCCCCACTGAATTCAACTCTCTACTATCGCAGCCTATATCTGCTGGAGCCGAATATGAATCAAGTAACCGACGCAGAGAAGTTCCTTTTCGATATTCAGGGCTATCTAATTTTCCAGGTGCCATCGATGGCGACCTAGTTGACGCACTTGACCATGCCATGGTTCAAAATGAAGCACTTGACCATGACGAAAACGGGAAACCTCGTGGTTGTATGGGAATAGAACATCTGGTTCGATTAAACGGTTTGCCCAGACTTGATCCCGTTTTTGACCAATTGATTGGCCATCCGTCGGTGCTACCTTACCTCAAAGAATTCATGGGCGAGCCACAGCTCATCAATACCTGGTCGATCTCGAAATACGAAGGTCTTGTCGCCTCCGCATGGCACCACGGCCTACCGATAGGGGAGTATACCGTTCGTAATGGCTTGATTCGATCGCCAATGTTAAATGTGGTCACTATGCTCACGCCCAATCATCCAGGTGATGGCTGTTTCACCGTAATACTTGGTTCGCACAAGAGGAATTTCGATTTGAATCCACAATGGAAAACAGCCAGCTTGGACACTCTAGGTGCAATCGAAATCACCGGTGATCCAGGAGATGTCATGATATTCACTGAGGCTCTGACACACGCCGGTGCAGCAAGGACGACCGCACGCAGGCGAACAACGCTGCAATATAATCACGTCCACCGCAATCAGGCGTGCTCGATGTGGGATCACCACAACGCTAGACACTATTGGATGCCTCCATCCATTCGAGAGCGTTTTAACCCGAAACAAAGAGAACTTACTCGCTGGATGGATTACACAATTCCTGACCGCAGTGTCCCAGGATCTGAGAGGATTGACGACTGAATTACCTATTATAACGGTGCCTGGGATGCCGCATAGTGTTTGGCAACCTCTTGAGCGTTTAGCGGGCGATTATAAACTGCCACCTCATTAATTTTACCTTCAAAATTGAATAGATTATCGCAACGACCACCGATAAAGATTTGCTCGGTGCCAGCAGGATAGTTATCTCCCACTTGGGCATCAATCTCCGGTTCAGGATGACCGTTCAAATACAGCGTTACCTGGTCTCCGTCTCGGACCAGCACCACATAAGTCCATGTTTTCAGGGGAATCGCAGTTTTGCCGAAGAGCACCTGATCGAGTTCATCACCCTTGCAAAAGAAGAGTTTGCCGGCAGATTTGTTTTGTAGATGTGTTCCTCCGATACCCAAATGGTCGCTAGGCGGGCCTTTGACTTGATTAATTCCCCGGAAAAACATGTATCCGGTGACGGCCCTGGCGTCGTACGGCAGCCCGTTCCAAAACCACATTTCCATGCTGTATCGTTTGACCAAATTTGGCCGGCTGGCTTTCATCCGCCCACCGGCAAAGTGCACCGCTTGATTGACCGGTTCCTGGTTGCGGAAAGCCCGCCAAACCAGATCCTTCCAAGTAAAACGCTACACCAGGCTCATATTCCCCGTCATTGCTATTCCCTGAAGCGTCTACAGCCTTGGGACCGTTAAATTCATTCATCCTCCAGTAGGCGATCGGCTACGACGCAAATACCATTTTGGCATAGTTTCCCTCTGGGGTGACTGGGTTACGACGTGGTTTGCCCGACACCTTTTCCAGCAACTTTAGCGTCGCAGCCAATACTTTCGGTTCCACCTCTACTTCCAACCCCGCCGTCCGCGCCAGCCAAGTTGTGTATCCACCCAAGGAATGCTGCTCCGGTGGAGGGATATAGCCTTCGGCGCCATTGGCCAATTCAAAGTTGACAGTTGGCTGGAGAGGGCTTTGCGCCTTGATTTTCAACCCGGTAATTCCGAACACTTCACAAGGCATCGCCGTCAGACCCAACTCACCGATCCGGAACGTCTGGAGGAGTAATTCACACGTCGGGTCCTCGTGCAAGTAAATCTGCTCCAGTGCGTAAACCTCCTGTTGGTTCTGGGGTTTTGGTCCCGTCATACCAGCGATAATTTGTCTCGCCCAAGACAAACAGGCCTCATCGGGTAGGCGCCGTTGAAGTGTCAGAGTCGTTTCCGCAACCGCCAAAGGCAACCAATCCCGATAATTAATTTGTTGCCAAGCTTGATAAACCACTTCGACTATTTGATCAGTATAGGTACCGAGATCAATCGGTTTTTGCGGTTCGCTATAGTCCCCATCCAATGCAAGTCACCACTAGTTCCTTGCGACATTATACCCACAAAGGGTGGTTCAAGGTTAGCGGTCTTAAGCGGAGCTGCTAGCTTCCAAGCGAAAAGACCGAAGTAGTCAGCCGAAACCGGTTGAGCACCAAAATAGTGCATTGAATAGTTAGCCAACAAAGCTAGTGGGCAACCATCAAGGGGTTGTACCGCCAAGATAGATAAATCGGCATCCTTGGGTCCAGCAGGACCAATATAATCGGGGTTCTGATAGCCCGGGTGCATCATTGCTCGGACTGTTTCCTGACCAAACGGGTCCAGCCCAATGTGGTCAGGACGCCGTATCCAGCGGTGGCAGTTAGTATGCTGAAAATCCTCCACCATCTTAAAACCAATCTGTGCCGGACGCAAATTTACCACCGCCTGCGCGATGCTTTGCGCTATCAAATCGGGGAGCAATCGAGCATAATCTTCCTCTATCCCAGTACCCAACGCGCCCATCACCGATGGCGCAGAATGAGTGTGCGTAACAGCTATGAGCATATGGCTCGTAGGAATGCCGGTCGTCTGCGAAGCTGTGTGTTTTGCTTGGTCTATAAGTTTGCAAGCCATCACCAGAGTATCCACCACGCAGACGGCAATCCGATTTTGGCCATCGTCGAGCACCAGAGCCCGGGCATGTAGCGGCTCGTTCACCTCACTTGCGGTACTCTCCAAGAAACCACCACTGACAACTACGGGAAACTGCTTCGGCGTAATATCCAAGGCGCAAGCCCCCCCGCGGAAATTTTTTGATGCTGTTGACGTACCTGTTTCAGTCTCGTCAGCAACCGGCGGTGATGCTTCAAAAGACTACACCAGCAAAAATGACCCCGACGAGAGAAAACTAAAGGCGACAGGCTACATAGTATGTTCCTCCTCAAGTTCTGGAGACTGTCAAAATTGACATCATCCTTAATTTTATGTAGATACAGATTTAGAAATGAGCCACCAACTTACTACCCAGAATTGGCAACCAAGTAGAATACCATTCCAATTCCTCTCTGACTTTCTTCTGATTAGACAATCGGCAGGAAATATTTAACGCTTTTCTTTATTGCGTCAATGCTGACGCACTCAATCACCAAGCACCCGTCGTAATTATGTTCTTTCAATCAATTAATAGCCCTTTGATATCGACATCACAGATGGCCACACCCGCAACCGCACCAACTTCTCCAGTGCTTGTTTCTGAATGTTTGACATCTTTATAGGTTACTTCCCCAACGAGTTGACAACTCGTAGAGTGAGACAAACCGGCTCAGCGTCCCCGCTCCGATTGAACCGGAAAATAGTGCTCCAGCGGGGCTCAGGTTGGGAATCAGTTTAGCTCGGCGTCGAGGACAAGATCGAGATTATCCATAACCTTATGAAAGGCCTCGACGTAGAGGGACATCAACCCTTGATCGTTGGGTGGATTGACATCGAACACATAGCAGTGGGAAGCAATAAAATCAGTTGCGCAGGGATAGTCGTTTAAATTGTATTCAACGGTCGAATTCGTACATTGCCATGGGCAACCTTTCCCATATCCAATTCTATTCTGGAAAATCTCCTGAGAGGGTACAGGCAGTCGCTGCCATTGGCCGGTCGGTACACCTTCGGCTCGTAAGGTAGCTTGTACCTTCTGCCGCAATTCGCCGGCAGATATATTCAACCCCAAGGCTTTGGGATCAAAACCGATCACATAATTGTAGTAGACGGGATTGCACTCTTCAGGAACCAGAGGGGTTTCAAGACCCGGTATCTGACTTAAATGTTGGGTCAGAAAACGACAATTTTCCACCCGAAGCATGTTGTTTTGGTCCAACCGCTTCAGTTGGCTACGGATCAAGGCTTGACTAAACATATCCCCACGATACATCCACCCTAAACCGTAGGCGTTATACTCCTGAGACTCACGTTCCTGACCGGGAACAACGATCTCGCCGAAATACTGGAGCAGGCCGGCCCTTTGATGGATCAATTCATCATCAGTAGTAAATAGCCCTCCTTGACAGCCGCTGCTTAGAGTTTTGGATGCCTGTGTGCTATATGCGGCTGCATCACCAAACGATCCGCACAACCGACCGTGGTATTGGGCACCGTGCGCCTGAGCAACATCCTCAATCACACTCAGATCGTGTCGTTGGGCAATTTCCAAAATCCGGTTCATCTCGGCTGGCATACCATGGATGTGAACCGGTAGAATTGCCCGGGTTCGTTCGGTAATCTTAGCCTCAATAAGATCCGGGTCAATACAATAGGTATTGGGATCGATATCGACGAAAACGGGGATGGCATTGTGGTGGAGCACCGCTGCCGCCGTCGCCCAAAAGGTGAAGGCGGGAATAATCACTTCGTCACCAGGCTCAATGCCGACCCCAGCTACGCACATATGCAGGGCTGCAGTTCCACTATTGACCGGAATACAGTATTTAACGCCCATATATTTTGCCCACTCCTGGGCCAATCCTTCGGCCTGTATGCGTTGCTGCTCTGTGATCCTCTCAGTAGCCAAAACCGCTTGAACAGCTTCCCTGTCATCTTCTGTCAGATACGGCCACGGCTTAATAAAATCCTCTGGTACTATTCTATCTCCACCAACTATTGCTAGCTTTTCAGCCATTAGTCATTCTCCTTATCGAGTCACTATTAACATAATAGACTATGGATTGAACGGTTTTCATTTTCTATTGGCATATCTTCCGTCAAACAAATACCGTGTAACCTTGCGATAAAACATTTGCTTTTTAGTTTTCCAAATTACGTCGGCGCAACCGCTTCACTGGTTTGGAAAAACCAGGGTTTTGTTCCGTATGGGCCTTTCTGCCTCCACATTCCCTCCCCTACCGAAATCAAAGATACGTTCCCAATAATTTCGTGAATCTATCTTAAGCCAACCAGAAAAGGACATATCTTGTAGTGAACTGAAGTCGGGCAGCTTGACATAATCATTGCTCCCATCAAACTGGAGTGCAGAGTCTGCACTTACTTGAGTCTCTATAACACTCAAAGTATAGCTTCCCGGCTGGACGGAAGCATCATGGCTGATTCGGCTGATACTAGTGCCAGACAAATTGCTGATATCAGCCGTCCCCGCATTCGCCTTGGAACTGACCACATAATCTCCCGGTTGCACCACTGAGGAAGCGTCGTGCCGGATTTCAGTAATCGCCGTGGCACTACATACACGGAGGTATTGCCCAGAATCCGCCTTTGATGCAGTTGCAGTTCTATCGCAATCAAGCTCAACTTGCCTATAAAAGTGAACCTCGGAGCAAATACCCCACCCAGCGCAAGTCCGATTTTCAGCCTTTTGTAACAGTTTGGTAACAATTCACCCGATTGTTATCAGCATTTCCTGCAACTCTCGGCTACCTCACCGTCAACGTGAAAAGTGATTGTACGGCCCTTTTTATTCTGCATATTATCATTTAAAGATTGGGGTAAATACACTGTCTAAAAAACACGCCCATTATGATGATACCCACAACCAAGGCCGAATGATGAATCACTACATAAGTCCAATTCGTTACAGGTTCGTGGATTTGACATTCAGGACATTCCAGAGCCTTTCGACTAACCTGATGATCACACGCCCGACATTTCCCAAGTAAATCTTCGTTCACCAGACACTCTCCAGATGATTACTAAAAAAAGACCAATTCAATTCTTCGTTTCCCATCTCACTAATCTAGCGAGAATACTAAATAGCATCCTCATCTGCTTCCCCCCAAAGATACTTGTGATTCAAGAAAAGAATTCATACTGTAACGTTAGCAGTATGGAAACTGAACGCACCTGTATCACCAAGCATCTCAGCATAACACCCTTGATTTGACCGTTTGCCTTTGCTGAAAAAGCGGGGGTACCCCTAGGTTGGGTCCCTTTATAAACCAACAGCATCACCAATCGCGCATCTATAACCGCCGGCATGCTGAATTATCTGGCAGTGCTTGTATCTGGTTCCAACCTTCAGCATCCACACGCTTCCCGATTCTACTTGACCCACTGTTCTAGGGAGACAGCAAATCTGCCATAATCTCCGTCAGTTCGGCTCTCAACTGTGGAGTATCTTGGCCCAACATAGCCAGATTAGATCGGCGCCGAATAAAATCCTCTACAAAAACAACTTTCTCTTGCTCGGCAATGAAACGTACTTCCCCCACATAATAATCAGCAGCATTGTCAAGTGGCTTCGTTTGGCCAACAGGGTCCAAGTCGTTTAATTCACTTTTACCCCATTGGCTGGGCCTTGATAGAAGCGGTTCCGACATATGCTTAATGACAGCTTTCGCAACTGTACCATACCGATCAAACAACTTTTTCACTATTTTTGGATCCACTTGGTAGTTTTCTGCTACCGTGGCTATCCAGTGCTCCCAGTCAGTGAAGGGATAGTCTTGCCCGCCACCAATCACTAAATCTCTGGTATCACAACAACGCCTTTGACCCAAAAACTTTAGTGCTTGGTTGGTCACCTGCTCAGCAAAGGCACGAAAAGTAGTCCATTTCCCTCCCACCAGATTGAAAATGGGAAAACTATATTCGGTTTGCTCGACGATTTTATTTTGATGATCTCGGCTAATCTGTCCCGTCGACTGCTTTGAGCTATCAGTGGGTAGAGGTCTAACACCTGAAAATGTGTACAGAATCTGGGAAGGCTTGACCTCGATATGCGGAAAGACACGGCCGATCATTTCCAGTAGGTAAGTGATCTCCTCTTGAGTACAGTAGACTTCCGGTTGATCTACCCGAATATCTGTCGTCCCAACAATCACATAATCAAAGTAAGGCAAAAGCAGAACGACACGGCCATCGTCGTTCTCAAAGAAGATCGCGTGTTCGCCAGTGGCCACCCTCAATTGCGGATGGTCTAAAACCAGATGTGACCCTTTGCTCCCACCGATAAAATCGGTTGGTTGGTTCAACTTTCTGTTAGTCAAATCAATCCAGGGGCCGGTAGCGTTGATTACCAATTCTGGTTGGATCTGGAATTGTTGTCCACTCACTTCATCATGTAGAATAACCGTGCTGGAAGAATCGGCCATTCCCACCACTGAGAGATAGTTAATAGCGGTTGCATTTTGACTCATTCTCTCCGTCTCTATAACCAGTTCAACTGCCAACCGCTCCGGAGACAGCACGACCGCGTCATAATAGATCGCCGTTGCCACAATATCTGGACTCAGTTCTGGAAATTGCTTCAAACTAGACGCCCTCAACTGAAAACGGTGATTTGGCATCCTTGCCGTCGTCACTATTGGAGGCGAATTCCAGAGTTCATAGAGCATTAAACCCAATTTAACCATTACTCCCCCACGTTGATGACCCTTTCCCCCGGATTGGGCTAATCGGAGGTCAGCCGGGAATGATAAAAGACCGCTCAGACCCAAAAATTTAGCAGCACTTTTCCAGATCCCCGACTGCCAGTTGAAAATCGGGATCATGGTTGGCAGAGGCTTAACGTAGTGTGGTGCCAGTTGGAGCAGTCGATTCCGCTCCTGAACAGCTTCACGAACCAGTCTCAACTCTCCATTCTCCAGATAGCGAATGCCACCGTGTATCATGTGAGAAGAAGCCGAACTAGTACCGGAACAGAAGTCACCTTTATCAACCATCAACACATCAACGCGCTGAAGTGCTAAATCCCGAAATGCAGCAATGCCGTTGATGCCAGCGCCGATAATCAGCACACTAACTTTCGATTGTTGACTGAGATACCGCAGTTGATCCTGTCTGGTCACGCTATCCATTTTTATATAGGTTTAAAGTGGGAATTTAATTTCTGACTGCCAATGATGATGAAGTTCTACGCTTGAACAGATATAATAACCCAACAAACAAACCCAGTATGCCTGTTTAATCAAGTACCGCAAGAGCGTCGGACTGGTGAAGCATCCGACGGCGCCTATATATTCGCCCGTAACGTAGTTCCGAAGAACTTAGACTAGTTAGCGCCGGAACACCAGATAACCGGGGTTCCACATGAACCATGTTGGATCGCTAACCCTTTTATTGTAGTAAGAAATATGCAACCGTTGAGTTTCACACGTACATGTTGATCCACAATCCCATCATACCAGACATAGCAAAATCCATCAATTCTAGCTTCCATCAACCTCCAGTTCTGCAAAAAAACCCAGGGGGTTTGGCAGAATCAATTTATATCTGAATTCCAAGGCATGGTGCAGGTGTTGAGCGAACTCTGTACCCTTACGCGAATTCGAGCATCAAGGGACTAGCTTAGGCATTCTATCACGATTGGCGTATCGGGGTAAAGCGGTGGAATCGCTGGCAGGAATTGGGTCCAATAAATCAGGTAGGCACTCAATAACAACAGACGAGTTGGCTGAGGACTAATCCACCTACCCTAGGCTACATCCTTCTGATGAGGCTTAGGGTTAATAACCGGCTCTTTCGACTGGTTGGTGGCGGTGTTTTTCGAAGAAGGTAAACACCTCCGGTAGCTTTTCTATCACCAACTTAATGTGGCCTCCATTTTTCACTTCAATGCATTCGTAGTGCATGTTCAACCGATTCATTTTTTCTACCCATTTTAGTCCGCTGCGCCATAGAGAATCCTTGGTGCCCATAACCATAACTACTGGCGTGTCCTTGATCTTCTTCAGATCATTGATGTTTCTGATGCAGCAGGAGCCAAGGGACCAAGCACCGCCCATTTCTCAGGATATTTCATGCCAAAATGCCATGTACCTCCACCACCTATCGAGTGTCCCACGAGGAAGATGTTGCGACTATCTACTGAAAACTCCTTCTGTATGATGGTCACCACATTTAGAACGTCCTTTTCGCTCAGTTCGCCCAGATTTTTCGGTTTGGTGTAGGAGGATAACTGGCCTCGACTGCCATACCAACCCACTGTGTTATAACCCATTGGTGCCACCATAATATAACCATACTTTTCCGCTTGCGCTGCCAATCTTGGATAACGAATGATCTGCGATGGATTACTGAATAACCCATGAAGAGCTACCACCAGCGGCCATATTTTCTTCGCAGAATAAGCCTTGGGCAGGTATAGTGTATAGGGCATATTCTTACCCGCGTCCTCAAAATAATAAGTGCGATCAAGGACCCGCCCAGTGGGATAGCCTCCGGCCACTGATGAAGGGGCAAATATCAACATTAAAAACGGGGAAAATCGTTTCATGTAGCAATACTTATGTTCAATGATTTGCATTGCCAGACGGCAGGTAGAATCGGATGCTATTCCACCGTATTGTTCCTTAAGTCGTGTTTAGCATTCAAATAAAGCATTCTATCACGATTACTGTCTTGGGGTAAAGAGGCGGGTTAGTCTAAGCCTATAATGCACAGAAGATAAACCCACCCACACCAGCCTGAAGTCTAGTTCAGACCAGCATGTGGATGGGTTTTGTAGCTTTGGGGCTCTTGCTAGAAGGGATGATATAGTGCTACGCTGTTTTAACACCTGTTCTTTTGCGCTGGAAAATTATCCGACGTATTGTATGTACCGCCGTAGGGGGAATACCCCTCGTGCTGGTATCGTACGACTATTTGCATACTTGGCAGCATTTACCGCCTTCGATTAGGGCTTAGTTAGAAATGAGGGATAGGAGAAATCCTTTCACTGTTAAGCTGATTTTTCCATCCATGAATCACATATATTGGCTGACAAACTGATTTCCACATTCGACAGATAATACTGACCTGCCTCTTTTAAGGCCTGCTCTATTTGTGGTAATAATTCTTCAGCTTGTTCGGTTGGGATTTCAACTACTACTTCACAAAACCTGGTAGACTTTGTAAAGTCCCAATTTTGCAATGTCCGCTGCGGATCCCTGAATAGGAGTATTTAATTTCTCCGTATAGCTGGCCGATTTTCTGTGGCCGAACTTATCAGGGGGGAATTCCTTGCGTCTGCCCGAAAGTGTTCTTATTTCGTACTTTCTTCCTTTTGTGGCCTTCTTAATATAAAGGGCAACTCCGATAAATCTTTTTAAGAACCTTTGCTTAAACTCCTCCATTTCTGATCTATTAACCATTAATCCCTTTTGTTGAAGATGTTTGGCAAGGTTATCGATCCCCGCCCCATAAACTAAGCCGAAATTGAGTGTCTTAGCTATTTCTCTTTCATCTTTTGATATTTCATCCATTGCTTTCTGTGTGACAATAGAGGCAGTCAACTTGTGCAAGTCAATTCCTTGATTGAGGGCTTCGATCATCTTGAAGTCCTGAGCCATTCCCGCCAAAATCCTTAATTCGATTTGTGAGTAGTCCACTACAATTAGTTTATAGCCTGGCTCTGGCCTAAAGCAGTTTCGCAATTCCCCATTGACAATACTCTGAATATTTGGTTCACGGCACGACATTCTGCCAGTGTTGGTTCCTAGTTGAAAATAGTCTGAATGAAGTCGACCAGTTATGGGATGGAGTGATGAGGTTAATTTCTCTCCATATGTAGATTTCAATTGCTCAATTTTTCTATATTCTAGGATATTAAAGATGACGGGGAGTTCCGCATGTTGATTCAAGGCTTCTCTATTAGTTCCATCTAAAACAATACCGACTTTGAACAAAGCTTCTTTCAGTTGTTTGGGAGAATTGACATTTATTGGTCCTAACTTGTTAATGATCTCTGCTTCCAACTTCTGGTGCTCAACCGCTAGCTGGTTTTGGTATTGATCCAATCTCTGTCTATCCAATCCAAATCCTGCCAGTTCCATCTGAGCAACAGCATGGACGGTATCAAACTCCAACTTAGCTACTTTCCTCATTTTGTTGCGCCTTAATTCCAGCCTTAATTTATCATAAAGTGGAATTAAGTATTCAACATCGTTACTGGCATAAGCCAATTGACTAGGCCTTAATTCTAGTTGGTTCCAATCCGATTTTTGCTCACTTTTGTCCATTTCAATGGACAGGTATCTTTCTACCAGATCTGAGAGCTTATGTTTAAGTTGGTGTCCCGCTGCTAACAATTGGCTAGCCAGCATCGTATCGAAAATAACGCCTTTTATGTCAATGCCCAGATGATAAAAGAACTTCAATTCAAACTTAGCATTGTGAATGATTTTGATTGCAGATGATTTAAATAATGGTTTTAATAAATCAATCCAATTGTTTATCGCATAAGCGTCAATTAATAAATTGGGAGCGTCTCTGGATGATAACTGAAGTAACCGAATTTGGTCTTTGTAGGGATCCAAGCCTGTAGTCTCAATATCCAATCCTATTTCATCTGCTGTTAGATAAGAGGAAAGTTTGGATTCTAATTCAGTCGAGCTATTGATGAACTTATATTCGGATTTCGATTCAATGGGAAAATCAAACAATAAACCGTATGTCATTATTATCTAGCAGAAACTCCTCAACTTTAGCTATTAGCAGTAATCTCGTTAGTAATTCAGTATCTAAGTTTTATCCAAGGTTTTCATTAACGAGGTAGCCAATTCCACACGAAGATCACTCGCCTCGCACCAATTACGAAGCACTCTGGACATGCTCGTATTACGCATTTTTGCGTACTTTTCAAGCTTCTCGGCTACCTCATCATCAACACGAAAGGTGATGGTTCGCCCCTTTTTATTTTGCATACCATCGCTATGATTCAACAAAAGAATTCATAACTGGAAACGTTTCCAGTGATCATTTCATACCTCTAACGTTAGAAGTATGGTTTCAGACTGCGGCTAGCCGCAGTAACAGTTTTTATGCTGTAAATATTTACAGTATAGTTTTCTCACTACGAGTACTTGCATTAAGCTTTTGGTTCATTACAAGCGCTATATAAGAACCGATAGTGAAAGGTACAAAACTACTTAAAACCTTATAATTTGACTTAAAGATTTTTAACTTGATGTGTTCTGTAATAATTGGTTCTAAGTAGTGAAGTGCAGCAGTACCAAACGCAGCGATAAAAAAACAGGCTACAAAAGGAATATAATTGTAATTTATGTTAAGCCGCTTCTTTGTTGGATTGATTGCGAACAAACCTGCAAGCATTGATAAAAAAGCGTAAAAAGGTATAAAGTTAACTGACTTAAGGGTCTCCGACTTGATATTTTGTTCGGCTATCGTCCCTATCTTGGAAAATATAAAGAGAGCAGCCAAGAAAGTAATAAAAAATGCTGCAATTGGAATAAATTGTTTTACTTTATCGTTCATCTCAGACCTAGAATTATTGTTTCTCACTGATAAAATTATTAGTAATAGTTTTCATACTAGGAATATTCCTAGTATGAAAACTGAACGCACCTATATCACCAAGCATCTCAGCTAACACGCCCTTGATTTGACTGTTTGCCATCGCTGAAAAAGCGGGGATATCCCTAGATCCCTTTACATCTTTAGCCTGAATTCGACCCCAAGGAACTGCTTTTTGCATTCTA
>JYMV01018494.1_pt1 | contig 14920 bp, 22 predicted proteins | sample 338911 | NCBI WGS metagenome assembly JYMV01 (sample SAMN03354496, study PRJNA234377) | hydrothermal vent metagenome | biome: Deep sea; feature: Hydrothermal plumes at the Eastern Lau Spreading Center, Western Pacific Ocean; material: Seawater | place: Tonga | collected 2009 | depth 2000 m m
CATCATAGATTAGACCTGTAAGATTAATTTCAAAATCAAAGTTAACTCCCATCTTTTTGGTCCTTGCATTTTGAATTTCCGGTAGTTTTTGACGATTAAGCATATAACCATCCCCATCAAACGGGATTGCAGTCTCTTTATCTGGTGAGAATGCCATTACTCCCTTAACATTATGCTCAATTTCTGGAGATGTCCAGGAAACTTTTATCCTCTCTGTCATGAAATCAACCGCCTCTTTTGAACAAGCATCACCACATGTCCAACCAGGATTTGATTTTCGTCCGGGGAACATCTCCGGATTTCTGTCAATTGAAAGAATTGACAAGTTTTGATTAGAATAATATGAGATTGATTGAGCTGCAACTGTTCCAGTTAATCCTCCGCCAGCAACTATTACATCGTAATCAGTTTTCATAATTATAAAATCCTGCATCTTTATTTAAAATAATACCAAAAAACTAATCCTCGCATCTATCATTTAATAGTCAATAATTTTCTATATGTAGAATACAATTCCTTTTTTACATATACAGGTGTATAAATGCTAATTCTAATCGGGTCTTTTTCTTCAAGTATCAGTGTTTTTTTTATAAATTTCTGCTTGGAAAATCTTAGATACAAAGTTGCATCATTAATCCGCCCTTCCAGATCTTCCAATATATCTGTCATTTGTGTTTTTGAAATAATCGAAACCATTTTTTTCAGAAATCCCTCGGCATATTTCTTTTTCATTTCTACAGATAACATAAAAATAGGATTTCCAAAATGACCAGAAAGCTTGTCCAGAGATATTTTATCTTTTTCTATTCCAAATATATCATAAAGAGAATCATATATTTTCCGGTAATCTTCTGTGGCATGTAGTATCATACCTATTTTAGCAACAATCTTTCTTGTCATTTTATTGAATAAAAATTTGGCGTGGTGATTTAAGCATGAAGAAGAGCAATTTCTGCATCTGCCGTTCTAATGAGTTTGACTTTTTCCAAACCTACGTGTCTAAGGCGTATTACCTTTTTTGTAGCTGCCATAACATCAGAATTAATTTTTCCATAACACGATGCCTGGACAAACTGATCAATAGTCATACCCGAAACTGTTTTTTCTATTACATTTTTTGCAATTAACCTTAATCCATGTTTTCTCGACGTATTGAGTTCTCTATGGCTGAGAGCTATAATTTTAATTCTAAAAACATATCCATCTTTGGTCTTTACATCTAAAGCGAAATTAACACGAGAAGAACCACGTCTTATTAAACTTCGTAGAAATTCTTTGGCGTATTCATATTTCTTAAAAATTGTAGTGGCTTTTTCTTTAGTCACTTTGTCAATTTGGAAAAAAAGCTTGTACTGGTTTTGGGAGGGATCACCTTTTAAAATATCATGTAGCGTTACCTCCATAACTCTCCCAACTGCTTTTTCATCATCTGTTATGGGTATATCTCCTAACGGAACATTGTTAAATGCGTCCGGTGCCAAAACCGTAACCCACCTTTTTTCCTTCCACTTATCTTTGATTTTTCGCGTTTTTCTAGCCAATCATTTCAAACCTTGGATTCCAAAATATAAGTTGTACTACAATCAGATTATTTTTTTTCCCATGTATTTTTGCAAAATATTTGGAATTTTGATATGACCATCTTTGGTTTGATTATTTTCCATGATAGCTACCATTGTTCTTTCTATAGCAACTAATGTGCCGTTTAACGTATGAACATATTGTGTTTCTTCGTTTGTTTTATCCCTAAATCTGATCTTTAGCCTTCTAGCTTGATAATCAAGACAATTTGAAATTGAGCCTATTTCTCTATATGCATTTTGTTCAGCCATCCATGCTTCTATATCAAATGTTTTAGCAGAAACTTTTCCCATGTCACCACTTGACAAAAGAACAACTCTATACGGAATTTCAAGTTTTTGATAAAATTCTTTTGTATTATCAAGCATATTCTGTTGAACTTCCCAGGAATCTTCGGGTTTTGAAAAAACAAATTGTTCAAACTTCTCAAATTGATGTACTCTAAAAATCCCCTTTTGATCTTTACCATGTGCACCAGCCTCTTTTCGAAAACATGGACTAATTGAACCATATCGATCTGGGAGTATGTTTCCATCTAGGATTTCATCAGAATACATTGATGCAATAGCATGTTCGGATGTTCCAATTAGGAATAGATCTTCTTCCTCAACCTTGTAAATAACATCGTCAAAATCATCTAATATTATAGCACCCTCCATTGCTTTTCTGTTAATCATATAGGGTGGTTGAATCAGACTGTATCCTTTTTCAGACAAAAAATCAAACGCAAAAGCAGTTATTGCATAACCAAGTTTTACTAAATCTCCTTTCAAATAGTAAAATCTTGCACCAGCTGTTTTGGCCGCTCTTTCAATATCAAGGATGTTCAAATTTTTGGCTAAATCTTCATGTCCTTTGATCTGAAAATCAAATTTAGGAATTTCTCCCCATTTGAAAACTTCTTGATTTGCTGAACCATCAGGTCCTATCGGAACTGATTCATGAAGTAAGTTTGGTATAGAAAAAGCAAGTTTTTTGTAATCTGATTTAATTTTATGCTGAACCTCTTCCAGCTTTGCAAGTTCTTGACTAGTTGATTGCATTTCTTGAATCAGTGTGCTGGCATCTTTGTTTGCCTTTTTTGCATCTGAGATTTTTATAGACATTTCATTTTTTTTATTCCTAAGGCTATCAGTACTGATTATCAATTCCCTGCGTTTCTCATCTAATTGTAAAAGCAAATCAAGATCAAACTCTACCATTCTGTCTTTTAGCATTTTTCGGATCTTTTCAGGATTCTGACGAACCAGCTTCATGTCAAGCATTATTTAATTACCTCCGATGCAAGTTTTACATGTTCTAAAACTTCATCAACTGTAGCAATCAATTTTTTTATGTCACCAATACCTTGGAAATTAAAAACAAGTTTGTTATCAACATTGTTAATTTCAAGTGATAATCCATTTGGGAAATTAACATTATCTGGCTCTAATGCCTTTTTAATTGTGGCAGCCTTTTTTTTTGAAATATTATTCAAAGTGACCTGAACTTTTGACATTAGCGGCATTTCTTCTAAATAGCCTGTTAAGATACTTTACCGTTACTCTAAGTTAGCAATTACAGATTTGTATTTCCAATTTTTTGGAATTCTACCAATTTTCTTGTAGTAAACTGACAGGCGGTGGACCTTAGCCTCGATTAATTCAAGCGAACGTACATTTCTTCTATCTCCCTTGTTTGATTTTAGGTGTTTTTGTAAGCCAACTGCTTTGTTAACAATATTATTCAAGTCCTCTGGGAGCTCAGTTTTCAGCTCATTTTCTTCCAAAACCTGCGTAATTGTCTTTTTTAAAATAGGTTGTACTAGAGGAACTGAATGCTGATCCCTTAATTTTATACCAATCTGGCTTGCTGTTAGATCCTCTTTTCCATATTTCACAATCAGTTCTTCAATCTCTTTTGCCTCGATTTTTACCCAAGAGGGAATTTCTGACACTAGAGGTCTTGTGGAGTGTGATTTACCATGGTTATGTGTATGAAGACGACCCATGACGGCTAAATTTTTAAAACTAACATAAACGTTACTTGAGATCCCTCGGATTTTCAGCACTGAATCTTAGAAAAAAGTTAAATAATAACAGGTGAGAGATTTTAACAGGTTAACGATGAATCGAACTATGATTTTGGGTGTAAGTATCATGGCTATTTTTGTCATTGGTGCAATTACAATGGTTCCAGTAGTTTGGGCATATTCTGCCTTGGGCGATGCAGGTGGACCAACACTTGAAGAACAGCTAATTCTTGCAGAAAGAAAAGTTCAGAAAGCTGCAGACAACCCCGCAACAGGTTCAGGAACTCCATACCTTGATGCAGATGGTGTATTAGGCGCATCTATAATTGCAGGTCTAATATTTGGAGGAATTGCTACAGCTTTCTTTGTAAGAGGAAGAGCTGGTAGATATGCTGCATACGGACGCGGATAGAAACAACTTTCTTTTTCCATATTTTATTCAAGTTTTCTATCGTATGATATTTTTTAGATCATCAAATTTTTTACTTCCTGATAATGACAGAAATGTATATATGCATTCTATCAGTCAAATTATTGATGATTCCTATCTTTGGGACAGTACTTAGCATTCTATCTAGTATTACTGGACAAATAGGACCAAACTATGACCCATTATTCTATGATGTCATGCTGTACATATTTGGTACAATGATGTTTTCAATATTCCTTCTTGGAGTTATTGGATATTGGATTCGAGTTCACGGATGGTCATATAAAGACAACCGTGAGAAATGGGTTGATGAGTTAGACAGACACTTCGAAAACGAAGGTATTGGCCTTATACCAGATAACGGAAAATACTGGTAAAAAAATTAATTTTATTCTTTTTCATTTTATTACGATGATAGACTTTTGTATTTCCTGACCTTTCTATTTTCATGATTGAGCCTGAACCAGAGCCAGAACCTGAATTAGAACAAAAAAACGATTATGAGGGATCTCATTTTACACCTGATATCATTTGCCCTTTCTGTCACCGGAATGTGAAAAAACATACTAGAGATTGCATTGGAAAACGATTTTCATATACATCTAAGGACAAATCTGAAAATTTTGAAAGACTAAAAAAGCTTTACAAAAATCGATAAATCGAAAAAGTCTAAAACTAGAACGTTTATCTATTTTTATGGATGAAAATATTTGTTCAATCTGTAATAGAGAAATTTCTGAACATAGCCAGGAAGAATGGCTTGAATGTTTAAAAATTGAGGATAAGGTGGCTAATGTTAAAATCAGGCGGCATTATAAACAAGATGAAGAGTGAAAAAAACTAGTCAATTTCTTACCCTTACAAGTCAGGTGGCAAAAAGTCTGTATCCTTGGCTTCTTCATGTTCCTTTGTAGTAAACTCGGCTTTGTAGTGGTATCCTTGAACTAGAGGCTCGTTGATAAATAACTTGGATTCTACTCCATTTACAATAATTCTAGATTTTGATAGATCCATGTCCTTTAATGGAAAGTCCCAAATCCAAAGAAAATGACCAATCTCAAATGGATATTCTTCTTCCCACTCGGCATAAATCACACCATCATCGGTTATGGTATACAAAGTCCTTTGGCAAACAGAGTCGAAAAGACCATCCTCTTCAACATTGTCAAATCCAATATTTGCCGGAACGGCAGCCTTGTTTCCATCTACACGGAGTTCCAATGTTGCAGTGATTTTGTATGGGGTATTTCTGTCATTAATGCAAACCTTGAGTGGATCACTCTGACCTAGAAATCCCTGAAGTACACTACTTGCAACACCAACAGAGACTCCAATTATGAGCAATAATATGAGAAATCTGAAGGTTTTTCTTCGCTTCCTTGGATCTCCAAGTCCTGGCCAACGCATAAATTAAAAAAACCAGATTTGCATAAAGTCGTTTCTATAATTCTATTATCTCAATAGTATCAAACTGGTCCTGGTGGTCAGCAATGTAAAATGTGATTTGATCAGAATCAATTTCAAGCCATTCTGATTCACCTCTATATTCAACATAGTCCTCAACAGAGACACCAGGACCAGAGCATCTAACAAGAACACTTCTTTTTGTATTCAGCAAAAATGGAAGTCGCAACACTTTGCCCCTTCTTTCATTTTGGATATTTATTGTAAATTCATCTTTTCCGATCCTTACTTTTCCCTTAAAATAACTTTCAAAAATATCAAGTTTTTCAATCTTAAAAATATAATTCATGATTTTAGTGATCTGTAGAATTGATAATTATTGCTATTTTTGGAGGATGAAAAAAGCGTAGCAAAATAACTAATATTATAAAAATGAAAAGAAGAAAAGGTTTTTGGTTAGATTACTTTCCAGGGTCTTGTGGCAAAAGTAACTACATATGCAGCACCAATCATAATGCTTTGGTATGCTATCATACCCCATCCAATTGGTTTTACAATAATTTCGCCATCTACTACAACAGTTGTTCCAGGTCCAAGTCCTGGTCCTACATTAGCTACATTGAGCTGAGTGTGAACGTGATATACACCGGGTTCAAGCGCTTTAGCTGTTACCGAGTAAGGTGTAACATCGTTGCCAGGTATAATAAATACAACTCCTGGTGGGTCTCTAGCCATAATCTCCCATCTGTTACCGGAGTTTGTTGATTCTGAGAATAGAGAAATCCATCCTCGATTATCTCTTTCCACAAGACTTACCAATTTTCCAGAAAGAGTAAGTGTTTCACCGGTAGATAGTGATTGTCTTGTAATCGCTTCATCTTCAATTTTGATGAAACGACTTTGCAGTTGTGCCTGTACACCATGTGCTTCAGCAGGTAGTAGTATTTCCGCAATATTTGGACCATACATACCAAGAACAAATATTGCTCCAACCGCTATTGCCATAAATTTTCTATCGACCATACTTATCCCGTATTACTGAAATGGAATAAAACAAAGATATAAGTTTTCATGTAAAATCCGATCCTGACATTCTGCCTCAAAACCTCATAAATTCATGAATAAACCAAAATTATTGAAAAGTGAACTTTTTACACCTAAATCAAAAGGGGATCATGATATCATTTCCCGAATATTAAGAAAAGTTTAATAGCATTCTCTAGTTAAATCGGGCATGGCATTACCAAAGGGATTTGGCAGTGGTGGTAGCGGCGGAGCCAGTCGTGCTGACGTTGAAGCCATGATTGGTAGACGTGTCGAAAACATGGTTGGTATTATAACCCTATCATATTTGGGAGCATTTTTCGCAACAGTGTTTGGAACGATGGTTGGTTACCTGTATTATCCATGGGCATACGCATCAGCAAGTGGTCACTTTGCAATGATTGTATTAACAATTGTTGAAGCAATTGGTTATCTATTCTGCGTTAAGGTTGTAGAAGAAGGTTCGACTAAGCGAAGTAATGGTTTAATTGCTGGTACATTAGGCGGTACAACTGCGTTTATGTTATACGTAGCGATGTTCATCTCTTAGAAATAGAAAATTCTTATTTTCCTCTTTTTATCATTTTTTTCAACAATTTTTCATTAATTCACAGGTTTATTCATGCGTCTCGATCTGCGAAATTTCATAAAATTTTATATAGTCACTCTAGTGCAAGATCGTTAATGGTCTGGCTTAGACGATGTACGCACTACTTATTCATAGTAGTAGTTGCAGTTAATTCCACTTTATTAACAATTAACTCAGGAGACTATATCTTCTATACAGACTGGGCTTGGACATCATTTGTGGTATTTTCTATAGCTAATACTCTAATGGTAGTTGTTGGAGCTGTTTACTATATCACGTTTACAGGTGTTCCTGGCACAGGCGCATATTATGGCCTAATTATGCAAGTCTATACTTGGGTCGCTAAAGTTGCATGGTTTGCACTTGGCTATCCTGTGGATTTCATTGTTCATCCAATGTGGATTCCATCTTGTATGCTATTGGACTTGGCGTATTGGGCTACAAAGAAGAATAAGCACTCGCTGATATTCTTTGGTGGAGTTTTAGTCGGAATGTCAATGCCGTTGTTCAACATGGTACAATTGATGTTGATTGCGGATCCGCTCGAAACTGCATTCAAGTATCCAAGACCAACATTGCCTCCATACATGACGCCGATAGAACCGCAGGTAGGTAAGTTCTATAATAGCCCAGTAGCTCTGGGAGCAGGAGCTGGTTCTGTCCTGTCGGTGACGTTTGCAGCATTGGGTTGTAAGCTTAATACCTGGACGTACAGATGGATGGCCGCATGGTCAAAGTGGGACTAAAAATTCCCAAATCTTTTTCATTTTATTTAATGATGATAGATCTGTATTGCATTATTTGAAACTCTTACTTTTAAGAGGCTGAAAACATAGTTCAATATGGCTGAACCTGCAATCTGGCCTTACGGTTTAGGAATTGCAGCTGTAATTGCAATAGGCATTATAACTTCGGCAATACGTAAAAAAAGAAAGAGTGTCTAATCTACTGAACTTTCAAATGTTGTTTGAGACCATTGTAATACAGTTTCAATGTCTTGGGTTATCAAATCAGCCTTTAGCACAGTATTTTTTTCCAATTTGCCACATAATGCGAGATGAAGGTTTCTGCGAAATTTGCTCTCTATAGTATTTACAGATTCTGCAAAGAATTTCAAACCTTCTTCCGTTGATGAGAGTACTACTACTATCATTACTCCCATTCTTGTTTTCCAGATCTTTGTCAGAAATTTTTGTAAATCAAGATCAAATAAAACATCGATCGCCGTAGACATATCACCCAGTGAATAAACTTTCCAGCCATCTGTATGAAATGAGGCAGAAATAGCTTCTGAGAGTAACGTGCTTTGGTAATCAGCTGAAATTACTATAACATTCTTTTTTGGGTCATTTTCAATATTTTCAAGATTTATAATTTGTATGGAATTAGATATAATTTTTTGAATTAAATTAAGTTCAGATTTTCCAATCTTGCCCTGATCAAAAAGGTTTTGTATCGATTGAATTCCTGGAATGATTATCTCCGTGATAATTTTGATGGGTTGATTCACAGAGTGAAAACAGTTTCTAACAAGATTATATACAAGATTTTCTTTTCTTCCAGTCAGATATTCGAGGTACTTTGTTTTAATTTTAAAAAAATCTTCGGGAAAATGATATTGTTCTGTATCATCTTCTATAAACCACAAATTGACATTTCCAATGTTTTTCTGTTTTAGCAAGCCTTCCGCAGCAAAAACTTTCAGATATTTAGTCATAGTAAGTCGGTTTATTTCTAATCTTTTAGAAATTTCAAGACCTGAAAGACCCGTTTTAGAATTGTGAAGAACATCGATTAGCTTTCCTTTGATATCATCTATCTGATATCCTCTCACCATATATGATGGATTTTGTTTAACTGGTATAAAGACTAGTCCAAGTAGCTAACAAAAAACTAACAAGAAAGATTATATAGTTTAGTACTTTAATGTACGGTAAGGTACTTAATATGCCAAAACCAGGATTCAAATCTATAACAATTTCTGAGACTGTCTATGATAAATTTAATCAAGCATACCTGAAAAACAAAAACGTGTTGACGATGAAGGGAGTCAACAGTTTTGCTGGATATGTTACATACCTATTGGAAGATGTTATGAAAAAGGACAAAACTTTTGCACGTTATGCACCTAAACTAGAAAAGATTTCAATTGACTCCGACAGAATTATTCTTAAAGACAATATTAAAAATAGAATTGCAGAGGTTGCAATTCAGCATGGTGAACTTTACTGTATGCTATGTGAAGAAAAGAACTGTGTTCATGTTGGATATGTTTTTGCACTTCCAGATGTTTACGAAATTCTAAATTCAAAGGGCATTAAAAATCCGAAATAAAAAAGTGCAGGAGGTGAGATTCGAACTCACGAACTCCTGAGAGACGGGATCACCCATTTTATGATCTTAAGTCCCGCGTGTCCAAAAGCACAGTGCTTTCTTTGGCCAGGCTTGACTACTCCTGCACTATATTTGCAAGAATTTGTGAGAAATTTAACGTTTGGTGTTTGAACAAGATCCAGTCAAGAATTATAAGGATTTCAGTTATGCAGGTTTTCATGCTCCGATAGCTCAGCCTGGTAGAGCGTTACATTGGTAATGTAAAGGTCGTGGGTTCAGATCCCGCTCGGAGCTTTAATAATTCTTAACTAGAATTTCAGAATGACCAGTTCTGTTTTTAGAGTTTGAATTGATCGTCCTATTTACCTGAATTTCCTTGATCATCCATTTTGAAGAAGAAAATAAATTTTCAACTTTTTTAGACTTTGAATTTGATAGCATGACTTTGCAGCCTCTCGAGTCTAATCGGTTTGCCAGATTTCCAAGTCTCTCAAGATCATCATCAGTGAAGTTTTTGTTTGTATAACTTGTAAAATTTGCAGTGTTACTAATAGGCTGATATGGAGGATCAAAGTATACAAAATCACCTTTTTTGATGTCATGTAAACTCTGTTCGAAATCCCTGCAGAAAAATTCTAAATTTGAGGATTGTAAGATTTTACTAACTGTAAGCAAATTTTCTTTATTGATAATATTCGGGTTTGTATACCTGCCTAATGGGACGTTAAATTTTCCTTTACTATTTACACGGTAAAGTCCATTAAAGCAAGTTTTGTTTAGAAAAATTAGTCTTGACACTTTTTCAATCTGAGAGGTAGGTTCTGACTGTCTGACATGATAGTAATATTGGCTTTGATTTTTTTGATATTTTTTAGAATGGTTTTCCAGAGATTCTATTACTTCAGTTACCTTGTCCCTTATTGCCAAGTATGCCAAAATCAAATCAGAGTTAAGATCAGATACGTGACATTTCATGTCTGGATGCTTTGATAATAGATTAAACATTACAGCCCCACCTCCAAGAAACGGTTCAAAATAGGTACCAAATTTTTCTGGGTAATTATTTTCCAATTCGGATAATAGCTGTCTTTTTCCTCCTGCCCATTTTACAAATGGTCTTGGTTCCTGTGGATAAATCTGCTGAGTTTGTTGAGTCAGGCTTCATAATTTCGAATAATTGTTTTCTAACCACGAGTCACCAAAAGATCACAAAAAGTACAGAATTATTTGATCTTTGGGAAATAGGTTAAATACAAATTTTGTAATTTACGAAAATCCTGTAATAATGTCATAATTTTACAAATATTATGGGCCCGGTGAGATTCGAACTCACGACCTTTCGATCTCTGAAAGAATTTATCAGTCGAACGCTCCAGCCAAGCTGAGCTACGAGCCCTGAAAAAATTCCTCGGAGCAGGTCATTTAAGTTTGCTGTTATTTCCACTTGATTGAACAGCCTATTGATGGTTCAAAATCCTTTTCAATTTTGTCTCCATTCAGAAACTTCTGAATATTACTGATCATGGTTTTTTCAGTGGCGATAGCATCCGGATTCATGGCATTATCAATCCTGCCATGAAAAATCAATTTTCTGTTTTGATCAAAAAGGAATGGATCAGGCGTGCAAACTGCACCATATTTTTTCGCAGTTTCTTGATCTCCGTCTACAAGATAATCAAACTTGAGATCTTTTTCTTGCACAATTTTCTTCATGCTTTCAAAACTATCATCAGGATACTTGATAGAATCATTACTATTAATGCCAACCAAGGCAATAGTGTCTTTGAACTTTTCGTGAACTTCTTTTACAGCTTCTATTTTTGCCTTCACATATGGACAGTGATTGCACATGAAAATTACAAGTAAACCCTTGTAATCTTTATAATCATTCAATGAATGCTTCTGGTCATCAGTTCCTACAAGTTCAAAATCAGGTGCATTATCACCTGTTTTTATCGAAACCTTGGATTCTAAAAGAACCATAAAAAAATTTGTGATGAATCAAATAAAATCTTTGCCAAATTAAAGACAACAATTAAAATCAACACGACAGCCATTCAAGAGAAGGGCTGATAGTTCAGACTGGTAGAATACTCGCCTTGCACGCGAGGGGTCAGGGGTTCAAATCCCCTTCAGTCCACAATTTTTCATTTATTAGTACTAGCAAGAATCACTTAATCGATCGTTTGCAAGGCTGGAGATTTGAGAACGATTTAAATATGAATTGTTAGACATTTTGACTATGGCAACAGATTACTTGAGTATGTTTGGAGTATTCATACCACTTATGGTTGGTTTGGCACCTGGACTTGTTTACTGGTTGGCTATTACTGCAAGAAGATCTGGTCGATAAGCCTATTTTTTACATTATCTATTTCTTAATAACGATATAAGATATGATTTTATTTTCAATTAGTTACTGAATGTTATGCAAAAATATGATATTGTTGCTTTGGGTGGAACTTTTGATATAATTCATGACGGTCATATGAAATTGTTAAACAAGGCATTTTCAATTTCTAATAAAGCAATAATAGGTCTTACCAGTGACGAATTGGCTGCAAAAAAAGGAAAAAACCTACTTAAGAATTATCATCAAAGATTTGAATCGTTAAAATCCGTAATTGAAAAAAACTTTCCCAAATCTTCATATGAGATAACCAAACTGGAAAACGACTTTGGACCAGCAGTAATTGAGGGTTCGGTGCGAGCTTTGGTTGTAAGTAAAGAGACTAGTAACAAAGGAAGACTTCTTAATGAGTTAAGATCAAAAGGAAATCTTCCACCAGTAGAAATTGTTGTTGTACCGATGGTTTTGGCCAAGGATGGAAATACTATTTCAACTACCAGAATCAAGAATTCTGAAATTGATTCTAGTGGAAATTTGAATTGACAACAAACTTGTTAATCTTTGAGTAATTGGGATAAAACAAAAAATTCACAGAAACATGTATGGGTGTCACCAGCAAAATGCTAAATGTGATTGGCGATGATGTTGCTGATCTAAAAGAAGGTTTAGAGCCAGAAAACATAGATTTTTGGTTCAGAAAAATTATCAACGAAACAAAAGTTATTGCACCGCCCTGGTTACAGGATAAAATTAATATAAAATCTGATCCATTTCTTCCCTTAAAATTTAAGATCGATATTTCAAAAAGGGCAGTTCGTTACTTTATGCAAGTAGTTGACTACAATTTGGAAAAAATGCCATACACAACAGGGCTTTATTTTTTAAAAGTTCAGGAAATTATGAGTTCTGAAATGGATAAATCGCTAGTGTAGATTATTCTTTTGTAATTTTCACAACATTATCTATAAGTTTAGTATCTGTTATTTTGTGTTTTTTTTCAACTACTGATTGGATAAAGTCTACAAAATTTACTGCCTGATTACTATCCTTTAAAATAACACTATGAGCAGATTTGTCTTTCAGTGATAGAATTATCTCGTTTTCTATCACATTCAAAATTTCAGTAATACATGTTTCCACAGATTCCTTAACAAAAATTAATGCAGCAAATTTTTGGGCTTCATACTTATCTTGGCAGAAAATTGTTATTTGATTCAATCCTTATAGAGAAATTTATCGAGTTGGTTTTTCGCTGATTCACGTTTTTCCTGATGAGATTTTAAAAAGTTGTTAATTTTTTGAATCAGAATTTCCTTAAGCTCACCTGTTAGCATCTTTCCAGATTTGTAATCATCATGTATCTGTTTGAGTTTTTTATCGTCCGGCTCGAAAAAGATTCGAAGATACTGATACGAAACATCGATATCTGGATTTCCGCCTTTTTTTCTATGTTCTTCAATGTCTGGCTGACCGCCAGAAAACGCATACTTGTTAATCTTCTTTTTTACAGTTTCAGGCGGGTCTGTAGTGTAAATTGTTTCATTTTCATTAGATGCAGACATTTTTCCTTTAGGGCCACCAAGTGCCGGTATCATAATATTATGAATCAGCGCTGGTTTTGGTTTGTTGATTTTTGGCGCGATATCCCTTGTAATTCGAAAGTGTGGATCTTGGTCAACCCCAAATGGAATCAAAACAGGCATATCTTCCATAAAACATGGCGCAGATTGTAATGCAGTATAAAATATCATTCCTATATTAGTATCATTTTGAAATCCAAAGACTGCCTTTGTGTTTGAAAAATTAATCCTTTTTGCAAATTCCGCCGCGATAGGATATAATGTCTTTATGTTTTTTGTATCAATTATGATTTTAGTATTTTCTGGTTTGAAACCCAATGCTATAAAGTCAAGAGCATTTTCAAGTGCAAATTCAGATGTTTTTTCCAAAGTCATATCCTGTTTTGCCCAAAATTTTTCATCATCTGTCAGTTGAAAATACATCTTTGCTCCAAACTTGTCTTGAAGCCACTTTGCAAAAACCCAGGGAACCAAATGACCTATGTGTGTGTGACCGGAAGGACCCCTGCCAGTGTAGAGAAAGAACTGCTTACCTTTTTCGTAATCATCTAATAGCCTGTTCAAATCTCTATGGGAGAAAAAAATTCCCCTCCTTAGCATGAAATGTGATTCATTGGTAAATTTTTCAATTTTTGATATGAGTCCTGGAGTAATTTTTTGTGTTCCAAATCTTTTGATCAGTTTGTCATAGTCAATATCACCCTCAACATTCCAAGGTGTTACGATAAAATCATCTGTTGGCATTCAAGTTTGACTTTGATTTTGTGTTAAAAAGTCTTATTCCATTATTTTAACCACTTTCTAATCAAAAAAACTGTAACAATTGTCCTAGCTAATTTAATTAACTCTTTTTGGAACGATGAACTATTGTCCCATGTTCTACATGACATTGAAAAACAAATTATCAAGCTTTTGCAGTCAACTCCAAATTTAACCGAGGAGCAACTGGCTCAGGAAACCAAATTATCAATGGATCAAAAAAATCTTGCAGATGTGCGGGACAGCACTAAATTCATTTACAGTCTCGGGAAAAACGGCTTAGATGCTCTGAAGAACGGCTTGCCAGAACGAAGACTTGTCAATCTTGTTAGGGATGGTCCCAAAACATTTGATGAAGTTCAAAGCAGTTTGCAGGGACCTGACTTTAACGCAGCGATTGGCTATGCAAAAAAGAATGATTGGATTAACATAGAAAAAACAGACATTGGTTCAAAGATTTCACTAAAGGGAAATGTCCAATCATCTTCAACTAATCCTGCGGAACATATAATCTCAGTTATTGGTGCAGAACCAGACAAAACCACGCGCTTATCACACCAGATTCCTGAAATCAACTCCCTGATAGAAAGACCAGACTATATCATTAAGCATGAGGAAAAAACAAAAAGTGTCTCTCTTTCTGAAACCGGTAAAAAGATTGACCTTGAAAAATTAGATAGTGATGCAATAGATGTTGAGGCTGACGTACCTCATGTACATGCTGCAAGGATACATCCGCTTAAGGATACAATAAATGAAATCAGGGAAACTTTTGTCCATTTGGGATTTACGGAAATTAATGGAAATTTGTCCCAATCAAGTTTCTGGAACTTTGATG
>JYMV01019399.1_pt1 | contig 14920 bp, 12 predicted proteins | sample 338911 | NCBI WGS metagenome assembly JYMV01 (sample SAMN03354496, study PRJNA234377) | hydrothermal vent metagenome | biome: Deep sea; feature: Hydrothermal plumes at the Eastern Lau Spreading Center, Western Pacific Ocean; material: Seawater | place: Tonga | collected 2009 | depth 2000 m m
CCAATCTGTGGTTGCGGAGGAAGCGATTCAGCAAAATAAACCATTAGCGGCTCATTGGGCACATATGTTGGTGCATGGAACCTTGCATTTGTTGGGCTATGACCATATAAACGACGAAGAGGCGGAACAGATGGAACGCCTTGAAGTTCAAATTTTAAACAGTTTAGGTATTGACGACCCCTATATTGATCATGAATTATAGGGCGCTTGCCAACAAAGGAATTATGTCAAACTCATGAGTAACGACGACAACCCACACTCTACGAACGGTTCTTCTGGTAAGAGTTGGTTAGAAAAAATCATTCAAACCTTCACAGGAGAGCCCAAAAGTCGGGAAGAGCTGGTTGAAGTTATCAACGAAGCTGAATTGCAGGAAGTGATCGACCCGGGCACCCGGGAAATGATACACGGCGTACTGGAAGTGGCTGAAATGCGCGTCCGGGACATTATGATCCCAAGAGCGCAAATGGTAACCATTGATATCAATCAGACTGTGTCTGAATTCTTACCTCTTGTTTTAGAAACCGCCCACTCTCGTTTTCCGGTGGTATCAGAAAACAAAGACCATGTAGAAGGTATTTTGTTAGCAAAAGACTTGCTCAAGTACGCCTTCGGTGAAGTACAGCAGTTCGAACTAAAAGACATCTTGCGTCCTGTGGTCATTGTACCGGAGAGCAAACGCGTCGATGTATTACTGCGTGAGTTTCGTCAACACCGCTATCACATGGCGATCGTTATTGACGAATACGGCGGCGTCTCGGGCCTGGTGACCATCGAAGATATTCTGGAGCTAATCGTCGGTGAAATCGAAGATGAACATGATGCGGATGATGAAGAAACCGAAGACATCAAGGCACTGAATACTTACACCTATTCGGTGAAAGCACTCACCGCTGTTGATGATTTTAACCGCTATTTCAATACCGATTTTGACGAAGAGCAGGCCGATACTATTGGCGGCATAGTGCTAAACAGCTTTGGCCACATGCCTTCAAAAGATGAGTCCATCGTGATCAATGATATTGAATTTAAGGTGAATAACGCTGACGGCAGAAGACTTATTCAACTCAAAGTCACCCTGCCCAGAGTGCCAGCCAACCATCTCGCCAGTGCTTAATAAACTATCGATTCAGTATTTTCTGATACTATTGTCGGGCATAGCAATGACCTTTGCTTATGCCCCTTTTTCGATCTGGCTGATTCCGTTTGCCAGTCTCACTATTACCTTTTATTTGTATTTCCGACATGATTTGTCGGGATTTAAAACCGGTTTTTTATTCGGTATAGGCTGGTTTGGTGCCGGAGTCAGTTGGGTACATGTCAGCATCGCCAACTTTGGCGGATTACCACTCATTGGCTCTCTGGGCTTAATGGCATTGTTAGTCGCCTACCTCGCCCTATTCCCAGCAGGCGCGTTTTGGTTGTGGCATAAACTCCAAAGCGCCAGACACCGCGCTTTTATTATGGCGGCAATCTGGTTTCTGTTTGAGTGGCTGCGCAGCTGGTTTTTAACTGGCTTCCCCTGGTTGTCTGTAGGTTACACACAATCAGTTAGCCCGCTGTCTTCCTGGTACCCGTTAATCGGTGAAACCGGTGTTAGTATGCTCATGATATTGGTAACCTGTCTGAGCGCTAAACTCCTCGCTGAGTCGCGACAAAGCATCAATCAAACCGCTAAATCACTGAGTTTTGTTTTCACAGCATTTGCTCTTTGCTCGCTCTTGGTGGCAACGTTGAATTTCAGCACCCAAAAAGACGAATCGGTAAAAATAGCCATGGTTCAGGGCAATATTAAACAGGAACTGCGCTGGGTTCCCGAACAAGATGAGCCCACAATGCAGAAGTACCTGAAGCTCAGTGAAAACCTTTGGCACAATGATGTCATTTTGTGGCCAGAGGCAGCAATTCCTAAACTGGAACCCCTGGCAACCCGTTATTTGCAAGACCTGGATCAGAAAGCATTCGAGTCCAATACAGGGCTAATAACCGGTATCGTAAATTACAATTTTGAGACCTATCAGGCCTTTAACAACCTCATAGTCTTGGGCAAAGTTGACAGTGATTCTGAAGCCCCCCAGTACCAATACTTTCATCAAAACCGCTACAGCAAACACCACCTGTTACCCATTGGGGAATTTATCCCCATGGAAGACTGGCTAAGAGGTCTTGCACCGATTTTTGATTTGCCCATGTCCTCTTTCACCAGAGGAGATTACGAACAGGCCAACCTGCTGGTAAACGGGCATCACTTTTTAGCTGCTATTTGTTTTGAAATAGCCTTTCCAAGACAAATAAGAGCCAACCTCAGAAATCAATCTGATTTTCTGCTTACTGTCAGTAATGATGCATGGTTTGGTAACTCTCACGGTCCAGCCCAACATTTAGAAATCGCTCAGGTACGAGCTGCAGAGTTTGGCTTGCCATTAATTCGCGCCACCAACAATGGCATTACTGCGTTTGTAGACCACCGCGGACAGATACTTGCTCAAGCCCCTCAATTTAGCAGTGCGACGCTGGAAGTTGCCTTAAACAAAGTAACCGGCATGACACCTTATCGATATTGGGGCGATTTGCCTTTGTGGTGCTATACACTATTAATTATTGCATTTACCGCCTATCGCAATAAAAAACAAAAGGCGTTGTCCACAACTTACAGTTGATTTTGCGCGGTTGATTTGAAAAGGTTGTTACCCTTTTCGCCAACCACACGATCTATTCCAATTGGAGTGTTGTCATGAACTACGAAAAACTGCGAGCAAGTAAACAAGGGATCTGGTTCGCTGTCGATCTGCTGATGATGACCCTGCTGGTAATTAACCTGTTATTGTTAATCTTTGACTCCCTGTACGCCACCTCAGCTGTGTTTAATTTTTTGCAGCAAAATGCCCCGGCGGTTGTTGAACTGTACGCCCCAATTCACGCTAACTTTTTATTTCTGGACCTGTGTTTTATCGCGGTATTCCTGACGGAATTTTTTGTGCGCTGGGGAGTCGCGATCAAACAAAAAGAATACATGCGCTGGTACTTTTTCCCCTTTATTCACTGGTATGACTTAGTTGGCTGTATCCCGGTGGAATCCGCCCGTATTTTCCGCTTTTTAAGAATAATTTCAGTGCTTTATCGCCTGCACAAATATCAGATTATTGATTTCAGAAATTGGGCACTGTTCCGCTTCCTGAGCTTTTATTACAACGTCCTTATCGAAGAGTTGAGCGACCGTATCGTTGTAAAAATACTCACCGATGCTCAGGATGAAATTGCGAAAGGCTCGAGCTTATTGGACGAAATCGCCGATAACATAATCAGCCCCAGAAAGGCGGTTGTCACTCAGTGGGTCTCTTCGTTGGCTCAGCACCTGGGCACTTCAATAAGTCATCCTGAACAAGGGGAAGTGATCAGAAAGCACATTATCAATAGTGTTGCCAAAGCGGTTCGTCAGGATGATCAAATTGCACTACTCAATCTGGTTCCGGTACTGGGGGGCAATATAGAAAAACGGCTACAAAACACGGTTTCTAATGTGGTTATTCAGTCGATAACAAATATGCTGGAAGACCTTGATAACGAGACGGTTTCAGATATCTTCGACAAAGGTTTTAATCACCTCACCAACGATGAAAAACAGGTGAATAATGAAATCTTGAATTTAATCATCGAAGTGTTGGAGTTAGTAAAAGCGCATATTTCTCAAAAGCGCTGGCAGGAACATTTGGAAGAAAGAGATCAGCTTAAAAAGCAAGCAGCGGCAGAATCCAATACAATGTTCTGATAACTATGGCTATACTAGCAATAATTGTTTTAAATTCCACGCTTAAACAGCTTCTTGTTACGGCCGAATGTAACCATGGATAGAAGACATTGATATTAACCCCCGCAAAAGACAACCAAAAACAATGGCAGCATTGGATGGTACTGGTCTTTCTGCTGTGCTTTAGCTCACCGGCCTGGTCTGAAGAGGACTTTCGGGTGCTCAATGGCTTAAAGATGTTTAAGTCAATTCTGCAGGCAGATCAGGATATCAATGACAAACACAATGCAGACAACGGCTTAGATATTGTCTTTCTGTACACCGGCGATTTACAACGTGCCGAAAAACTCGCTCGTAGCTTCTTGCGCATGGGCCGCGGTGATAAAAAAGGCCGGGTCAAAGATATGCCGGTATTTGTGCACCTTGTAAAAGATATGGCGCACATTGAAGAAATGGAGATCGCGGTTGCCGGTATATTTATTCTCGATAAATTAAGCACCGAGGAAATCAAAGCGATTGCGCTGTTTGGTCAAAATCATAATATCGTCACCTACTCACCTTTCAGAGGAGACGTCGAAAAAGGAATTTTTAGCGGCCTTACCATCGATACCAGTCCTAAACCGTTTATCAATGCCCAGGTAATGAACAACTCAGGAATACGAATTAAATCTTTTTTCTTAAGGGTGGCGACACTATATGAACCCACAAGATAAAAACTACCTGAGGCGCACGCCTAAAGCGATTTCAGCCATTTTCGTGATGCTGGCGATCTCCTTGCAAATATCCCTCGCCCTTTATTGGACGGAAGTTTTACAACCAAAATTGCGCACCGAAGCTGCTGCTGATGCCAAACTGATTGCCGAGGCCCAGGGGTTACAATTGCTGTCAGCGCTTCAGGCCTATGAAGAAATGCAAAACAGTGATGAAATTGAGCGAACTATTGGTAGCCTGATGCTGTATCAGGAGCCCAATTTAGGCGAACCTTTCTTTAAACAAATCAGCCTGGAAACCGACAAAGAGCTCTTCCCTAACTTGCCGCCAATGGTGCGTGGTGATAGTCAGTGCGCAAGCTGCTTCGATGTCGAGGTTCCGCTGTATTCGCCGGATACCTTTGCCATTATGGGCATTGCCCATTTTAAAGTATCTGACGAGTTTTTCAGATTATTAGCCCGGGATATCCGCAATCAATTGATGATTCAGGGTGCTATCGCGCTGCTGTTACTGTTGATCGCATGGGTTACCTCTTTGTATTTATTCCGCACTTTGAAAAGAGAAATTGAGCTGCGTAAAGCATCTGAAATTGCATTAACTGAAAACCAGAGAAAATACCACCGCTTAGTCAGCAACCTGAACCAGTACTTTGTTTATGCCCGAGAAACCGATGGCACCATCAGCTGGATAAGTGAGGGTGCAACGCAGTTGTATGGATATGCTGAATCAGAGCTCAGAGATATTTGTGCCCTGCTCACTGAAAACCCCATAAATCAGGTGGCAAAACGTTATCTAAAACAGGTAAACAAAGATCTGGAACAGGCTGAGTTCGAGGGCGAAATCAAAGACAACAAGGGCAATAAACGCTGGATTTTGTTTTCTGAAGTAAACCTGTTTGATGAGTCAGGCGAACTAAAAAGTGTCGAAGGTCTGGCAAGAGACATCACCCGACAAAAACAAATTGAAGCGGATCTCATCGAAGCCAAAGACAAAGCCGAAGTGGCCAGTCAGGCCAAAGGCCAGTTTTTAGCCAACATGAGCCATGAAATCAGAACACCCATGAACGCCATCATTGGTAACACCTACCTGATTCAAAAAACTCAACTCGACGGCAAACAGCAACAATATATTAACCGGATTGATTCATCCGCCCATGTGCTTTTGGGATTGGTTAACGACGTTTTAGACATATCCAAAATCGAAGCCGGTAAAATGGAGCTGGAAAGCATTCCATTTACCATTGATGAGTTGCTAAGTAACCTGGCAAACGTGGTAATTAGCCAGGCGCAACAAAAAGCCCTGGATATATTATTCGACGTGCCAATAGATATTCCACAACCGGTACTGGGTGACCCTCTCAGACTCGGTCAGGTCATGTTAAACCTGGTAAATAATGCCATTAAGTTTACCGAGCAAGGTGAAATTTTAGTTAAAGTCGCGGTGCTGGGCAGATCTGAAAAAGATCTTCATCTGCAATTTTCAGTCAAAGATGATGGTATTGGCATAGATGAAGAAAAACAAAAACTGCTATTTCAGTCTTTTAATCAGGCTGACAACAGTGTCACTCGTCGCTTCGGTGGCACAGGTCTGGGGCTCGCCATCTGCCAACACCTGGTAACCATGATGAATGGCAATATCAGGGTTGAAAGCGAATATGGCAAAGGCAGTACCTTTTATTTTGATGTTCACCTCGCCCTGAACAGTAAAAGTGAAGCATTGACCATTATTCCGCCAGAGCTTCCCGGCCTTAAAAAGGTATTAATCGTAGATGATAGCGAAGCTTCCGCTCTCATAACCCAAAATATATTAAATAAACTCGGCATAGAAACAGCCATTACCCACTCTGCTGGTCATCTACTTAAAATCGTCCAGCAACAAGCGCAGGTCAACCAGTATCAGGCTATTNATCATTGACCACTTCATGCCGGAAGTGGATGGTCTGGAAGCCGCTGAAATGATAATGAAATCAGGCAAGACCGACCTGCCCAAATTAGTCTTAATGACGTCTCCAGGCGCAGAAGAAAAGCATCAGGAAAACATCAATCAATTATTTCACGAGGTCTTGTATAAACCGCTGAACAGAGAAGACTGTAAAGATACGCTGAGTCGACTGTTTAACCATGTGGAAGATGAACATGAAGTTCATTATGCAGGAGGTAAATCATCATTACCGGACTTTTCTGCAAAGCAAATTCTGTTGGTGGAAGACAATAAGATCAATCAGGAAGTGGCTCTGGCCCTGTTGGAGGATATTAACGCCACAACAACCATTGCCAACAATGGTCAGGAGGCCTTAGCAAAGGTCAAACAACAAACGTTCGACTTAATATTAATGGACATTCAGATGCCCGTTATGGACGGCCTGACAGCAGCCAAAAAGCTGCGACAAGAATTAAATGTCACTATGCCAATCATTGCGATGACAGCGCACGCGCTGGAAGAAGACAAAGAAAAGAGCCGACAGGCAGGAATGAATGATTACATCACTAAACCCATAGATGTGACAATATTTTATGATACCTTGAAACGCTGGCTGCCAGCCAATTCACTCACCAAAAGTAAGCCAGCCAGTCCTGTGACAGCGGCAACTTCGTTACCGGTAGTAGATGGTATTAATATCACCACCTTGTATCGGAGAATAGGTCAAAAAGACAGCTTGTTAGATGAAATACTGCAAGAATTTGAGCAAAGTTGTGCCCAATTCCAACAGCAAATAGTACATGCTGCGGAACAGCAAGATAACCTCAAAATCGGCCAATTGATTCATCGCATGAAAGGTGAATCCGGCAATGTAGCAGCCGAAGCATTACACAGTAAAATCGTCGCGCTGGAAATCGGCTTCAAACAGCACAGCAGCCTTGATCAAAACCTGCTTTCCTTAATAGACGAGGATATTACTAAGCTCAGAAAGGTGTTGAATAGTCACCTCAATCAAAACCAGATTGAAGAAGAAACAGATGATGGCAAGGCTTCGTTGCTGACTGTAGAAAAACTCACTGAAATTCAACAATGTACGGATGAACTTAGGGCATTACTGGAGTCACAATCGTTAGATGCCATGGACAGTGTCACCGCGTTAAAAGCCAGTTTAAACGGTCAGGTCAACAAAAATACGCTTCGCGATCTGCATTCGGCAATACATCAGCTGGATTATGAGCTAGCCTTAAATTATCTGGATAAGATTTGTTTAGCGCTGAATTTACACGAGAACGTACAGCACAATGTTTGAGACTTCGACAGCTGATAAACAAACTGTGCTGGTAGTGGATGACGCTATCAGCAATATAAAAATGCTTGGTGAAATCTTGCGGGCAGACTGTGATATTGTGTTCGCCACCAATGGCAAAGCCGCGCTGCAGCAGGCTACGCGAGTACTTCCAGACCTGATCCTGTTAGATGTCGTGATGCCCGATATGGATGGTCACCAGGTATGCCAACACCTCAAACAAAACCCAGCCACAAGCCATATTCCGGTCATTTTTATTACGGCATTAGACAGTATTGAAGACGAAGAAAAAGGTCTCGAAGTTGGGGCAATCGACTATATTGCTAAACCATTTCATCCGCCAATAGTCACCATGAGAGTACGTAATCACCTGGAGCTGGTTCGGCATCGAAAACGGTTAAAAATGCTGTCCACTACGGACGGATTAACCGGAATTGCCAATCGCCGCCGGTTCGATGAGATGCTGCACAAAGAATGGCATCGAGCGCTAAGAGAGCAAGAGTTTATCAGTATCCTGCTAATTGATATCGATCATTTCAAACAATACAACGATCACTACGGTCATTTAAAGGGCGATGAATGTCTCAAGTTAATAGCCAACATCTTTCAGTCCAGTATCAAACGGGAAACTGACTTTTTGGCGCGATTTGGCGGTGAGGAGTTCTCGGTAATATTACCCAACACAGATTTAAAAGGGGCTGAAGCCTTTGCCTTGCAGTTAATGCAGAATATTCAGGATGCGGAAATACCCCACGAAGGTAATGGTAGTTTTGGCAAGATTACCGCCAGTATTGGGCTGACTTCACTGCTGCCGAACACTAGTATCACCGCAGCTGATGCCTTGTCATTCACTGATGGATGTCTTTATGAAGCTAAAAATGCCGGTCGCAACACCTGCATTTCACGACTATTCCCCTGCGGCAATTGATTGTTCTGCAGCCATTCGGCACTGAATAAAGTCGCTGTGGGATAAATACATTAACTCAGCCATTTTGCGTATCAAATGTTCCTCATGGGGATCCACCCGTCCATCCGACATGGCCAGATGCCACAATGATGTCAAAATATGGCGCTTCTGCTCTGCGCTGCAGTTCTCATGGATCAGCCGGGTAAACTGCATGTAATCTACGGCTTGTTTAGCTTTGGCTTCAACTTTTTGCAAAAACGGGGACAATTGTTCTTTAGCAAAGCCGAATTCCGTCAAGACTTTATGCTCATAAGCCTCAATTTCAGTTTCACTGAAATGCGCATCAGCCCGCAGAACTTCATAATAAAGTACTGCCGTCGTCAATGGCACGGTTAGCTCTTCAGAGCCGTTGCCGCCCTGTTCGCCGTCATTGTCATTTAACCAATCCAGAATTTTCGCAATCATAGTTTCAAGGTTTAGTTAATTTACTAATTACCTTAACGTCATCAATTAGTTTCTTAAAGTAATATTGCGTTGATGATATTTCTGCTTACAAATTTGTAGCCCTTAGAACGCTTCCGATGCAGCGCAAAGCTACCAGTCGAAGACCCATTTTTTAAAGGGTTTGTCGGTCTCTTCTCCTATCGCAATGACTATTGATTGCTCAAACTGTGAGAGAGGAAATGCGTGACGAGTTAATGTATGAGAAGCCATGAACTGTAAAAATTCACCGTTCTCCATCATTTCGATGAGTTTTGTTTCCAGATGCGCCGCTAACTGGTGGCTTTTCTCATTAACATAAAAATACATTTCAGTGTGGTAACGCAACAATAAATGCGTATCCCAGAGTAAATCGGGGTATTGCTCTTTAACCGCATCCAACTCCCCTTTTCCCTCAAAGATACTGAGAAACAATAAGTCACAGCGCCCCATTGTTAACATGGATAACATTGCCTCGAAGCTGTGTACCCGGACGACATGTAGACCAGCAGCTTCCAATACATCTGCATCGGGCCAATGACGGCCCTGACAGATACTAAAACGTTGTAGTTCCTGCAGCGTTTTTATCTTTACAAAGCTATCGTGAAAACGTCTATGCAGTACTGCAGCTCTAATGCCCAACCCCCCTTTAAACAAGGGGACAGATATACGAATCAAGTTATCATTGCGCTGTTGCGAACTGCCGGACCACATCACATCGTAAAACTCTCCGGCTTCTAATAACTTAATTGCCCGCCCCTGCCCCGGATATTCAATAGTCTCCAGTCGATATTGTCCCTGCAGTGAATTGCGCAGTAACGTTGTAAAATAGGCGTGACTCACATCATCGTTTTTTTGCGGCCCCAGAGTACGCACCACAGGCAAATCCGCAGCCACACAAAGCATAGGTAGCAGCAACAATGCCATCAGGAATCTGTTCACGATAAGTATGTGCCGTGTAGGAGCAATTGAATTAAGTATAGACAAGCTTAGTGACGCGGAAAAACAACACTGTGCTGCATATCAAAACGAATACCGATGGCGTCGCCGGGTAAATGGTCATGATGAGCCGAAGCGTAACAATGCAAGCGCAGTCCTTCGCAAGACAACTCAAACAAAAACTGCGCCCCTTTAAAATAGCGCCTGACGATTTTTGCCTTCATTGGGCTGTTATCATCGTGAATGACATCATCAGGCCTGACTAAGAGTTGCAGAGAGTTCACGGCTGCATCGACCTTGTTAATGGGCTTGGAAAAAACACCCAATGGTGTTGTGATTTTCCCGGCATCATTCAGTTCAGCGGGGAGATAATCACAAATTCCCAGAAAACGGGCAATTTCCTGAGTATCCGGACGGTGATACACCTCGTAAGGTGTACCTGACTGTACCAGATGTCCGCCACTCAATACCGCAATTTTATCCGCCATGGTAAAGGCTTCGGAATGATCATGAGTCACCAATAAAGCGGTGATCCCTTCTTTTTTGAGTATTTGTCTGATTTGTACCGCCAGTGATTCCCGCAAATCCTTATCCAGACTGGAAAAAGGTTCATCCAGTAACAACAAATTCGGTTTCGGCGCTAACGCTCTGGCTAAGGCTACTCGTTGTTGCTGCCCACCTGATAACTCGTGGATCATGGCACTCTCTTTTCCTTGCAAGTCCACCAGTAACAAGAGTTCCTGTAAACGTTTTTTTCGCTGGCTCTTATTCAGTTTTTGCAGGCCAAAGGTAATATTGTGGGCCACATCCAGGTGTGGGAAAAGCGCCAGGTCCTGAAACATCATACCAATGTTACGCGCCTCAGGTTTTAACTGGAAAGTAGCAGAACTCGCTTCTTTACCATTAATAGCAATACTGCCCGCCGCAATATCCTTAAATCCGGCAATGGCTTTTAAAATAGACGTTTTTCCGGAACCAGAGTTACCCAGTAAACAGCCGATTTCACCGCTTTTAAGCTGCCAGCTAAATTGTTCGACAACGGTATTGTTGTCATAGCAAATTTGAATTTCCTGAAGATTAAGCATGATTATTTTGCGTTGATATTTTTTTGAATAAACCAGACCGGTAATAAGCCCGCTAACACGATAAATAAAGCCGGTAACGCAGCATCGGTTAAGCGCTCATCGGAAGCCAGTTCGTAGGTCTTTACCGCCAGAGTATCGAAATTAAAGGGTCTCAGAATGAGTGTTGCAGGCAATTCTTTAAGAACATCCACAAAGACCATCAACATTCCCACCAACAACGTGGGCTTAAGAATTGGAGCGTGGATTTTACGCAGAATACCAAAATTGGATTCTGCCAGCGTTTTACCGGCCTCATCCAGAGATGGCGAAATACGTTCCAATCCGGTTTGTACATGCTGATATCCAACCGTCAGGTAACGAATAACATACGCGAACAACAACGCGAATATCGTACCGGACAACACCAGACCGGGCTGAAATCCCATTAGCTGTAATGTCACTCTGTTCAGCCATAAGTCCGCATTACCCAGGGCTATAACCGCACCGACAGCGATTACCGCACCGGGGAATGCATAACCCAGGGTGGAAATATTAATAACTTGCTGTATCTGTTTCGAAGGGTTTGCGCGTCTTGCATAACCAAACACCAGGGCGATCATCATGACAACAAGCGCCGCCAGAGCTGCAACCAAAAAACTGTTTTTCAACAGATTCAGCAAGGCTGAATAATCCGGCGAATTCTGCATGACTAAAATTGCCCATGACACCAGTCTGACAACAGGTAACACAAAGGCCAGCAGAAAAATTATCATCAAGCTTAACAAAACAACTACCTGTTTTTTACCCGAAATACTTTTGCAGCTTACCGTGGAGCTATTGCGGTTACTATAAAACCGCTGTTTGCGACGCACCCATTTTTCGCCCCACAATAAAAAGAGCACAAAGCACACCAAACCTGAAGACAGTTGAGCCGCAACCAAAGGCTCATTCATACCAAACCAAGTCCTGAATATTCCCGTGGCCAGTGTGGATACACCGAGATATTCCACCGTACCAAAGTCAGCAAAAGCTTCCATCATAGCCAAAAGCATACCCGCGGAGATTGCCGGAAGTGCCAATGGCAAGGCGACTTTGCGAAAATACTGCTTGTCATTTAAACCCAGACTTCGCGACACCTCTTGCAACGACCTGGATTGTGAGGAAAAGGCCACATAAGCAAGGCCATAGACATAGGGGAATAGTACAATGGATAAGACAAAGATTGCCCCAGACATAGACTGCACATCCGGAAACCAGTAGTCACCATAACCCCATCCAGTCATGGCTCTGAGAGACTCCTGAAATGGCCCTGAGAAATCCAGCAAACCAGTGTAGGTATACCCCATAATGTAGGGAGGAAATGCCAATGGCAGGAAAAGCAGCCATTTAAAGTACCGTGAAAAGGCAAACTGATATTGACTTAAACACCAGGCACACCAGGTTCCCAGTACACCACAGCTGATGCCAACACCAAAAGCTAACGTCAGACTGTTGAGTACATAATCTTGCAATACGGTGTCAACAAGGTGAGACCAGACCGCCAGATCTGGCCATAACCAGGCACCGAACACGACGCAGGAAGGCACAGCGATGATTATCGCTGCGATCATTACCAGAGTGTTTAAATTAAACCACCTTGTCATCAGCTTTGGCCCTTGTGAAAAGGGCCATATTCGCGCTTTTGCTATTTCCAGCCTGCTTTATCCATTAATTTAATGGCGGCTGCATTTAGCTCACCAACCTGTTGAAGCGGAACGTCTTCGGCTTTAAAGTCACCAAAGGTTTGCAGTAACTCGCTGGTAGCAACTCCAGCCACAACCGGATATTCGTGATTATTTTCCGCATACCATTTCTGACTTGATTCACTGGCCAGAAACTCCATCAGACTTAAGGCTGTAGCACTATTAGGAGCGTGTTTTAATACCGCCGCACCAGAAATATTTACGTGAGCACCACTCGCGTCTTGATCAGGCCAATATACCTTTAATTGACTTGCAATGGCCTGATTCTCAGAATCGGTATCCGCTAACATCCCCGCCAGATAGTAGGTATTGGCGATAGCAACATCACATTGTCCTGCTACGACCGCTTTAATTTGGTCTCTGTCACCGCCTTTAGGTGGGCGAGCAAAGTTTTTGACGAAACCATTTGCCCAGGTTTGTACCTTTTCTTCACCAAACTTGGTGATCATGGCCGCAACCATAGATTGATTATAAATATTATTGGAAGAACGAATACAAATACGGCCTTTCCATTTCGCATCCGCTAAGTCCAGAATTGAGCCTAACTCTTCCACCTTGACTCGTTCAGGATGATACATAACGGGTCTGGCACGTAGGGTTAAAGCAAACCAGTAGCCCTCTTCGTCCCTTAGATTTGCAGCAATTTTGTTTTGCAAGAATTCAGAATCAACCGCAGACAACAGATTCATTTCTTTGGCGCGTTGCAAACGGCCTACATCCGTGGTCAGAATTAAATCTGCAGGACTAAATTGTCCTTCAGAAGCAATGCGAGAAATTAACGCATCGGCTTTACCGGTGATAAGGTTTACTTTGACTTTTTGCGCCGTCTCAAACTCATCCAACAAAGGTTTGATCAACTCTTCTTTGCGCGCTGAATAAACATTAACTTCTTGTGCGTTAACCAAAGGCGTTAAGCAGCTTACAAACAGTGAGGTTGCAAGTAATAGTTTTTTCATAAATTTATTTAGATTTATTGTCGGTGCTGAGGATACTATTCCAACTGAGAATAATTCTCAATAGCGTATTGTAAAAATCGCTGACATATTAACACCCTGTAACAAACATAGCTGCAAATAAAAACGCTAAGTATCAATTCTCATTGATATAAAAGGTCGCCACGGCCTTAGTGCCACGCTCCTGGTATTCGAATTCATCACTCAGTTCTTTGACCAGAGTAATACCTCGACCATAACAATGTTCTAACTCAGCTTCTGCGACATAGCTTTCATAATCAAATCCTTCACCGCTCTCTTTGATGGCAAAGGTGAGACGAGGCGGCGCAGTTTCGTAAGCCATTTTGATAGTTATCCAGCCATCTTGTAACTCTGAAATACCTGCCTCTCGTTGCTGAAAGTATTCCATAAACCCTTCAGGCGAAGACTTAACCTGAGAATCCAGCTTCAAAATCCCGTGCTCCAGCGCATTGTTGTAAAGCTCACTAATTACAGTGAAGATATTTGAACGAAGCCCATAAAACGCAGCGTGACCGGAAAGTAAATCAATAATTTCGCCTACCGGATTGGCGCTGGCAAAATTCTCATGGGTGACTTTAAAGTTCAATTGGAATGACGCTGTAGGCAGTTCAACCACTTGCTTTTTAAGATTTAGTGGCTGAGCTTCATAGATAAACATACTGATGTCATCATCTTGCTCATCATCAGCTCTATATTGTTCAACTTTTTGCATCAGTTTTGCAGTGCTGACTTCGGACATTGTCTCGATCCAGGCCTCTAAGCCGGCTTCAGCCAGCATTACACCCTCTGCATTACACAGCTCAATAACACCATCCGTGTAACCTAAAATTCGATCTCCATATTGTGCTTCAAAATACTCAACATCATTCTCAAACTCATCCGGCTCCAGTATGCCCAATGCCATATGAGCAGATTCAAAGCGCTTTTTAACCTTGCCCTTTTGATCAAACAATATTAAATGCGGTAAGCCTCCATTCCAGATATCCAGGGTACAACCATCATCGGCAATTTCAATAATTGCTGCGGCGAAAAACATACCATCAGGCAAAAAATCCAGCAGTGTCTTGTTAAGCGTTTCGGCCATTTCCGAAACCAGTATACCTTTTTCCGACATCGTCTGGAACGCACT
>JYMV01034400.1_pt1 | contig 14920 bp, 14 predicted proteins | sample 338911 | NCBI WGS metagenome assembly JYMV01 (sample SAMN03354496, study PRJNA234377) | hydrothermal vent metagenome | biome: Deep sea; feature: Hydrothermal plumes at the Eastern Lau Spreading Center, Western Pacific Ocean; material: Seawater | place: Tonga | collected 2009 | depth 2000 m m
GGGGGAGAGTTCCAAGCCACTTCCAAACGTACCGTAGTGCAGTACCTGCGGGTCTGATGACCGAAATGAACGCCAGCTTCCAACATCTGACGCATATTGATGTCTGCCATGTAATCTCCTTCGGGTTCAGTTTCGACAGGTACCTCTATCGCCGACCCATCTGTTTGTACACAAATGAGCACCCGGGCGATCGATCACGTTACCTGCCAGGATTTTGGGGCCGGAATTTTATCCGAACATTGAGAAAATCTCCAGTGCCTGATGTTTCTGCACCCCACATGCTGTCTGGTTATCGGCATTGAAACTGTACATCAGGACACATCTGTCGAAATGTTGGTGTAGGATAGGTTACCCCGATACGAGAGAAATTTCCGTATTCCATGTCCGTAACGATAAAATCTGCCGCAGAATTGGCCAAAATGCGCGTATCTGGCCAACTTACGAGACAGGTGCTCGATATGATCACGCCTCACGTGGCGCCTGGTATCACCACGGATGAGCTGGATCAAATTTGTCACCAATACATCATCGATGACCTCGATGCGATACCAGCTCCGTTAAACTACAGAGGATTCCCCAAATCGATCTGTACAAGTGTCAATCACGTCGTCTGCCACGGTATTCCAGGGAAGAGGGAACTCAAAACCGGCGATATTATTAACATCGATATCACTGTGATAAAAGATGGTTATCATGGGGACGCCAGCAGAATGTTTGCAATTGGCGACATCTCAATTCGAGCTCAACGCCTGATAAATATCACTCGTGAGTGCCTTGAAATGGCTATTCGCCTTGTACGCCCTGGCACACGCCTTGGAGACATCGGTGCTGCCATCCAGCAGCATGCTGAGGGCAACGGGTTTTCAGTTGTGCGCGAATACTGTGGCCACGGCATTGGGCGTGTGTTTCATGAAGACCCGCAGGTACTGCACTACGGTACGTTTGGAAGTGGCTTGGAACTCTCCCCCGGGATGACCTTTACTATTGAACCAATGATCAATGCTGGAAAGAAGGAAACTCGCCTGCTCCCGGATGGCTGGACTGTTGTGACCAAAGATCATAGTCTTAGCGCACAGTGGGAACATACGATAGGAGTTACTGAAGAGGGTCATGAGATACTAACAGACTAGCCGTCTCAACCGATCTGAATAATGTGGTTATCACGCAACCGTATTCTGGATACCCGGGTCCTGCATCAATTGATGGGGGATTCGAATAAAGTCAGCCTGGTCAAAACACTGCTGACTGAAAGTAACGGCGTATTGAGAAGCTACCATCTTGGTGGTGCCCCTTCACAGGATATCGTCACTGCCCATGCCTGGCTTGTAGATCAGGTAATCAAAGCGATCTGGGAACATCATGCACCTTCAACGGAAAAAGGTCGATCCGTCGCACTCATTGCGGTTGGTGGCTATGGCAGGTCTGAACTTCATCCAGGGTCGGACATCGATTTACTGGTGCTCTTTCAAAAAGCGCCCACTAAAACACAGCGACGAAACACTGAATCGCTGATTCGAACGCTCTGGGATATCGGACTTACAATCGGTCATAGCGTTCGTACCCTTAGAGACTGTACCTCCCAGTCACGAAATGATGTGACTGTAATGACCAATTTATTGGAATCGAGGGTACTTGCTGGCGATGCCGAACTACTGAGTCAACTCAAGTTACGAACCGGTATCGACATGATGTGGCCAGCTGTAAAGTACCTAGAAGCCAAGATCGACGAACAGTCAGCCCGCCACCTGCGCTACGATGACACCGCTTATAACCTCGAGCCACAGATCAAAGAGGGACCAGGTGGATTAAGAGATCTCCAGACCATTGGCTGGGTTGCTCACCGGGTTCTTAATCAGCAGGGTATCCGTTACCTTATTTCTTACAATTATCTAACCGAACACGAATATCGAGAATTGGTCAGAGGCCGGAACTTTCTGTGGAAGATTCGTAATGCATTGCACTTCGCGTCAGGTCGAGCTGAAGATCGACTTCTTTTTGATTACCAGCGTGAAATCGCCCAACAATTTGGTTATAAGAATACAACAACGTTAGCAGTCGAAAAATTCATGAAACGATATTACCGAACTGCTGGTGAAATTCGACTACTCAATACAACTGTACTGCAGCAGCTTCAAGCAGTCGCAAAACCTAAATCAAAGGGTCGAAACAACAAAGCCACCGACTTAAATCGGCGCTTTCATATGAAGAATGGACTCATTGAGATTCGCGACTCTACTGTATTTCAAACATCACCTTTCGCTCTTCTGGAAGTTTTCTTACTTTTGCAACAACACCCGAATCTCAAAGGCATCGGCGTAGTCACTATCAGGTCAATTCGAGAGAATCTTTTCCGAATAGATTCTGAATTTCGTCAGGACCTTCAATGTAGAAGTCTATTTATGGAAATCCTAAAAGCACCGCTCGGACAGACACGTGCACTCCGGCAAATGAATGCTTACGGCATTCTAGGAGCCTATATACCTCAATTCGGGCGAATCATAGGCCAGATGCAGCACGACCTTTTCCATGTCTATACAGTCGACGCACATCTTCTCTTTGTCGTAAGAAACCTCCGGCGACTTGAGATGTCCGTACACGACAACGAGTATCCAGCAGAGAGCAGATTAATGCGTACGATTTCCAAGCGTCATCGTCTTTTTATAGCTGCACTGTTTCACGATATTTCAAAAGGACAAGGAGGAGACCACTCCAAGCTGGGTGAATCCGAGACTTTTCGATTCTGCAGAAATCATGCCATGAGTGATTATGACTGTCATTTTGTTTCATGGCTGGTCCGTCACCATCTCACGATGTCGTGGATAGCTCAGCGTGAAGATACTTCAGATGTTGGAGTAATAGATGACTTTGCGCGCTTGGTTGGAGATCAGGAGCACCTGGACAATCTTTATCTGCTTACAGTTGCTGATATACGGGGCACCAGTCCTCATGTATGGAACGACTGGAAAGCGAAACTTCTAAGTGACCTGTACAACCTAACGGCACAGGCTCTTCGTCGTGACGTTGGATCCCCGCTACTGCCATCAGAAAGAATAGAGGACCTGAAAATTGAGTCGCTGACTTATCTGAAGGACTCGCCAATCAAGCAAGAGATGGCAGAAAGTGTATGGTCGATAATGGAAGACGAGTATTTTCTTCGGAATTCTCCAGCCGCTATTGCCTGGCACACGCGACTTCTGTCATCTGCCTCTATAGCGTCCCTACCAATTGTGGATACGATAGATAATAGTGAATCGGGTACTACTGAGGTGTTTGTCTGTGCACCTGACTCGGAGCATTTGTTGTGTAATGTGACAGCGGGTTTTGATCGAGAAAATCTGAATATTGTAGATGCTCGCGTCCATCGTACCAGTTCTGGCCTAGTTGTTATGATATTTGTTGTGTTGAATATCGGTCGTAACAAATCGACGAAACCCGGCCTAAATACTGCAAAACAGGCTTTAAGGGCGCAGATCATTAATCCAAAGCCTGGGAAAGACCCTCAACAGACTCGACTTTCTCGCTCCCTGCAGCATTTCCCTATAGACACAAAGGTGACATTTCCCAAGCCTAAAGATCAAAACAAAACCATTATGGTGGTAATTGCCCAAGACAGACCGGGGTTGCTCCACCAAGTTGCGAGGGCGTTCATTGAATGTCATACACATCTGCTGAGCGCTAAAATCAGCACCTTCGGTGAAAGAGCGGAAGATATTTTTTACATTACGGACCGTGATGGCAAACCGATAAACAACCCCGAAGAGAGAAACAAAATAGCAGAAACCGTTTGCGCCGCGCTGCCTTCCTAACGCATTGATTTTCCTTGAACAATCCTATTATGAACAACATTACAGAAATCATTATTGAGGCATACGAGAATCGTGTGTCTTTGACTCGCTCTTCAACCAGTGCCGAGTTAATCCAAGCAGTACAAGCTGCACTTGAACTCTTGGATAACGGTAATGCCAGGGTCGCTGAACCAACAGCTACCGGATGGGTAGTCAATGAGTGGCTCAAGAAAGCGGTATTGTTGTCATTCATACTTGGCGAAAATAGGGTATTGGAATCTGGAGACTCTAAGTACTATGACAAGGTTGCCGGCAAGTTCGACAGTTACGACGATAGTCAATTTCAAACCGGTGGATACCGCGTTGTGCCTCCAGCTATGGTTCGCCATGGTGCTTATCTCGCGCCCAATGTCATTCTTATGCCGAGCTACGTCAATATTGGAGCCTACGTAGGCGAGGGAACCATGGTTGACACGTGGGCAACGGTTGGCTCCTGCGCCCAAATCGGAAAGAACGTCCATCTGTCGGGGGGTGTGGGTATCGGCGGGGTCCTTGAACCTCTTCAAGCTTCTCCTACAATAATTGAAGACAACTGCTTTATTGGTGCGCGCAGCGAAATCGTTGAAGGCGTAATCGTCGAAGAAGGTTCGGTAGTCTCAATGGGTGTATATATTGGCCAGAGCACCAGGATTTTGGATCGTGCAAGTGGTAACGTCAGCTATGGAAGAATCCCCGCAGGTTCTGTCGTAGTATCTGGAACAATGCCGGCAAAAGACGGCTCACACAGCCTGTATTGTGCTGTAATCGTCAAGAAGGTTGATGAGAAGACGCGATCGAAAGTCGGTATTAATGAGTTGTTACGCGATATCTGAATTATTGGAGCAGTTCCAACAACTCACCGACATTCTTTATTGGAACAACCTGTAGTTTCTCTGGACCATGAGTCGCCTGGTTCGCATGTGGAATTATGGCTTGTCTGAATCCAAGTTTTTGCGCTTCCTTAAGTCGCTCTTGGCCTCGTTGAACTGGTCTAATCTCACCGGACAATCCTATTTCACCAAAGCATACTGTACCGACTGGTAACGGTTTGTCAAAATGACTCGATAACACCGCTAAAGCTATAGCTACGTCTGTGGCTGTTTCTGATAATTTTATCCCCCCGGCAACGTTAACGTAAACATCTCTATTCCCCAGGGCAACACCAGCATGCCTGCTTAACACAGCCAGCAACATGTTAATGCGACCACCATCAAGGCCTATGGAAAGTCTGCGAGGGGCTGCAAGCACAGTATCATCGACCAACGCTTGAAGCTCTACCAGCAATGGGCGCGTGCCTTCCTGTGCGACCAGGACGACACTCCCAGGCCTATTTGTGTTATCCGAAGATAGCAGCATGGATGATGGATTCTCTACACCCCTTAAACCTGAATCGGTCATTACAAACACGCCTACCTCATTTACGGCGCCAAATCTGTTTTTGAAAGCCCTTACCAATCGTAGCCGACTGCCCGCATCTCCTTCAAAGTACAAAACGGTGTCGACTATATGCTCAAGCAGTTTAGGCCCAGCAAGCACGCCATCTTTTGTTATATGTCCTATCATGAGAATTGCGGTACTTGTCGATTTGGCAAACCTCACCAATCGATCTGCACAAGCTCGCACTTGACTGATACTACCTGGTGCAGACTCCTGTTCTGTAGAAAACAGAGTTTGAATCGAGTCAATCACTACGAGTTTGGGGCCCGTAGACTTAGCGACATGCAAAACGGTTTCGAGTTCCGACGTTGCTATGGTCTTGATGTTTGAACTTTCTATCTTTGTACGACTTGCCCTTAAAGCAAGTTGCTGCAAGGACTCTTCCCCAGTGGTGTAAAGAACCAAGTCGGCAACCGAAAGACTGCCAGCACATTGGAGGGCTAAAGTGCTCTTTCCTATTCCTGGCTCACCTCCAAGCAGCGTTACTGCTCCCTCTACGAACCCGCCGCCAAGGACCCGATCGAACTCCCCGGAACCTGTCGACATTCGGGCAATCCGTGCGACTTGGATGCTCGACAGATCTATTGCAACACTATCTGCCCGGTCAACGTCGTGAATAAAATTGCTTGGATGGGCAATCTTGGTTTCTGACAAGGAATTCCATATACCGCATTCATTACACTGGCCAGTCCATTTTGGGTGCTTGGCTCCACACGAACTACAGATATAGGTAATCTTTCCTTTCGCTGGCATTACTCCAATATTACCCTATAAGCACAAATGAAAAGATTTGATTGACCGCCACAATCTAGCGCCTGCCTCGGTCCAATACCTGGGCCTAACAAAATTTCTCGCCAGTCAATACAGAGGCTCTGAAAATTCAGAAACATAATTCTCAAACCGAGTGTACTCACCTAAGAATGTCAGACGAACGGTCCCCGTGGGTCCGTTTCTTTGCTTTCCTATGATGATTTCGGCTGTACCACGAGCCTGAGACTCTTCATTGTAGACCTCATCTCTATAAATAAAGAATATAACGTCAGCATCCTGCTCTATCGCGCCAGACTCTCTAAGATCAGACATAACAGGTCTTTTGTTAGGCCTTTGTTCGAGACTTCGATTTAACTGTGAAAGCACCACCACAGGCGCAGACATCTCCTTAGCAACAATCTTCAACGCCCTGGTAATATTAGATACCTCAACTGCTCGATTTTCGCTGTTATCACCGGACTGCATCAACTGTAGATAATCGACTACGATCATACCAAGTCGCCCATGTTCTCGGGATAGCCTGCGAACGCGAGATCTTAGTTCAACCGGCGTAAGCGCGGGAGTATCATCGATAAATATAGGAGCAGTATCAAGCAATTCCACGGCTGACGTCAGGCGAGGCCAGTCATCCTTAGAGAGTTTTCCCGTCCTGACATGATGCGCATTGATTCTGCCCAAAGATGCAAGCATTCGCATGGCAAGTTGCTGGCCAGGCATTTCCATGCTGAATACTGCAACTGGTAGTTTGCTCCCGATCGCGGCATTCTCAACGATGTTCATTGCAAGACTGGTTTTACCCATCGATGGCCGACCAGCAATAACTACCAGATCGGAGGGTTGGAGGCCTGATGTCATGTTATCCAGGTCACCAAACCCCGTCGGTACGCCTGTAATGGATTGTCCGGACTCATACAGTTCCTCTATTCTATCTAGTGCTTCTGTCAGAAGCCCCTGCACCGGCACAAACCCACCTTTCTGGCGTTTGTCGGCTTCAGCTATATCGAATACCAGCTTTTCCGCGTACCCCAATAATTCTTCTACATTGGATCCTTCAGGGTTGTAAGCTTTTTCTGAAATCTGAGTGGAAACGTTGATTAAACGCCGTAACACCGATCTTTCTCGGACAATCGCAGCATAGGCTATGACATTAACAGTCGCCGGTGTATTCTTAGCCAGTTCGCCCAGGTACGGGAGCCCACCAACCTTATCGAGCTTACCGCAATTACCTAACCACTCTGATGTTGTAACGACATCTACGGGTTTGTCCATAGCATGAAGCGCTTTTATAGCCGAAAATATCTCTCGATGTGCTTTGGTGTAGAAGTCCTCTTCTAAAACAACTTCTGCCACATCATCCCACCGCCTGGAATCCAAAAGCAAACAACCCAGGACCGACTGCTCAGCTTCAAGTGCTTGCGGCGGTACAGGGTAGTCGCGCCGGGTTGAGATTATTGCCTGGGTCTCTGACATCACATATGCTCAAAATTCAATGCGCTACAGGCCGATAACTTTACAACAAATCAGTGGGGCGCTGTCACTATTCGGTTGCAGTATTTGACCAGATAAGGATACACGAAAAAGCCGGACATTTTGTCCGGCTCACGGGGCAACTAACGCATACGACTCAGGATATATTTTCTTCCTGAACGCCGTCATCATCTCCGTCATGTTCAGCAGTCACCACAACCTTCAGCGATTGCCTGACCTGTGGGTGAAGTATTATCTGAATTTCGTGCTCCCCTAATGCTTTGATTGCCCCTTCAGGCATATCGATTTCAGAGCGTTGGATAGCTAATTCTGCGTTTTGCAACAATTCCGCAATATCTACCGCTGATACGGAACCAAACAATCTACCCTCTTCGCTAGCCCTACGGGCAACAGTCACAGATTCCGGCAATAAGTCGACCTTAGCCTTTGCAGCGTCCATTCTTTCACTATCTAGCTTCGCGAGTTCTTTGCGGCGTTCTTCAACCTGCATCTTCGCACCGTCAGTCGCCCATGCCGCCTTGCCTTGTGGCACAAGATAATTCCGGGCATAACCAGATCGTACCTGTACAACATCTCCTAGCTCTCCTAGGTTCTGTATATTTTCCAGCAGTATGATTTCCATCGCTCATTTTCTCCAAAACACTGGTCTAAACCGGTGCTAATGCTGGTCACTATACGGGAGTAAAGCCAGATAACGCGCTCTTTTTACCGCGGTCGCCAGTTGGCGCTGATAGCGCGGTTTGGTTCCAGTATTTCTACTGGGAATTATTTTTCCCGTCTCAGAAATATAGGATTTAAGAGTGTCCAAGTCTTTATAGTCAATCTCGGTTACACCCAAAGCTGTAAAACGACAGTATTTACGACGGCGGTTGTTTCTCATCATGTCTGAGGTTCCTCAACTTCATCAGCTTCAGGATCTGAGGCAGCAGCAGGATCTTCGACCACTGGCCCTGAATTTTCCAACGGCTGATCATCTAACACCTCACTGTCTCCCTCCCTATCAGCACCCGGATTCACATTGACATCTGCAGCCTTTACAGTCTCGTTACTAAGCCGCTCAGGCTCAGATACAACATCACTACTTTCTCCACTTTGCACCAAGAATGACGGTTCGGTAACGGCAGTTTTCTTTTTGATTACTAGATTCCTGATAACTGCATCATTGAACTTGAACAAGTTGTTCATTTCGTCGAGCGTTGATTGATCACACTCCACGTTCATCAACACGTAATGAGCTTTGTGAATTTTCTCAATAGGATAGGCCAATTGACGCCTACCCCAGTCTTCTAGCCTGTGCAACTGACCGCCCGCGTTCTCTATAAAGCCCTTATAGCGTTCGGTCATTGCGGGAACCTGCTCGCTCTGATCAGGATGGACGAGAAATACTACCTCGTAATGGCGCATAAGTTTCTCCCTATGGATCGAGCTTCCTGCTCTTCGCAGTGAAGCAAGGAGTTAATCGGAGGTTATTTAGGGCCGGGGATTTTAACCGCCTTTCTCTTCGAGAACAACTGACGGCTAACTATTCGGTCGCTTAGCCACCAAGTCGTCTACGACGCTAGGATCCGCCAGAGTCGATGTATCTCCTAAGTCATCAATTTCATTGGCGGCTATCTTTCTCAATATTCGACGCATAATCTTTCCCGAACGGGTTTTCGGCAACCCGGGTGCCCATTGGATTATATCGGGCGTTGCAAACGAGCCTATTTCTTTTCGCACAAGATTAACGAGGTCTCTCTTAAGCTCGTCACTGGATTCACTACCCACCATCAAAGTGACATAGCCGTAGATCCCCTGTCCTTTGATCTCGTGTGGATACCCAACAACAGCTGCCTCCGCGACCAGGTCATGTAATACCAGAGCACTCTCAACCTCAGCGGTTCCCATTCGATGACCCGAAACGTTAATAACATCATCAACCCGACCTGTGATCCAGTAGTAACCGTCCTCATCTCTGCGTGCACCGTCGCCAGTCATATAATATCCAGGATACGTGGCAAAATAGGTGGATATGAACCGGTCGTGATCACCGTACACCGTTCGCATTTGTCCTGGCCATGAGCGCCTAATAACCAAATTGCCCACACCCGCACCATGCACCTCATTCCCTTCATCGTCCAGAAGCGCTGGTTGAATTCCAAAAAATGGCCGGGTTGCCGACCCTGGTTTCAGTGGCGTCGCACCAACCAACGGTGTGATTAGAATCCCACCGGTCTCTGTCTGCCACCATGTGTCGACAATAGGACACCGTTGGTCCCCCACGGCTCGGTAATACCATTCCCAGGCTTCTGGGTTGATCGGCTCACCTACGGTGCCCAATATTCGAAGGCTTGTACGATCAACACTTTGTACAGGATCATCCCCTAAACTCATCAGCGCTCGGATAGCCGTCGGTGCTGTGTAGAATATGTTAACAGAATGTTTTTCCACAACATTCCAGAAGCGACTCGCGTCGGGATAGGTTGGTATTCCCTCAAACATCAACGTAGTTGCGCCGTTAGCCAAAGGACCGTAAACAATATATGAGTGACCTGTAATCCAACCCACGTCAGCTGTACACCAATAGACCTCACCTTCTCTATAATCGAATACCAGTTGGTGAGTCATCGCCGCATAGAGTTGATAACCCGCGGTAGTGTGCAACACGCCCTTAGGTTTTCCGGTAGAACCTGACGTATAGAGGATAAACAGGGGATCCTCTGCATCCATCTCTTCAGGCTCACAATCTGGCGATACACTTGCTATACCTTTGTGATACCAAACATCTCGTTTTGTATTACCAGGTACTTCAGCGCCCGTCCTTCGCACAACGATTGTGGTATGCACATCTGGACATTCTGCTAGTGCTGTCTCGACATTTTCTTTAAGTGGTACTGGTCGCCCCCCACGGAGGCCCTCGTCTGCAGTTACGACGACGCGGCAATCTGAATCCAAGATACGATCTCTTAACGCATCTGGCGAAAAGCCACCAAATACCACGGAGTGTACTGCCCCAATTCGAGCGCACCCCAGCATAGCGACTGCAGCCTCAGGAATCATCGGCATGTAGATAGATACCCGATCCCCCTTTTTTACTCCGCGCGATTTCAAAAGATTGGCAAATCGGCAAACACTTTCATGCAACTCTTTGTAGGAAATATACTGTTGTTCAGATGGATCATCGCCCTCCCATATAATCGCAACCTGATCACCTCGAGCCTCAAGATGGCGATCTATACAATTAATCGTTGCATTGAGTTTTGCGCCACTAAACCATGCAATCTCTCCAGTGAAGTAGTCATACTTCATCACCTGATCCCACTTCTTGGTATACGTTAGATATTTCTCCGCCTGCTCCGACCAAAATTCTTCAGGATCATTGATGGACCGACGATACATCTCCTGGTAGCGGATCTCATCAATGTGGGCATTTTCCGCGATTGCCAAGTCGACCGGATATATTCGGTTGTCATCCATTTTATTCTCCTTCCTAATTGTTACCTGAACCAATAACACTCTAATGATTCGAGCCTCAAATGCCCACAATAACAAGAATTGTTCAGCGAACTTTCCTTCTCAGCTTGCCTCAATCAAGGATCTACATCAGTCCTCCAGACACAATTATCACCTAATCGATCGAGCCATTTGTTGTGTTCTAATATCTCATCCTCGCTGGCCGTAATGACTACAAATCTCTGATCTGAAAAGCCACTTCTGCCGCTCGGGTCTCCTGCCGAATCCCGACCGACATCACGATTGCTCCCTCTTAACTTCTGTTGTTGGTCACTCACTCCAAAAGAAAGGTCTGCCTGTCCACCGGTCATTGCGAGATAGACCTCTGCCAAAATCCGGGCATCCAGTAGACCCCCATGATGGGTCCTCTGACTGGTATCGACCTGAAAGCGTTTAGCTAAAGCATCGAGACTATTTCGCTGGCCAGGATGCAGTTGTCGAGCCATTGCCAGACTGTCTACCACCTGGCAATAATCCTCGATTTTTCCGCGCGCCGAATCGATCAACCTTATTTCATTGTTTAAAAACCCAATGTCAAATGGTGCATTGTGAATGACCAGTTCACAGCCTTCAATAAACGACAAGAATTCTTCTATGAGCTCTGAAAACCTTGGCTTGTCCAACAGAAATTCTGTGGTGAGTCCATGCACTTCTTGCGCTTCCAACTCGACCCGCCTATCAGGATTGACGTAACTATGAAAAATGTGTTCTGTAATCCGACGGTCTGACACCTCGATACAACCTATCTCGATGACGCGATGACCTAGTTCCCAATCTAAACCGGTCGTCTCAGTATCTAAAATAACTTGTCTCATATCGCTGCTATGGTCACCTCTCTAAATTATCTAAGTAACCAATTGACCGATCGCCTTATTGGCTAACTCATCTGCTCTTTCATTACCAGCGTCGCCAGAATGGCCTTTTACCCAATACCACTCGACAACATGGCGCTGAGTCGATTGCTCCAATGCCTGCCACAAATCCTGATTCCTTACCTGCTTACCGTTTGATGTTTTCCAACCGTTGCGCTGCCAGTTCGAAATCCACAGAGTTATGCCATTTTTGACGTACTGTGAGTCTGTGTAGACCGATACATGGCTGGAGTCCGGAAGTGCGTTAAGTGCTTCTACTGGAGCGGTCAGTTCCATCCGATTGTTAGTTGTCTTTGGCTCGGCACCACTGAGTTCATTTGTTTCTCCTCTTCGATACAAGACCGCACCCCAGCCTCCTGGTCCCGGATTGCCACGACAGGCCCCATCTGTATAGATTACCCATCGCTCAGTCACTGCTTTCTACCGGTTTTCCTAATTGAATGCCGTAGTCAAGATTTTCGCGTTAATGTTTGGAGTCGATGTCGTTGTCGGACCCCTCTTAACACGTTCTTCAAATGTTTTGTATGAGTGTTGAGGGCTTTGTTCTTAGCAACGAGAATATAAGCACCAGAAAGCGCCGGCCACCATCGTCGACCGGCCGACTCCATAAATTTTAGCCGACGCAATATAGGTTCATTATTGATAGGTGGCCGATAGAAATACATTGTCCCGCCTACTGTTACAAACCCTAATAAGTTTATCCAGTCCTGAACTCTCGTCAACGGAAAATAGTTTGCCGTCCAAGGCATTGTGCTTTTATGGAACTTAAGCAACCGACAGATGCCCCAGATACCAAAGGGATTAAGGCCCAGGACGACCAAATGCCCTTCCGGTGCTAGGATCTCGCTGACTTCTCTTAATACTCCGCCGGGATCTTGTCCGAAATCCAACGCGTGGAACAGGACGACAAGATCTATAGACCTGCGTTCAAAAGGCAACGCGTCCCAATCAGAACAGACTCGTGCTCCATTCAGTTTACAACCTGCCGGAACAACATAGATCCGCTCGCCACAATCCATGTCGGCCAGTAGATCCTGTTCCCCCGCCCCTATCTGTAATGCCACTCCATGATAACCATAAGGAATCAGACTGGGGATGTGAGCACATGCTTCGTTAGTAAAGCAGTTTCCAAGCTCGGTGTTAAACCAGTTGCCCATAAACTACAACCCTAAATTACCCGATAGCCCATGACAGACTGACTAACGATGGAATTTTATCCAGCATGGCTCTGTCAATCGCTCTACAAGATTACAAGTGAAGTTCACTGCGTCATCACGGACGCGGGCCCTAGAACTTGTTCCATGGCGAGTGCATCTTCTGTCTGACCAGAAGAACGATAGTAGTTATTTCTGCGGCCAAAAACCAAAAAACCTTCTGACTCGTAGAACTGTCGCACGATTAGATTGTTGGAGCGAACCTCCAACAGAACTTTCACCACCCCGTTTTTGGCGGCATCAACGCATGCTTTCTTGACAAGACCACGGCCGAGGCCATGACCTTGCTGAGTGCTATTTACAGCCAGATTCAACATATGCGATTCTTCACAGTGAAACGACGGAACAATGTAAGCGATGACCTGATTATCGGAATCGATAACCCAACATTGATACCCCGCTTTAAGACATTCGGAGAATGCGTTCTGGGCCCATGGGTGAAATTTGACTTGTCGCTCTATCTCCACAACTTGAGATATATCTGCACATGCCATAGGCCGCACTATCTCCAGATCATACTGACCGTTCATTTTCAGATCCATCGAATAGAGCTTGCGCGAACTGTAGATCTTTCCACACCTTTCGTTTCTCCAACAGTGAGCGGAGTAAGTATGCCGGGTGATAAGTTACTACCAAAGGTATCTTTAATTTGGAGTATTCATGTCTTTGGCCACGTAGTTCCGCTATCGATGCTGTGGACTTCAGCAGTGCTTGAGCTGCAAAGCGGCCCATTGCGATGATAATCTCAGGTTTGATGCGGTCGATTTGATCGTGCAGGTAGGGTTCACATTGAATCACCTCTTCACCCATCGGGTCTCTGTTCCCCGGCGGCCTGCACTTGAGCACATTGGTGATATATACCTCGTCCCGCGTCAATCCGATGCTAAACAATATTGAATTTAACAACTGGCCAGCACGGCCCACGAATGGTAGGCCCTGTTTATCCTCTTCCGAACCAGGTGCCTCACCCACGAACAACCAGTCTGCGTCTATAGAGCCATGACCGAAGACCGTGTTCTGCCGTTGCTTATGAAGGCCACATGCCTGACACTGCCGAACCTTATCCGAAAGCGCCTCCAGTTCGATAGCGTCACCATCTGCTCTAACTGGAGATGTGCTTGACGACCTCCTTTGCCACCGAACAATTCCGATCTCTCGTAAGTGCTGCGATCTGTTATGTATTGCCAAGACTCGTTGGCCCGTCTATACCGTACCGCTCAATTGGGGATGAACGGATAACTGACTCTGGTTGAGCCTGTTTAACGCATTCACGTAAGCCTTTACAGAGGCTATTACGATATCGGTATCTGCTCCGCTGCCATTGACGATTCTTCCCTCTTTTTCCAGACGTACACTCACTTCACCTTGCGCATCTGTACCGGTCGTAATGTTATTTACAGAATACAAGAGCAGCCTACTCTTCGAAGGAGCAATACTTTCCACAGCTTTGTATGACGCGTCTACAACTCCGTCGCCGGTCGCTGAGCCCGTTTTTTCAATACCCTCAATACTTAGTGTAACGACAGCTTTCGGTATCTCGCCCGTTACCGAAGATGCGCTCATCGACACCAATTGAAGTTTTTCATTCACCTGTTCCGAATCGCTTTCACTGACTAAAGCTATGAGGTCCTCATCAAATATCTCGTGTTTCTTGTCAGCCAATGTCTTAAATCTTACAAAAGCTTCATCTCGATCAACTTTAGACTCAAATTCTATTCCCAAAGTTACAAGACGTTTTGTAAACGCTGTACGGCCCGAATGCTTGCCGAGCACAAGTTTGTTGGCCGACCAACCGACGTCTTCTGCTCGCATTATTTCGTAA
>JYMV01006950.1_pt1 | contig 14919 bp, 8 predicted proteins | sample 338911 | NCBI WGS metagenome assembly JYMV01 (sample SAMN03354496, study PRJNA234377) | hydrothermal vent metagenome | biome: Deep sea; feature: Hydrothermal plumes at the Eastern Lau Spreading Center, Western Pacific Ocean; material: Seawater | place: Tonga | collected 2009 | depth 2000 m m
ACCTCTGCCAATGAGATTATCTATACCGTCCGGGATATTACCGATTCTCGCATCGTCCTTTTTAACCAAACTGGAGTATACGGAGACAACAGCTTGGAGTTCGACGGTCTTATGCTCACCATCTATAATGATTCAACAGTAAACTATAACCCATCCAATTCAGGATGGATTGGCGGTAGCAGTAATTATGAATTACAGATTACGTATTTAATTAGTGGAGGAGAGGTTTATCGTTCCCCCTCTGATTACATAATTTTCTTTGATAGCACATATATAGACACATCCTGGCACCCTACCAGCCCCAGTCTCAACAATAGACCGGCAAAGTTCCAAGTATGGGACATGACCTATCCTGAAGATCCAAAGAAGCTCAGGTTTGCATTCAAGGAAAGAAGTAACAGTCAGAACGGATTATTTGATTCTCGAAATGATTATATTTATATCTGGGCAGAACTTGAGGACGGCGTTTTTGAAAGAAGTTGGAAAATGTGGATGGAGGAACCGCCATCCGAAATATACGACACAACAGGGGTTGGACAAGACTTGACTATTGATACGATTTATGTGGATCCTGTTCTTCCCACATCTGGGGATACGTTATTTATTTCAATCACCAAACCATTTCGGTCGAGTGATATTTATGAATTGAGAACTAAGGGAGCCTATGTCGATAGGTCTGTCGCTAGAAACAGTCTGGATCGTATTGTGGTAGTTCCCAATCCTTATGTTGCAGCAGCTTCGTGGGAGCAGAAGTTACCCCCGGGCATTATTTCCGGACGTGGAGAGCGAAAAATCGGATTTATTAATCTTCCGGAAAAGTGTACCATACGTATTTATACCGCCCGCGGCTATCTCGTACGTATCATTGAACATGAATCCACCATAGCCGATGGAACAGAATTCTGGGATTTAAAAACCAAAGATGGAATGGAAGTGGCTTACGGACTCTATTTTTTCCACATTGACGCAGACAATCTGGGTGAAAAACTTGGGAAGTTTGCCATTATTAAATGATGAGTATTTGTATAAGAACACGTTTCACAGAGGTTACTTTTGGCAGGTTTCAAGTTACTAATTATATGTCGCAGCGTAGTGCTTGTCTGCCGACTAGGCAGGGAGACACCGTGCGCTTCCTACCAGAAGTTTCATCTTTCAATCAATCTGTTCGAAATGGCTGTAAATTTATATTCCTTTTTATCACGTGTCTTTTACTTAATCTCCTCCAGGGTCAAACTGAAAGCAACGTTTCGAAAGTAGGCACAACGGCTGCGCCCTTTTTGGAAATTGAAGTAGGCTCCCGGGCTATCGGTATGGGCGGCGCTTTTGTTGCGATTGCCAATGATGCAACTGCTATCTATTGGAATCCTGCCGGATTATCCCGTATCTCAAAGAGTGAGGCTACATTGATTCATACAAATTGGTTGGTGGGGACCAATTTCGATTTTGTGGCTGTGGTAGTGCCCATGGGTCATTTAGGATCAATTGCAGTAAGTGTAACCTCCTTGGGTACTGATGAAATGGAAGTTAGAACAGTACAGCGGCCGGAAGGTACTGGGGAAAAATTTTCTTATGGCGATCTTTCGGCAGGACTTTCGTATGCAAAAAACTTAACGGACAGATTTTCGATTGGAGTTAATGCAAAGTATATCTCACAGAGAATTTGGCATATGAAAGCTAAAGGGGTTGCCTTCGATATAGGTACTTTATTCAAAACGCGGTTTAACGGGTTGATGATCGGCATGTGCATCTCAAATTTTGGAGCGTCTATGAAAATGGAAGGTAAGGACGTCTTCGTAAACTATGATGAAGCGCCTCAATTCGGAGGAAGCAACGACAAAATTCCAGCCTTCAAAAAGACAGATAAGTTTCCTCTTCCGCTTCTTTTCAGGGTAGGTGTGGCTATGGACATCCTCAAAAGCGGCAGTAGTCGATTAACCATTGCTGCTGATGCCGCTCATCCAAACGACAATACCGAGTACATTAACATGGGTATGGAATATGTTTTTAACAAAAATATAGCCTTGAGATTTGGGTATAAAAATTTATTCACATTAGATACTGAAGAAGGATTCACCGCTGGTTTCGGTACGAAATTTAAATTGACAGGAGGTGTTGCCTTAAAGATTGATTATGCTTATCAGGATTTTGGCAGATTGCAAAATGTACAGCGATTTTCTTTAGGTTTGGAATTTTAAGTTGGATTATGCTTCCACAGCGCCCTTTGATGAGCAGGAGTATGTGATTGTTTATAATTTATTTGGATAAAGAGAATGGAAGGAAAATGCTGAAAAATATTATTGTAATAGTTTTTACTGTATTGTTCCTCGTTGTTCCGGCAAGTAGTCAGCATGCTCAGCAAAAATATGCCATAACAGATAAGGATAAAAAAGTTATTTTAAATGATGACGGAACTTGGGAATATATTCAGGAAGGCAAACAGAATAATAATTATAAAAGAGTACCACCAAAAACCTATGATTATGAGTTCAAACCACAGACATGGGAGGAAAGACTTGAACAAGCAGCCCATGAATATTGGCGTATAAGAGCCCATGCAGAGTTGGAACAATTAGGTATTCCAGTAACCAGATATGATCCCACAACCAGCGATGTTCCACTTTATTTGAAATTAGAAGGGGGTAGAATTAGAACAGATTTTGATTCTTTTACGCCATTAGCAAAAGGGGAAGTTATCGATATTTCAGGTCTGTGGGATCCTGATAAGGGTGATAATCCAACTCTTAAAATTCAGGGAAAACTTTTTCTGCAAATAACAATGAAATTGGACGATCAAAAGAAATTATTTTCGCAATATGAGCAGCGTAATTACATTCCATTACCTGAGGATTTTCAGAGAATATTGGAATTCAGAGATTCTCTTGATGTTATTTCTCTTGGTATGCACGACTATAATCGTGACAACACACATATTTGGCCTGGAATTCCTCACAGCTTTCTTTACGCACCGCCCGGATCATACTATGATCCGAATAATCCACCGATAATTCACGGTGATGGTTTTCCTTATATTCAAAGGGGTCACCTCACATTATCAAGACGGGAAATTCCCATGACTAATTCTGTGTATGATAATCTATTAAAACGCATTGATAATCTGGAAGGACACGGTCCCATCAAAATAAGATATGATATGGGAAAGGGAATAATTGAAACTGTTACATTTGAGGAAGTGTGGCTCAAGATTAATCCGTATAATGGAGATCCTACACACATTTTAAAAAAAGTAAGTCTTAAAAAATTTGAGTAAAGTTGTTTTTACTCAAAATCAAAATTTCACGTCGGGTTAATATTCTGTTCATTTTTCTTTGTGTTTGTATTTTAGGATCCATGTTAAAAGCCGGAACCACAGGTAAGATTTCAGGTACCGTTCGAGATCTTTCTACGGGAGAACCTTTAATGGGAGCAAACATAATTATTGAAGGGACCTCCATGGGAGCCGCAACCGATGTTGATGGTCAATATATTATTCTAAACATTTCACCCGGTGTTTATGATGTAAAGTCTATGATGATCGGATACACTTCCGTCCGAACTGTGGGTATAAAAATATCAATCGATGTTACTACTGCTCTTAATTTTCAATTACAATCTTCCGTATTGGAGTTTGAGGAGGTAACTATTACTGCAGAGCGGAAAATTGTTCGAAAAGATCTTACATCTTCGCTTTCCATCGTGGGTAGTGATGAGATAGCAGAAATGCCCGTTGAGGAGTTTGAGGATATTTTGGCGCTTCAGGCTGGAATTATTATTGGCGCTGAGGGTGAGATTCATATCCGAGGGGGGCGATCCAGTGAAATCTCTTATTTGGTTGATGGTATTTCAGTAACAGATCCTTTTTCAGGGGAGCTTGCCATTGAAATTGAAAATAACTCCATTCAGGAACTGCAAGTGATTAGCGGGACGTTCAATGCCGAGTATGGTCAGGCAATGTCCGGAATTATTGATATTGTAACCAAGGAGGGGGGTGATATACTGCGAGGGAATATCTCTTTTTATTCCGGGGACTATCTTAGCCGAAATAATAATTTGTTTATGAATATTGACAATATAAATTTTAAGAATGTATCAAATGTACAAATAAGTATGGATGGCCCACTCACATTGTTTGGTAATAAATTATCTTTTTTTCTTACTGGGAGGTATTATGACACTCAGGGTTGGCTTTATGGGAAAAGAAGATTTTTACCCTCCGACTCCTCCAATTTTGCGAATTGGGATGTGAGCGAAGATGATGTGGGTGCGGATTCCACCCCAAATACGGGAGATGACGGTGAAGGTGACGGCAGCGCGACTCCTGGAGAACCGAATGTCTTTGTGGAAGAGTCTGGTGATGGCGCATTTGTTGCTATGAATCCACTTGTTAAAATAAGCGCTGAAGGGAAACTTACTTACCGGCTCTCCCCGTCCATTAAAGTTTCTTACGGTTTTTTCTGGAATAAGATTGATTTTCGCGAATATTCCCATTCATTTAAGTTGAACCCGGATGGGGATTATCAACAGTTCAAATATGGATATACACAATCGTTGATTTGGAATCACACTTTGAGTTCCAAATCCTTTTATACTCTTAAGCTTTCCGATACATTTTTTGATTATAGAAGGTATGTATATCAGGATTTTCTCGATTCTCGATATGTTGACCCTAAACGTTTAAATGACGCTTCACAGAAAGCATTTAAAACAGGTGGAACTGAAATGTGGCATTATTCCCGGAATACTCGTTCATTTGGAGGAAAGGCGGATTTGACCAGTCAAATAAATAATTCACACCTGGTAAAAATCGGATTGGGGTTCAGGGAGCACAATTTATATTTCCACGAATTCGAGATAATTCCCAAGAAAAATGATGCAGGAATTGTTATTAGACCTTTTGAACCTACTCCTGCCCGTTCTGCATCCATCGCAAATAATCGTTACCGTCACTATCCCGTTGAGGCAGCTGTATATATTCAGGACAAAATGGAATTTGAAGAAATGATTGTTAATATTGGTTTACGATATGATTATTTTGACGCAAATACGAAAGTTCCTATTGATTTTAGAGATCCCGACAATGCAAAATATTTTATGGTGCTTTCACCCCAAGATGGAAGTGTCAGAATGTGGAGGGAACATGAATATGGATCAGCGATGGGTGAAATTCTCGATACTGTCAATGTCCGGGGAAACAAATGGGAAAATAATTATAGAAATGCAAAACCTGTGCATAGCTTGAGTCCTCGGGTTGGAATTTCTTATCCTATTACAGACCGGGGCGCTATCCATTTTTCTTATGGCCATTTTTCCCAAATACCCACTTTTGAGCAGTTATATGACAATTCGGAATTTGAGGTTTGGCCTGGATTATCTTCCATGATGGGCAACGCGGAACTGAAACCACAACGTACGGTTATTTATGAAATTGGTTTACAACAACAATTTTCGGAAAATATCGGCATTGATATAACTGGTTTTTACAAAGATATTAGACATCTTTTAGGCATGGAAATCATTAATACTTACACTCAGGATTTGTATGCCCGTTATATTAATCGTGATTATGGGAATGTAAAAGGCATCACCTTAGCTCTTGAGAAAAGGAGGTCAAATAATATTTATGCTTCCGTTGATTATACATATCAAGTAGCTGAGGGTAATGCCTCCGATCCAAAGCAAGTCTTCAAAGATGCTAAGAGTAATAAAGAGAGTGAGATTCAAATCGTCCCACTGGACTGGGATCAGACACATACTCTCAATTTTAATGTAACTATAAGTCAACCAGGGAATTGGGGGTTGAGTCTTATTGGAAGATTAGGAAGCGGGCTTCCATACACACCTAAAATTGAAAATGTAGGGGCAACCTTTGAAAACAGTGAAAGAAAACAACCCCAGTTTTCATTCGATCTGAAAGCACAAAAGGAGTTTAAAGTTATGGGTACAGTGTCCTCTGTTTATGTTAAAGCGTATAATATTTTCGATCGGCAAAATGAAAAGTTTGTTTATTCAGATACCGGAAGAGCAGGTTATACTATTGATCCTTCGGTAGGTGTGAGAGGTGTAAATACTTTGGATGAATTCCTGACCAGACCTGATTACTACTCCGAGCCAAGGAGAGTAATATTTGGGATTTCGATTGGATTTTGATGAGTAAAAATTTAGCAAGGCATTCAGGGCCTTATCATTAGAAATATTACATACATATGACGCCGTAAAATGTTTACGTAAATGAAAATGATATTTTTAGATAGATTAATTTTAGGAATAAAGACTGAACTAAATAGAATGTTCTCAACAATATTATTTGTGGTTATCATGAGCAGTATCGTTTGTTCTCAGGAGCCGTATGGTGACCCGATCTGGAAAAAGCGAGGAATCATGGATGGAAATCTGGTGCGGACAATTTTCTTCAATCATGGTGAAGTTACTTTCTGGCCGGAACAGCCATCTTGCGAATGGCCCAAGGGAAGCGGACAATCATATATTGATGCAGTTGCACCATGGGTGGCTGTTTCGGTTGTGGATATTCATGGTAATAGAATTCACCCGTTGGAAGCTAACTACAGGGAAAATGTTGATCAGGATCCCGAAACCGGGATAGTGTGGGGCTGGCAGCCCCTTCCGGGATACGTAAATCTAAATCAGGACTCACCCGCGATGAGCAATAATCCCGGCACGTGGCCCCAGCGCTGGCCGGACCAACCAGAATGGTACGATAAAGAAACCTTGGATTCGCATTGGAACGGATATTTTGGTATGGGAATTACCAACGCCGATTTGGAAACATACTTTGTCATAGACGATGCGGTGGATAAAGAATTTGATTTCTATCCGGATTCCACAGACTCAACCCGAGGTGGGTTGGGTCTGAGAATTGGAGTGCGGGGATTTCAGTGGTCGCATGTTATGGCGGAGGACGTAATCTTTTGGCACTATGACATTAAAAATATCGGGACAACTGATTACGACAGCACTCTGTTCGGAATGTATCTTGATTTCGGTATTGGTGGGCCCGGAGATTCCCAAGATGATTGGGGTGAATTCGATCCCCTATTAGACATCACATTTGCCTGGGATGGCAATGGGATTGGTGATACCGGCTGGGAGCCCGTTGGTGTAGCTGGCTATGCCTTTCTCGAGAGCCCGGGAAAAGGCAATATTTATATTTATGATGATTTTGGTAATCTTATCGATGAGAAACCAGGAGATGGTATAGATAATGATGATGATGGTCTTATCGATGAAAGTAGAAGCAGCCCGCGAGGTGAATACCTCTTCGGGCCAGTAGGTATTTATAACAATGGTAACTTTAATTGGCACTGGGAAGGTGATGAGGACGGGGATTGGGATAGTTTTAGCGACTTGAATGGAAATGGCATATGGGATGAAGGTGAATCATTAAATGATGACCTCGGTGCCGATGGCGTCGGACCCACCGATGAACAATATACCGGACCCGATTTCGGAGAAGGCGATGGTATGCCTACCGATGGCGAGCCGGATTATAATAAAACAGATAAAGATGAGTCAGACCAGATCGGTTTATCCAGTATTAACATATTTAATCTTCATGACTATGAACTTGAGAGGGATGAAGAAATCTGGAATATTATGGCTTTCGGTGAGTTTGATCCGCAGGAGGGGCAGGTGAATTTGGGGGCATTGTATTCTGCAGGTCCATTTCTTCTGAAGGCCGGACAGACAGAACGATTTTCAATGGCGCTGCTTTTTGGTGAAGATCGCGATGATATTATGAGAAATAAACGGATTGTCCAGGGAATCTATAACGCCGGATATAACTTTTCCAGACCGCCTGACAAACCAAAAGTGACAGCAGTTCCCGGCGACCAACGAGTTACGCTGTACTGGGATAGAGATGCTGAGAAAAGTTTCGATCGATTTCTTGGTACCAAGGATTTCGAAGGGTATAAGATCTACCGCAGCACGGATCCGGCATTACTTGAACCTAAAATAATAACCGATGCTTATGGAATTAAAACCTATCGTAAAGCCATTTTTCAATGCGATTTAATTAATTTTGATCCGGATACGCTATGGTGGGTCAAAGGGACTCATCCTGCTGATGTTAACGGTGTTCAGTTCGATATGGGTGACGATACAGGACTGGTGCATACCTGGACAGATTCCACGGTTCAGAACGGTCAAACTTATTATTATGCTGTGGTTTCTTACGACCGGGGGCTTCCTCCTATTAGTATTGGTGAAGAAGGATTACCTCCTACCGAAAGTTCTGCAATTATCAATATTGATGACCAGGGCTACGTAATTGGCACCGATGTAAATGCGGTAGTGGTGACACCCAATGCCCCGGCGGCTGGTTATCAACCACCCCAATTGACAGAAATCGACCATATTGACGGACCAGGAACTGGTTCAATCTCTATTGAAATTATTGATCCAGCCTACGTGAAAGAAAGTCATACCTACCAGCTAAGATTTCAACATGAAGGTCCTTTTCAAACAACCTCTTATTCTGTTTTTGATATGCAAGAGAATCCACTTGATATGTTGATCGCGAACAGTCCTTATGTATTTATTGACTCCATTTTAATTGATCCTATATTGAATCGTTATAAGCATATCCCTCAAGAAGGTGATCTTTTTGATGGAATGAGGATATTGGTAGAGAATGATTTAATTGTATTAGATACGGTTAAAACAGGATGGACTGAAGCAAGCCAGAGTAACTTAAAGTACAGAATTAGTTTAACATCACAAAGTATACTGTACCCGGTAGATTACGAAATCGAATTCTTTGATGCAACGATAGATACATCAACCTATGGCAGTCCAACTAACTTTAAAGTATGGAACGTGACGGAAGAAAAATGGATCGAATTCTATTTTAGGGATCGTAATGATAATGGAATTCCTGACAAAGCCCAAGAATACATCTTTATGTGGGAGACGGTAGATGAGATCGCAGTAAAAACCTGGAAAGTGGTTTTTTCTCCACCCGATCCAATAATGGATACAACCTGGATTACTCCTGACAGCATGATCATTGTCGAAACTCCAGTGGATACAATTCTTCCTGCCGCCGGGGACATATTCCTGATCAGTACATATAAACCGTTCCGCGGAGAATATGGGGATAGTCTCAATTCAATAATGGGTGATATTTTCGAATTTACTACCAAAGCCGCCATGATTGATAAACAACAAGCAAAATCCGGATTAGATCAGATTGCCGTCGTACCTAATCCCTATATCGTTTCCGCTACTTGGGAACCGAAAAGCCTTTTTTCAACAGGTCGCGGAGCAAGGATGGTGGAATTCATTCATCTGCCAAAAGAGTGTACAATCCGAATCTATACGGTGCGTGGATATTTGGTGGACACGATCCATCATAGTAAATATATAGATGATGGTAGTGAGTTCTGGGATTTAAGAACGAAAGATGAAATGGATATTGCTTACGGACTTTATATTTTTCATATTGAAGCACCGGGAATTGGTGAAACCATTGGAAAGTTTGCGGTGGTTAAATGATTTTCATCAAACAAATTCTTCATAAAGCAATACCATACTGGTTCCCTGAAAAAAATTGTAATCTTTCCGGGTTCAAATGGTTGAGTTACTATTTTTTAATAATAATCCTATCAAATCCTGTCTTTAGTCAGTTCGCTATTAATGTGTCAAAGGTAGGGACAACCTCTGCGCCGTTTCTGGAAATTGGTGTTGGATCCAGAGCCATAGGGATGGGTAGTGCGTTTGTTGCTGTTGCCGATGATGCCACGGCATTATACTGGAATGTTGCAGGATTATCGCGCTTGACGCAGAATGAAATGATTTTTATTCACTCCGAATGGTTAGCGGACATCAAATATGATTTCGTAGGAGGCGCTTTTCCTTTGAGTGGTTTTGGGACCATAGGCATCAGCATTATATATCTGAGCACTGATGAAATGAAAGTGAGGACAGTTGATGAACCGGAGGGGACAGGCGAAAGATTTAGTGTGGGTGATCTAGCAATGGGTATCGCCTTTGCTAGGAACCTCAACGATAGATTTTCAATTGGGTTTAATGCAAAATATATCCAACAAAAAATCTGGCATATGAATGCAACTGGATTTGCCATTGATATTGGAACTTTATTCACGACTCAGTTTGCAGGTATGAAAATCGGCATGAGCATTTCCAATTTTGGAGGTAAAATGCAAATGTTTGGGAAAGATACATTTGTTAATTATGATCTGGCACCCACTCAGGAAGGGAGTAATGATCGAATACCTGCTAACTTGAAGACAGATAAATTCCCATTACCTCTTCTTTTTCGAGTTGGATTAGCGATGGATGTTTTTAAATCCGAATCCAACCACTTAACTATTGCCATGGATGCAGCTCACCCAAATGATAATACAGAATACATGAATTTCGGAATGGAATATACCATAAATAATTGGTTGTTTATAAGATCTGGCTATAAAAATATATTTATGCTAGATAGTGAAGAAGGCTTGACTCTGGGAGCAGGATTGAATTATAAAATCAACAGAGCTGTATTAATGAAAATAGACTACAGCTATCAAGATTTTGGACGGTTAATCAATGCTCAGAGGTTATCATTAGCCTTAGAATTCTAAGGTTTAATCCTTTCGCTGATATAAAATGTCCCGTGCATTTAAATAATCATGGGTGTTGATCTTAGTCACATGCCGGGCGGATTTCCACTATAAGTGCGGATTATCCCGACTGTTTGGAATGACCGCACAACCGACAATTCCCCTTTTGAGAGGGGTTGATTCCATTTCGGTTATCCGGTAGGGAAGACAGTTTGTCCCAATATATCGAGAGCGTCTGTAAGTGACGTTGGAGCCTTTGGGAAGCCCATGCTTGCAAAAGAAACAGATGTATTAAAATGAAAAGAATACTGAGAATCAAAACACTGCTGCCATATTTAGCAGTGGTGCTGGCAGTTAACCACAATGCCTTTGCACAGGTTTTTGTATTTCCCAAATTCTTGAATTTCGATGAGGTAATGTTTGGTCAAACCGTATCACGATCCCTTGTCATATCGAACCAAGGAGATACAACTATTGTTGTAAATGATATTAATTTATCTCACTCTTATTTCCAAGTTTCAGACACCTCGTTTTTTATAGATCCAAACGATAGTCAAATTGTAGTTGTTACTTTTTCTCCACAAGAGCAAGGCGTAGCTGATGGAACTGTGAGTATTTTTGTAAATGTTCCACCTGATACAACGTTAGAGGTAGACTTAACCGGATGGTCTCCAATTGATCTGAACAATGAATTGCTCAGAAACGAATTTTCGATGCCTATATCTTTTAACTTGCAGAAATCAAGAGAATTTCTTCTCCATCTGCAGGTGTCTTCTGAGACCATCTGGTCTATCCCAGGCTCAGAAAGTGCTGTACTGACGATCTATATCGATAGTACAGATGGCTCTCAAAATCAGGACATCGTTCTATTTAAAGGTGATGAGTTTTTCATATATAAGGTATCATTAGGGAGAATAGACAGTGGAAGCCATTCTATAGCGGTTTATTTCAACGGAGATAAATCCACTCTAGGCGCACATTATGTTTATCTGGAGAAATGCTATATCATTCCCGTACCTTTAAGCGACCAGAACTACGACATCTATCGATTTTCCCCCGTTTTGTACGGCAGGAATCTGATCAGCGATGATGAGAGCAATCACACGGACACGCCGCTTTTGCTGTGGCACGAAGTTGAATATGACGGGGTAAACAAGTGGATCGTATACAGCATGATTTGGAGCAACGAAGATGGGGGTACTAGTAGCATTGATTTGATGTCCCGGTGGGGTCGCACAACAGATATCGAATGGATTTATAGAGTGAAAGTCGATCCCGGAGGAAACGTTCTTCAGGAATATTTTCAGGGTCCAGGGCATTCTACTTCGATTTTTCAAGGTAATAGGATTAATGATCACCCAGTTTTGAAAACGGTTACCATAAATAATATGGTGAGCGATGAAGGGGTATCAAATTATAAATTTTTTCTTTCTCCCGAAAGGGGCAAACATGAAATACACTCACGGGAAATCCTTATGGATGAAGATCCATGGACTTATGAAATCATGGCTTTGGAAATGATCGCTGAGGGTAAATATGAAAGTCCGGCTGACCCTTTTAGTTTGGCTGTAAGCGATGCCCGTAATTATCTTTACCTTGAATTCAATACACAAATGGTTGGGTCCGGCTTAAGATTGACTTTCGCAACGAAACTAGGAAACGAGGCGTATTGGTACTATTCAGATCACGATAACTCTTCTGTGGCTGCCGTGAATGCGGCAGGGTGGAGACGGTCTACCCTTGAACTTCCACCAGAAACTGCTCTTGAGGATCTTGACTCATTAAAAATAATGGGCTCTGCTTCCGGTTCTTTTTCTATTACTTTTGAGGAACTTTCTAAAGTTTTTTTGTTAGATGAAGACTTTACGCTGTTGGAGTCTCCCTTATTATTCGCTGAAACTTTTGTTTTGAATGAAAGCAACAACTCGATCCAGTTTGCCTTTGACGAATTGACTTCTGTCGCTGGAGAAGAAGTGGTTTATAAACCAAAGATATTCTTATTATCTCAAAACTATCCAAATCCTTTTAATTCAATAACTAATATACAATACCAGCTCCCAGCGTCTAGTGAAGTACTCTTAACGATATACAATATACGTGGACATGAAGTTTTACATTTGGTTGAAAATGAACAGCCGGCTGGATATCATCAAATCACATGGAAGGCTCCTAACGTTGCATCAGGAATGTACTTTTACAGGATACAGGCGGGTAAATTTGTGCAGACCCGGAAGATGATCCTTTTGAGATAGCGGGGTGAAATAATCATCATGAAATTAATTCGATATTCTGGTAATCCTATTCTTAAGCCGCGTGGGGACGATTGGGAGTCCGTGGCTGTTTTTAATCCGTCAGCGGTGTACTATGATGGGAAAATCCATCTCCATTATCGGGCTGTGGGCGAGTATTACCCCTATACCTCCCGTCTGGGATATGCTGTCTTTGATAAAGATCTTAATTTAGTCAAACGATATCAGAATCCTGTTATGGAGCCGGATTGGAAGAGGTGGGAAAGATCAATTGAGGATCCCCGGGTAACCATGATTGACGATGTATTTTATTTGACTTATGTAACTACACCAACACCCAGCCCACCTGGAGCGGTGCGAAGACGATTGGGTATTCCCAAACCGGAACAAAGTGCATCTCCCCGAACGGCCTTGGCAGAGGTGAAGGATTTTACGGATTTTGAACGCTACGATATCATCACTCCGGTTGGCGCCGATGAACGGGATGTTGTCTTTTTCCCTGAAAAAATTGGTGGCCGTTATGCGGTCATCCATCGACCGGCTAACTGGGTAGGTGAGGGCTATGGTTCCAAAGGACCGTCCATCTGGTTTGCCTGGATGGATAGTCTGGACGGGAAAATGATGGAGCATAAACTGGTGATGAAAGCAGAACCAGAGTGGGAAGGGGATAAATTGGGCGCTGGTCCGCCACCGGTTAGAACTGGCGCAGGCTGGCTGTTAATTTACCATGGTGTCGATCAGAACAATGTTTATAGGGCAGGAGCAGCACTATTGGATTTAAAAGAACCCTGGAAGGTCATTTGCCGAACAACCGATCCGATTCTGGAACCGGAAGAAGATTATGAGCTGGAAGGAGATGTTCCAAACGTTGTATTTCCTGAAGGGATGGTAATAATAGATAACAAACTTATCGTTTTTTATGGGGGAGCAGATAAGGTATGCTGTGCAGCTTCTATTAATTTGGATGAATTTATTGATGACTTACTTGCCAAAGGAAATAAGGGACTATGAAACTGAAGCGTTTTTCAGAGAATCCTATCTTAAAACCTATTAAGAAGAATAAGTGGGAAGGCGGAGCCGTCTTTAACTGTGCAGCGGTGTTTGATGGCAAAAGGGTTCATTTACTCTATCGTGCCATCGGCGAATATGACATTTATATTTCCAGTTTGGGTTATGCTGTAAGTAAAGATGGGTTCAACTTTCAACGGCATGACAAACCTGTCTTTGAACCCCGGGAGAATTACGAACGCTTTGGTTGTGAAGACCCAAGAATCACTCAAATCGATGGTACATTTTATGTGACCTACACTGCTCTTTCCAATCGCGCCTGGTCGGGCAAGGGTAATCGCGTTGCTTTAGCTTCAACGATGGACTTCCAGTCTTTTGAACGGTATGGCATCATTTTACCCGATATGGAGAATAAGGATGCGGTTATTTTTCCGGAAAAGGTGTCAGGCAAATATGTCATGTTTCACAGAACAATGCCTGATATATGGATAGGATATTCGGATAATCTTAAAGAATGGTATGGTCATAAAATCGTTATGAGACCGAGAGAAGGATTGTGGGATTGTAAAAAGATAGGTGCGGGTCCCCCTCCCATAAAAACGGAAAAGGGCTGGTTATTGTTTTACCACGGAGTCGATGAAAAACGTGTATACAGATTGGGAGTAGCTTTGTTTGATTTGAATGACCCATCCCGGTTAATTGCACGACAGGAAGGACCAATCCTGGAGCCGGAAGAACCGTGGGAATTAGAAGGAGATGTACCTACGGTAGTCTACAACTGTGGAGCCATCGAGAAAAATGGAATGTATTATGTTTACTACGGTGGCGCTGATACCGTAATTGGTGTGGCAACTGTTAGTAAAGAAGAAGCGCTTGACTTTATATGATTTGGCATTTATTCAGGAAGAAAGTAAAATCCATAGTAGACGAATCGTTTGGGGAATCGATGATTAAATATTTAACGATACTGGCAGTATTCATTACAGTAACTACAATGGTCATGTCTTGCCATTCATCAAAAGCTGAGAATGATACTAAAAATATATCATATTGGACCGCTCCCAGTTTGGAACTATCAA
>JYMV01050072.1_pt1 | contig 14908 bp, 12 predicted proteins | sample 338911 | NCBI WGS metagenome assembly JYMV01 (sample SAMN03354496, study PRJNA234377) | hydrothermal vent metagenome | biome: Deep sea; feature: Hydrothermal plumes at the Eastern Lau Spreading Center, Western Pacific Ocean; material: Seawater | place: Tonga | collected 2009 | depth 2000 m m
TTCCGAAAACTCCAGCTATTCCGCACATATTTACCTCAGTTTAGCCTTTAATCCCGTCCCAACCTTGAGCCTTCAATTCTACGTCTTGACCGCTTTTCGTCACCATAATATGCTCCTTCGGATCCTCGGTCATATGCCCGATAATTGAAAGTTTTGGATGATTGCGCATCTTTTCGAAATCGTCTTGACTCACGGTAAACAAAAGCTCGTAATCTTCTCCCCCGCTTAACATACAGACAGTAGGATCGAGATTAAATTCACGCGCCGTGTCATAGGTTTTAGAATCAATCGGAAATTTCTCTTCATACACACGAACGCCTAATCCGCTTGCTGCCATTAGGTGAAAACATTCTGAGGCCAAACCGTCCGAAATATCTATCATGCTCGTCGGTTTTATCTTTAAATCGGCAAGCTCTCTTATGATATCGGTTCTGGCTTCAGGCTTTAATTGTCGCTCTAGGATATAGCTATGATCATTTAGTTCTGGCTGTGCGGTAGGAGCTTCCTTGAACACTTCTTTCTCGCGTTCTAGAACTTGTAAACCCATGTAGGCCGAGCCTAAATCGCCTGTTACAACTAGTAAATCCCCTGCTTTCGCTCCCCCTCGTGTTACTATGGAATCGGCATCGACTAATCCGATAGCCGTGATAGAAATCGTAAGGCCTGAAGGGCTCGTAGTAGTGTCGCCCCCCACGAGGTCGACTTCATAAAGCTCGCACGCCGTTTTAATTCCTCCGTACAGTTCCTCAATAGCTTCGACAGAAAAACGATTCGAGATTCCTAGACCGATGACGATTTGGGTGGGTTTGGCATTCATTGCGCAAACATCACTCAGGTTTGCAATCACGGATTTATAGCCCAAATGCTTTAACGGCACGTAACTCAGGTCGAAATGCACCCCCTCAACTAACATGTCCGTCGTTACTACAACGCGCTTGCCCATGGGGTCAATTACGGCGGCATCATCGCCCACTCCGAGCAGTGTCGAAGGCGAGTTATTCTTTAAGTCTTTCGTGAGTCTGCTTATTAAAGCGAACTCTCCTAATTCCTGAATTTCCGTGCGTTCCATGCTGCGAAGTTACGCCTCATTGGTTACCTCGCGCGGGTCGATAATAGGAACGTTTAGGCCTCGTCTCTAATGTCGCAAATTCGACCTGAAAACTGTAGGTCGAGGTCGGCGAAAGGATGATTGAAATCCATTTGGACTTCCGAATCTGTAATATCCACAACGATACCGAAAACCTCATTGCCGTCCTCATCATTCATCGGTAGCGCCTCACCCACCTGAACATTCTCCTCGTCGAACTTGCCGTTCACTTGGAAAACGTCCTTAGGAATCATCACGATCGCATCTTCAGATGTCTGCCCGTAAGCGTCCATGCAAGGGATTGAAACTTCGAAAGGTTCGCCAGATTTCTTTCCTATGAGTGCTTTTTCGAACGCCTCTAAAACATCTCCAGCTCCGATAACAAACCCGAAAGCGTCCTCTGCAGGACATTCCTCAAGAGTTTCTCCAGCTTCGCCATTTTCTTCGGATTCGCTAAGTAAGTACTCAATCTCAACAAATTTTCCCGGTGCGACAATTCTTTTTTCCATAGCGCAAAGGTCAGTCGTACTTTGCGGGTATGCAACGACTTGAATACACTTTTGGAATTATTTTGATATTTCTCGCGCTTTTAATTGTGCCACAAGCTCTTTCTGGTCAGAATTATATCCCAAACCTCAATGAGTACAGCCCCTCCCCTCGGGTTTTCGCTCCGATCGGTTGTCGAGGAATCGGGCTTAATGGTCACGAACATAGAGAGGGAGAGTCCTCAAGTGAGGTTGAAAAGAGACTTCTCGTAGACAATTACGATATGTCGGAGTCTATTTCTCGGAGCGACACCTTCGATATCGAGCACTACGAAGTGGATCTCGACCTTACAAATTACTCACTACAGCAAATAAAAGGGCGGGCGTTAATTACACTAACCGTTATTGAAAATGGGGCGAGCGATATTTGGTTCGATTTCGTGGGGTTAACTACGGACTCAATAAATATCGACGGAACGACCTCCGATTTCGCTCACGAAAATGGGCGTTTAATAATCCCGGGCCCGGGCGAAATCGTCGAAGGAGAGGAATTGCCGATTTTCACGTTAAATTCCGTGCACGAGATAGAAGTTTTTTATTCCGGACACCCCGATCAGGACCCATATTGGGGAGGTGTTTACTTCGCCGCGGGATATATATTCCACATGGGAATTGGACTCACGAGTATGCCTCCGAATTACGGAAAGGTTTGGCATCCATGCTTCGACAACTTCGTTGAAAGAGCCACCTATACCTGGAATATCCGAAGTGCGGGGGGGAGGAAAGCTCACCTCCAAGGCACATTCCTCGGCGAGGTGCAAGAAGCCGGCGACACCCTCACGCGGAGCTTCACCTTGCAACACCCCATCACGACTCACTGCGCAGCCTTTGCCGTAGCCGATTACGTCGACAGCAACTACGTGCACACGGGAGAGTATGGCGAAATTCCTGTACGGCTCACAGCAAAACCTGAGGACATAAACCAAATGGCGAATAAGTTCTCTGACCTCGGATACGCAATCGATGCACTCGAGTTTTGGTGGGGACCTTATGCTTGGGAAAGGGTCGGGTACATCATCACGACAGACGGGGCGCTGGAAGTTCCCACTAACGTTTCGTATCCTAAATCCATGATAGGAGAAAGCTCCTTTGCAAATGGGGATCTTTACGCTCACGAGCTTGGACACCACTGGTGGGGAGACCTTGTTGCTCCGACCGTTCATAACCACATGTGGCTGAAGGAAGGGCCTGCTGAATACTCCAGTCATCTATTCTTTGAGCTCAAGGATGGGCACCGAGAATTCATAGACGGAATCAAGGATAACCAAAAATTCGTTCTGGAAGAATGTCATATTCAAGACGAGGGCTTCCACCCCCTTTCGCCAATGCCCGACGAGCAAATTTATGGCCGAACGACTTACTACAAGGGCGCCTCAATCCACCACAATTTAAGGGCGTATCTCGGTGATGAGATGTATCGAAACGGGTGCCAAGATGTAATTGCCACGCATTTCGACAGCCACATGGATGCCGATTTATTCCGCTCAACATTAGAAGATGTCACGGGCATGGATCTTGATCCGTTCTTCGACGCTCAAGTATATCAGCCCGGCTTTTCTACCTGGCTCATCGATTCAACTCTTACTGTAATGTCGGCTGAGGGAAATGCTTATGAAACGACTCTTTATTTAAACCAAAAACTTCGCGCATGCTCGAATTTCCACGATAACGAGCCACTCGATGTAACGCTATGGAATTCCGATTGGGATACTACTCTCGTTCAGATAAGGGTAGGAGGAGAGTACGACGAGGCGACGATTTTTCATCCCGAACCCTTCGAGCTTATCGCTCTGAACGCTGATGGAAAGCTGAATCAAGGGCGACTCGACAATACATTCGTGATTAGTGAAACAACGGGGCTCTCGACAATTCCATGGGTCGAAATTAGACTCGGTTGTGATATCATTTCTGACAGCGTTCTCGTTCGGGTCGAGCATCATTGGGCCGCTCCCGATAGCGAGCCCCTCGATTTCTACTTTGACGAAATAAGCTCGACTCACTTTTGGACTATCGATGGGACGTGGGAAAACGGAATCGAAGGCTCCGAAGACCTCACTCTCGACGCCCGCTTTTCATATGTCGGAAATAATGAAGAAGGCTTAGACTTCGAGCTTTTTAACGGGGGGGAAGAGGACGCCTTCCTCGCGTGGCGACAGAACTCATCTTCGACCTGGGTTCAATATCCCGATTACGCATGGCAGTCCGGATCGTTAAGCAACGGTAACGGAGTTTTTAAGGTCTCCTCTCTCAGAAAAGGTCAGTACGCCTTTGCTAACGGAAATATCGCCCTCTCGATAGACCTCGATTCTCCCGACATACAATCCTCGTCTGCAATCGCCTACCCCTCTCCTGCCTCTTCGAACATAACGCTTGAAAATCCCCATACGCAAGGGAATAGCGGATTCGTGGCGGATGCCTTAAAGGTTTGGGATTCGAGCGGAAGGCTCGTTTTCTGTAAAACTCTTTTTGGCAACGAAAAAGTAGAAGTCGATCTTCAAGGTTGGGGAGAAGGGAACTATTTCGCGGTTTGGTTTAGTGGGAAGAAATCACTCAACAGCACCCGCTTCATCGTCGCTAAATAGCGTGACAGACTTAACGATTCCTTCAACCTCACGCATATATTGACGCTTGTCAAAGTAAGGGGCATAAGCATAGCCCTCAACGGTAATTAGCCTTGCCTTTTCTTCCTCATAGAAGGTTAAGCTGTAGTATGGGCCGCCCATAAAGTCGTTTTCCATGCGCCAAAGTCCTCTCACTTCGGCAGCGAACCCTCCTTTGAAAGAGATTTCTTCATAAGAAGGAATCATTCGCCTCTCAATCTGCATATAACTGCCTTCGGTGGGACCAGCAACATAACGTTTGGTCATTTCATCGCGTCTATCTAAAATATGGTCGAGCGTAAATTGCTCTGGACCAATATATGGCTCGCTGTGGATGAAAAACCCTTCTTGAACATCGTGATTATTACTCCCTCGAAACCTTGTGAGCTGTCTGTCTATCCAAGTAAAAGCGGTATCAACCCTTACCCCATACGAGCCCTTCGGAATCAATAAATCTAACCCCCAAGCGACGTTGATGCTCCTCTGAATCACTTCGTCCACTGAGAGCTTCGTTACATAAGTCGTTCTTTTCACCTCAACGTCGTGAAGCAGGCTCACCATCTCGTTTGCCCTTTCTGCGAACTTCGCGGCAAGCTCTCCTCTCGTCCTCGCTTTTCCTACAATGTAAATCTGTCCACGAGAATACTTCTCGGTATAAAAAACCACCGTAGGGTCTTGGGTGTCAATCCTATCCGCTATTTCAACGTCGATAATATTACGGTGGGGCTTCCAAAATTTATTGAAGTCGTACCTGTTTTTGTGGACGATGTCGAACATCGGCTCATAGGTTTCAATATGCATTTGAGGCAGAACTGCATACGGTTTATGCAATATTTTCCTAATGGTATCCCCTATCTCTCCAGCCCAAACCGCATCTGTACATACCACTAACACCTCCCCTTGCGGCCCCACCTTGCTAGGAAGAGGTGACCTCGCTCCTTCTTGAGATCCACAACCAGAAATCGCCACCATCAAGCCTATTCCAACAACGCAAGAAATTACCTTTTTGACTATCCTCATAGTTTCGTGGGGTCTCCGTGAATGATAAGGCGTTGACCTATACGAATGCTCGAGCTTTTCAGACCGTTCCATTCTTTAATCTTCCTTACCGACACCCCATGTCTCTCAGCAATCGTGCCAAGAACATCTCCCGATTTAACTCTGTAGACTACTGGCTCGGGCTCGTACTTTATCTCAGGCGTGAGATCAGGATTTACCGACCTCATTTCTGCCTCGTTTTCTATGAAAATCGCGACAAATTCGTTGGGAATTCTGAGGGGCCATTTTTCACCAGGCCCAGGAACGATTTTCTTTCGAAACATCGGATTCAGCACTGTTAATTCTGCTTCGGAGAGAGGTGTAAGCTCTGCGATTTGGTCAAATCTAAGAGGACCCTCAACGTGCACGGTATCCATCTCCATATAGCCGGGCAAAATGTTCCTTGGAATTATCCCATATTCTGCATGATACTCCATTAAATAAACGACCGCTAGGAAGTTCGGAACGTAATTACGCGTCTCCTTCGGTAAAAAAGGCCTCACCTCCCAATAATTCGACTTTCCTCCACTCCTCCGAATCGCTTTATTGACGTTACCGGCTCCAGCATTATATGCCGCAAGCGCGAGATACCAATCGCCATACATCCTATACAGCTTATTCAGATGATTGCTCGCCGCCTCAGTACACAACCTCGGGTCCTTCCTCTCATCGACATAACTATCTATCCGGAGACCCTCAGCTTTAGCGGTATAGTACATGAATTGCCAGAGCCCCCTCGCTCCCGCCGGCGATCTCGCCTCGGGATTCAAAGCGCTCTCTACAATCGGTAAGTACTTTAACTCTAGCGGCAGCCCCTCCCTTGCGAGCACCTCTTCAAACAACGGGAAAAATGCGGGAGCCCTTCCTAACATCGTTCCTAGCCCGCGCTTTCGCTTACTCACGTACAGCGCTACCCTCCGATGCGAAACCGGGTTCCACCTTAAATCAAGACCCGACGACAAATCCAGTATCGCCATCCGCGACTTCATAATCGCCGTGTCAAGCTCGAGCTCCGGCTCGCCCATAATATTCCACAGCCCAGTATCCGAGCTCACACACGTCTGAGAGTCACACCAAAGCCCCCACTCAACCTCCCAATTAAATGGGGTTATCGAATGAGCGTCATTTTTAACGTCAACAGAGTCTACGCCTTGAGCGTCTACGAATATAGTAGACACGAAGAAGTAAGTGAAAAAACTTAAAAAAACCTTTCGTGAAAAAATCTCCCGACTCACTTACCGTTGTTGTCGTCAGATTTCTTATCTGATTTCGTTTCGTCTTTATTTGTTGCGTCCTTGAACTCTTTAACGCCTTGGCCTAAGCCACGCATAAGTTCAGGAATTTTACGACCACCGAAAAGTAGTAATACCACTAAGGCAATCAGAATTAGTTGAGGAGCACCTATACCCATGATTCTTAATTTGAGACAAAGTTCCGAAAACGCAACTAAACCACCAACCTACAATTTGATGTTGTCGATAAGTCGCACTCCCTCAACCCGTGCGGCGATGACTATATGAGTCCAAACTGACTCATGATCGTGAGACGAAAATGTAAGGTTGTTTATTCCGTCAATGTATTCTAGCTCAAGCTCTGACTGAGATTTTAGTAATTCTCTAGATTCAATAATTGCTTGTCGAATTGACGTTCCGTTTATTCGTTTTTCTTTTATTCTCCTTAGTTCCGAAGATAAAATTAACGCCGTTTTTAACCCTTTCTGCGATAGTCTAACGTTTCTTGAGCTTAGGGCTAGCCCGTTATGATCTCTAATTAAGGCGCATTCAACAACTTGGACTTCTTTATGTCTTTCTTGAGCCATTTTGTGAATAACTGCGACTTGTTGGAGGTCTTTTGCGCCGAAATAAGCGCGGTTTGGTCTTACGGCTTGAAATAATTTGTCGACCACTGCAATTACTCCATCAAAATGACCTGGCCGGCTTTTCCCTTCGAAATCATTTGTAACTCCCCCCCAATCAATGTGTTCCGCAAACGGTGTGCCTCCGTATAAATCTTCGGCTGTCGGCGCAAAAACTACATCACACCCTGCTTGTTCTGCAATCTTCGCATCCGCAACTAAAGTTCTTGGATAAGAGGCTAAGTCATTTTTTTCGTTGAATTGGGTGGGGTTTACAAGAATGCTTACTATGACTTTATTACATTCATGAGCCGCCATTTCAATCAAGGAGGCGTGACCTGAATGCAGAGCTCCCATTGTTGGGACAAATCCTAAAAAATTTGTCTCCTCGACTTTATGTTCGTTAAACCAATCCTTTAGGTCGACGGGTGTGCGTATAATTTTCATTTTATTAGCCGTTTTTCGCGCTGTATCCTATGTAATTACTTGGATTTTGATGTAAAATTAGCTATATTTGTTGTTCGTCTAACCTGAAGAAAACCAAAATCATGAGCAAAGCACGCATTTTATACGTTTCACAACACTTAGTTCCTTTTCTTCCCGAGACACCAATGAGCGCGATTTCTCGCCATTTGCCTCAAGGGGCACACGACAAAGGACGTGAAATTCGCGTATTTATGCCGCGATTTGGCAAAATTAATGAGAGACGCCATCAGCTTCATGAGGTTATTAGGCTTTCTGGAATGAACCTAAATGTGGATGATGTTGATCACCCGCTAATTATCAAGGTTGCTTCAATTCCCACAGCAAGAATGCAGGTTTACTTCATCGATAATGATGATTTGTTTAAACGTAAGGCTATTTTATATGATGCCGACGATAACCTTTTTGAGGATAGCGATGTAAGAGCTATTTTCTTCATTAGAGGGGTGCTCGAGACTGTAAGAAAGCTTGGGTGGGCGCCAGATGTGATTCACTGTCACGGTTGGATGGCGAATCTTTTACCGCTATATCTTAAGAATAACTACGCAGACGATCCGTATTTTGCAAACAGCAAAGTGATTTGTAGCATCTATGACGAAGGTTACGAAGGGTCTTTAGATAGCCGCATGTCTGAGAAAATTACTTTTGATGGAATTGCAGCCGACAAGGTTAAGACCATCAAGGATCCGACTTTCGACAACATGAACGCTATCGCAATTGAAAATGCCGACGCAATCATTACCGCGTCTGACGAGCTCAACAAAGAAACCCTTGCTAAGATTAACGCTGCGGGTGTTCCGGTCCTACCATTTCCTGGTGTAGATGGATATCTTGCAGATATTAACTCTTTTTACGATGAAGTTCTTGAGGGAAAGGTTGAGGCTGTCGAGGAATAAAGGATATATTCGCGCCCTATGATGAAGCAACACGCTAGCATCCCTTGGGCAGCCTACTGGACCTTTTGGTGCTTACTGATTTTTGTGGGATGTAAAAAGCCCGATTCTTCAATTGGACTAGGCCTTCAGCCGGAGTCTGATATGTTGAACTTGTTTGTAACTGACACTTTAACCCTCGATTTGGTAACTGTCAGAGAGGACTCTCTTGAGACAAATAATCTTAGTACGGCAGTCCTCGGCCGCGTGTTTATGCCGAGAATTGGCTGGACCACTGCAGGATTTGCTACTCAATTACGCTTGAGCGCTCCAGGAATCGACTTTGGTCACAATCCAATCGTAGACTCAATGTTCCTTAGTTTGCGTTTTACAGGCGACACCTACGGTCAACTAAGCAATCAATCCATTCTGGTGGAGCAGCTTGCAGACTCTATCTCATACGATTCTTCTTATTACTCACATTTCTCTCCTGAGGGGCTTCATGAAAATCTGGTTGACCCGTCTCAGGGCGCCATTTCTTTGAACCCTTCTGAAGATTTGATTGTGGGTGAGGATACGATCGTGTCTCAGATTCGTCTTAAGCTTAAGAACTCTATAGGCCAAACCATTCTCAACCAAGACACAACAACCTTCGAAAGCAATGATTCTTGGCTTCGTTTCTTCCACGGAATCGTCATTACAACTCTCGGAGATGGTGTAGGCGCGACAGGAATTGATATCTCATCTGGGATGAGTTTAATGCGACTCCACTACCATAACGATGTAGATACCGCGTTTTACGATTTCATCATAAGTCCGTTAAGCGCGAGGGTTAACATGTTCGAGCAAGATTACGTTGGTGAGCTTTCGTACTTAAACTCGCCTCCTTCGGATTCCGCTTATGTGTCAGGAGAAAAGTCTCTCTACGTTATGTCGGGAGCGGGACTTAAAGCCCGATTAAGAATCCCATTCCTAAATTCAATCACCGACTCTCTTGGCCCAGAAAGAGCGGTCCAAAAGGCCGAAATAATCCTTCCTCTTGACGAGTCATTCTTTGATTCGCGCTATCCTCCGCATGAGCAGCTTTTCGTATTAACCGAGACTCCTGAAGGAAATTCGGTTTCTACCCCCGACCAAGTCACCTTAGGAGTAAACATCGACGGGTATTACGACTACGAAGCAAAAGAATATCATTTCAACATTAGCCGAACGATCCAACAGCTCCTAAATCGAGACTCCGGGATTGGATACGGCAATTTTTCGCCTGAAAACCCCGTTCCTCCTCTATATATCGTTTCGAGCAGAGCCGGAATTTCTATACAAGGTGTAGTTATCAAGGGTACGGGTGTTGAAGAGAAACCCGCTCGACTAGTTCTTACTTGCAGTCACTAAGCTAACTTGGCATTATGTGTGGAATCGTTGCATATCTAGGGCCAAAGCCCGCCTTCCCTATCGTAATCGAAGGATTAAAACGCCTTGAATATCGTGGATACGACAGTGCGGGTGTTGCTATTATTGAAACGGCTAATCGCCAAAAAGACGAACTTGTTGTTCGAAAAAAGAAGGGGAAAGTCAGCGATCTATTAAATCATATTGGAAAAGAAAAGTTAACTGGAACCGTCGCTATCGGACATACTCGCTGGGCTACTCACGGTCCCCCTAACGATGTTAACGCACACCCTCACCGTGCAGGAACTGATAGAATTGCGATTATTCATAATGGAATAATCGAAAACTACTCTGCTATTAAGGAGACATTAGATCAAAGGGGACACTCTTTACTCAGCGATACCGACTCTGAGGTTTTAGCACATCTAATTGAAGAGATTATGTTTGGCTCAGAGCTTGACTTATTCGATGCTGTTCGAGCTTCTCTAAAACAAGTCGTGGGCGCATACGCAATCGTCGTTATAGACAAAGAAAATCCCGGCCGTCTTATTGCCGCTCGTAAATCTAGCCCGCTCGTAATAGGAATGGGTGAAGACGGTGCTTTCTATGTTGCTTCTGACGCAACCCCCATCGTTCCATACACAAAGAACGTCGTCTATCTCGAAGACGAAGAGATCGCATCGCTTGATCTTACCGAGGGGTTGAGAATTCGAACCATCTCTAACGGCGTAATCACACCTGAGGTTCACGCCCTAGAAATAGAGCTCGAATCCATCGAAAAAGCGGGCTACGAGCACTTCATGCTAAAGGAAATCTTTGAACAACCTCAATCAATTCGTGACTCAATCCGAGGTCGAATTAACCTTCAGCTCGGTGAGGTAAAAATGGCAGGAATTGACGACCATTGGGATAGATGGAAAAACGCCTCCCGAATTATTATTCTCGGATGTGGAACAAGCTGGCATGCCGGCCTTGTCGCTGAGTATCTACTCGAAGAGTTCACGCGCATCCCTGTTGAGGTTGAGTACGCTTCCGAATTCCGCTATCGCAATCCGATTATTCGCGCAGATGATGTCATTATAGCTATTTCACAAAGTGGTGAGACGGCTGACACACTAGCTGCGATAAAGACCGCAAAGGAAGCAGGCGCACATGTCTTCGGAGTATGTAATGTTGTCGGCTCGAGTATTGCTCGAGAAACTGATAGCGGAGCTTATACACACGCTGGACCTGAAATTGGCGTTGCATCGACAAAAGCTTTTACTTCTCAACTCGCCGTCTTATCAATGATTGCTCTTCACGTTGGGTTTAAAAAGGGCTGTCTTCCTCGGGAGCGCTTCACACGACTTCTTGCAGAGCTAAACGGAATCCCTGAGCTAGTTGAATCTGTTCTTAAGCAGGCTGACGCAATTGATCTTATAGCATCCAAATTTGATAAAGCGGAAAACGCGCTTTACCTAGGCAGAGGGTTTCAATTCCCCGTCGCTTTAGAAGGGGCTTTGAAGCTTAAAGAGATAAGCTACATTCACGCTGAGGGTTATCCCGCTGCTGAAATGAAACACGGACCAATCGCTCTAATAGATGACGATATGCCTGTGATTTTTATCGCAACTAAAGACGATGTTTACGAAAAGGTCGTGAGCAATATCCAGGAGGTAAAGGCCAGAGGTGGCCGTCTAATAGCAATAGTTACTGAGGGTGACAAGGAGGTTGCCCAAATAGCTGATCACGTTATTGAAATCCCCAGATGCGTTGACGCACTCGCCCCTTTATTAAGCGTAGTGCCCTTACAGCTATTAAGTTACAGAATTGCGGTTCTTAGGGGTTGTGATGTAGACCAGCCCCGAAATTTGGCTAAATCTGTAACTGTAGAATAGCGCTGTAACACCTTGATTTTCAGCATAAAACCCTTCAGAAGGCAGTTTTAGATGTTAATTAAATGGGTGTTAATAACCTGTATGTTGCATTATTCTGCTAAAGATTCACGTTATTGCACTCTGAAATCTGAAACCTAAAAATTTAGTACATGAAAAAACTAATGTTCACATTAGCGATTTGCTCGCTAGTTTTCACAAGCGCTAACGCGCAAAAGCAGTTGGGCGGAGAGCACAACGTAGAGGTTAACCTAACGCCGTTTGGAAATAGCCCTATTGATGGCACAACCATCAAGTATCGTAATTTCCTTAGTGATGACGCCGCATTCCGCGTAGCTTTAACTGTTGGGTCTTCTTCTGACTCATACACTTACTGGCAGGAAGGTGAAGTCCTCGGAGACCCTGTTAGCCCACAGCTAAACATGGAGACAGCAACAACTGTTTTCGGAATAGCTCCTGGTTACGAGATGCACTTCGACGGAACAGACAACCTTAGCCCTTACTTCGGAATTGAGGCATACTATATGATGGGTAGCCGTTCTGATAACATGGAGTTTTGGGGACCAAACGATCTTGATAACGTAGGGCAGCCTGATGTTTACATTACTTGGGACCTTACAAACAAGCAAGCATACAGCTCAATGGGGTTAAACCTCCTTTTCGGTGCTGATTACTACTTCTCGGATGCTATCTACGTAGGATTTGAGGCTGGTTTTGGTTTCGGTACTACTTCTTTCGGGAACCACGAAATTGGAACTAGCGACCTTACTGCTTTCAATATTCAATTTAACGGAGCTTTCGACCCTACAACTGCTGGTGCAGCTGTAGCTGACAGCTTTGTTGGAGAGCTTCCTTTTAACGTTTTAGAGGGTGAGATCTTCTACGATTACTACACACAGGGATATGTTGCTCCTAACCACGTGTCTAACACGACTATCGGAAACGTATTTAACGGAGCTATCCGTTTAGGATTCCTTTTTGACTAATTCACGCTTACTGAATTAGGTCAAGGAATTAATAATCTTTGGTGAAAGGCGTCCTATTATGGGGCGCCTTTCTTTTTTTGCTATTTTCGTTGTTTAATAAGCGCCACTATCAATGAAGCTGTCATTTATCTGGAATAGTCTTTCTTTCGAGGCAGACCTGTCAAAACCTATCGACCTTAGCATTCCCTTACGCGACCCTAGAAAAGGAGACGGAGCCTCGGCTTGGTATGTAGGCAGACCTAAGTTCGAGCCAGTTAGAGGAGATGGCTTTATCGGAAGCGTCATGGAGGGTGGGGCTGTAAATTTCACTAACGTTTACTTCAACCCCCACGGCCATGGCACTCACACCGAATGCCTGGGTCATATCACTAAGGAAGCCGAATCTATTAACGACATCGACATTCCTGTTTTAATGACGTGCCTCGTACATTCTATCACGCCCGACAACGTCGATGATGACCAAGTTATACGGCTAGCACACCTCCCGGGTGGTGAAAACACAAACTCACAACTTCCGCCCGCTTTGATTATTCGAACTTTGCCTAATTCGACCGATAAAAAATCTAAGGACTGGGCAAACACGAATCCTCCTTATCTCGATCCTAAGTTTACACAGCGACTCGTAGATAGAGGCGTGGAGCATTTACTGCTCGACCTTCCATCTGTCGATAAAGAGGTGGATGGAGGCGCTCTTGTAAGCCATAAAGCATTTTTCGGGGTGCCTACATCGCCTAGGAGAACTGCGACCATAACTGAGTTCGTTTTTGTCTCGGGCGACGTTAAGGACGGCTTATACGCGCTTAATTTACAAGTGGCGCCATTTGATTTGGACGCGTCACCGAGTAGACCCCTTATCTTCCCGCTTGTAGAAGCTTAATAATAAACGTTGCGCCTTTCCCTTCTTTCGACTCGACTGACACATCTCCATTAGATTGTTCTACAATGCTTTTCACCATTGCCAAACCAAGCCCTAAGCCGTGCGTTTTTGTCGTAAATCGTGGCTCAAAAATTCTATCCAGCTTCTGAGTTGGTATGCCCGTGCCTTGATCAATAACTTTCACAACTGCATGCCTTCCTTCTTCTGAGATTTCAACTCTGATGGGTGTTTTTGAATCCGCTTCGTATATCGAATCTAGGGCGTTAGCGATGAGGTTATTAAAGGCTCGTATGAGACGGCTAGAATCTCCTTCGACATAGAGGCCTTTTTTCTTCTCCTCTACTGTTACATTTTCTTCTCCGTATAATCCTGCGGCTTTATTTACAACGTCGCTTAAGTCCACCGATACTATTTCTGCCTCTCGCACTACAGCTAGTAGGGCAAAATCTTCTGCGATCGCAGCCAATACGTCTATTTGAGATAGTGCCGTAGAGGTAAACCTCTCGAGTCGTGTCGGAAAATCATCAACGCCGTCATTCCACGCCCTTTCAAGCTGCTGAATTCCTAATCTCAATGGGGTGAGTGGGTTTTTTATTTCATGCGCTACCTGCTGGGCCATTTCTCTCCACGCTCCTTCGCGTTCATCTTTAGCCCTTCTAATAAGGCTTTCCCTAAGCTTAGATAAAAGCTCGTTGTACTGGTCCACAAGCTCGCCTACTTCATCATTCCATCTATGATCTAGGGTTGTTGCGTTCCCTAGTGGGTCAACTTTTGCCATTTCGACTTTAAGTCGAAATAGTGGCTTAACGATAGACCTTACTATCAGATACGCAATCAACATGGCCCCTAAAAATAAAAAGAGATAAACGGGTGCCAACCTATTCAGAAATGGCCTTATCCCTCCTTGAGTAAGTGGTCTGGGATTATATCTCGCACTGGCAATAAATAAGGGCACGCCATCGTCTGAAGCGACTAGCCAATGAACTTGGGTTATTTCGTTTGGCCCCAAGGTTTCTTGAGAAACTACCCTATCGCCTTTAAGTTTTAGAACTCTTAAAACACCCTTTTCTAGTGCCAAATCCGGCAGATGGTCTTCATCCGAAAACGCTGCTGAAGTAGTCAATAAAAGCCCGTCATTTCTGTAAAGACTGAGCATAAGCCCATGTACGTCTGCTAATTCACAAATATGGTCTGTGAAAATCGTGGAGATACTATCCTCGGACAGGCTTCCTCCCTGTCTTTCAATAACATAATCTAAGCTTCGGCCTAAAGCAGCCTCTTTTCTAAGTAAGCGTTGATTGT
>JYMV01039539.1_pt1 | contig 14905 bp, 17 predicted proteins | sample 338911 | NCBI WGS metagenome assembly JYMV01 (sample SAMN03354496, study PRJNA234377) | hydrothermal vent metagenome | biome: Deep sea; feature: Hydrothermal plumes at the Eastern Lau Spreading Center, Western Pacific Ocean; material: Seawater | place: Tonga | collected 2009 | depth 2000 m m
TACCGGACATATTCAGTAATCCAAATGGGCTGGCCCCTGATTCGTAATAATTTACTGGAGCGGTTTTTTTGTAATTATCATCTTCGCCGAAGACGTTCACATAGTAGAAGAAAAACCCTTTGTCAAACTTTCTACCCCAAGGCCATAGCCTATTATCGTTTCCACGGGCCGATTTTTCCCATTCAGCCTCTGTAGGTAGTCGATGCCCTTTCCACTTTGCGTAAGCCATAGCATCTCGCCAGCTAACACCAACGACCGGGTGGTTAGGCAAATTCAGGGTTTCGTCTTCCCAGAATATCGGTTTTGCGTGCCCAGTTAATTCAATGAATTTCATGTACTCTGCGTTACTGACTTCATGTTTGTCGATAAAAAATGCTTTCGTGTAGACAAAGTGAAGAGGTTTTTCATCTTCCCTTCCGGAAGAATTTCCCATAGGAAAATATCCTTCAGGGATAAAAACCATTCCAGTAGGTGGTGTCGGGCTGGGTTGGCTGTATGTTGATGCGGGGAGATAGAGTATGAGGAAGGTGAGAAAAAAGCAGCTTAAGAATTTGGTTGATTTTGATCTGGGGTTTTCATTCATGGAAGTTTGAAAAAACTGATCCTTTTAACGAGGGATGCAGATACTCGAGTCTTACTGTCAAGAGGAAGATCAGATTCAATCCCCTCAATGTTAATCCATGCGTAGTGTCCATTCCAGCAATTTAGAGTTATTACCGTATTCCCAAATTGGTCGTCTGAGTTATTTAGAAAGACGGGTGCCTCACACTTTTCGCAATAGCCATGAATTTTCTGGTTAGGTTCCTTAGTCATAAGAGAAAGCGCTTAAGAAAAAAAACTCCAAATAGGAAATCACTTTAAACACAAATGCAATTCTATGTTGAAATAGAAACTACAGCAAGTGAAATGTGTTCTGTGATTTTTAGTTGAGTAAATAAATTCATGCGAAAGTCAAGTTGATTTTATTGCAGGAGATTATTAGGGGCGTGTTTTAAATAGAACAATTTAATTTTTGCAAAAGATCTTTAAGCAGGTCCATTGGTAGTCCAATGATGTTTGAGTAGGATCCGTTATAGCTTTCAATCAAAAATGACCCTTTTCCTTGAATAGCATAAGCCCCTGCTTTATCCATGGGTTCACCAGATTCGACATAAGAATTAATTTCATTTGGAGTCAAAGCCTTGATGCGGACGTGAGAAATGCTGACCGCAGAAAAAATTTTTGAATGAACTACGGCAACGCCCGTAATCACTTTGTGTTCTTGTCCACTCAATTGTCTCAAAATTTGGCGAGCGTTTTCGACGTCAGTGGGTTTCCCGATAATTTTATTTTCTAAAACGACCATGGTATCCGCGCCAATGACCAAATTATGGGGATGATGTTTTGCGACCCAAGTGGCTTTTTTTCGACCCAATAATATTGCATTTTCTTCCGGAGAGAGATCTATGTCGCAAACCTCATCTATTTTACTCGGGACTACCCGAAAATTTTTAATGACGGTTTTAAGTAGTTCAATTCTTCTTGGAGATTGAGAGGCGAGGATGACGGGTATTCTTGGGCTGTCCATTTTCGGTTATATTTTGAGGTTATGTAGTTCTGTGCTGGAAAATAGAAGGTATTTTATTTATGATATGTTCTTGATGATTTCAAAAAATCCAGCTTTGGGTTTGGTCGGATTTGCATTTTAACAAAAACATAAACTGAAAAGGTTTAAAATTTAATTATGGCCGGTTCTTCTTTTCAAATTCAAGTTAGACATATCCAGGTTGCTAGTAAAAAAGTAGCCGATCTACTGGCTGAGACAGTTGGAGAGGGTAAGCCAGGTGTAGCTCAAGTCCAGTTATTGATGAAACTTGCCAAGAAATATAGCAACTGTCACTCGAAAAATGATGACGGTAACCTTGGTTGGGTAGAGATGGGGTGGAACCCGGAAGATCCGCGCTCGCCACGGGGTGGATTTAAGAGACTCGAAAACGAAGAACTGCATGACATTGTTTGTAAGGCCTTAGAAAAAAATGAAATACATCAGGGAACAGTACACGGGCCCGTGCAAACCAAGCAGGGATACCACGTATTAATCATAGCCAACGAGTTTAAGACAGATCGGATTTTATGATTTGGATGAACAGAAAAATGACCCTACAAGGTCCTCACCTGTCAAACTAATCAATCGCCCTACTGAGACCAAACAATATTTTATTTAAAAAGATTAACAGGTTTTTTAAACAAAATTGTAAGCGAAACAGCCACTAGTGCATCGAACCATGTAATGAGGGCAGGATTTACATGGTTCCTTGGCTTCGGTCTTTTCAAAAACTTTATTTAAGAATCTTGCGCCCATGCGAGCCGTAGCGATCGAGTTGACTTCTTTAAATTCACTGACGTTGCCTAATTGCATTTCATGAAAAGTTGAATCTATATCCATTGGACTGCCATCCGCACAACCAAAATAGAGATCTTGAGTTTTCCATTCATCCAGTTCGGGGACCTGTTTAAAACCATGGTAATAAAACCTCTGAACCAAATCGGTTTCATCTTCTTCAATCTCGTCCAGAAAACAGGGTGGAAAGGAGCAGTCAAATCTAAAGGCCATCTGTGGAAATCTTTTAAGGAGTTGAAACATTTTGCGGCCTAGCTTTGGATAATCCTGTATAGGTAGATAAATATTGGATTCACCTCCTACTATTGGAAAGGCCGGGCTCACCCTAATGCGGTATTGTTGATCTTTTGGTAAACCCACCTTTTGATACATTGAATCTATTTCTTCGCATTGCGTTTTTATATCTTGGTCTTTTGAATATAGATTAATGCTGAAGGTAATGCTGTACCCGTTCTTACGCATCAACATTTCGGCAACTTCTCGACACCGCTCATGATTTTTTTCAGAAATATTATCAAGTGTCTGCCAGTTTAGTAAAACTGAAAAGGTAATTTTTCTTTTGAGAGCCCCATCGCGTCCGATAACATTAACGAGTGTGTCCAGAACTTTGTCAGCCATCAATCCATTTGTAAATAATCCCAGGGACGTATAAGAAGGCATAGCGTCAAGCGTTTGGATGAAAATATCATTGAACTGTGGGTGGAGGGTTGGTTCGCCTCCCATAAAATTGATAACAGGAGTATTTTTGATCTTAGGAAGTAGGTCGTTTATAAAATAGTCGAAATCCATAGATTTGCCAGGAGTCCGCACAGTCTCTTCCATGTACTCATCAGCGAAACAGTAATTACATTTCAGGTTACAGTAGCTGTTTAAAATAATGTTCATTTCAGTTCCGTCGGTATCAATGCTCTTCTGATTTTCCACCTTAACGGACAATCCCATATAAGCCTGGACCAATCCTGCCTCAAATGAGAGTGGGTAGAGTCACAAGGTTACTGAAAAATCAAAAAACTAATTTATCAATATCATATCACAATTCAAATGATTTCCATTAAATAGGTAGATGCACTTTCTCAAGATCAAGGTTCGAATGTTTTTTTTCGTCGTATGATTTGAGAGATTCCAGCATGTACGACCATACGAAGCTCGAAGGGATAGGTTCGACAGACATTTACGAAAATTTGGATTGCCTGGTCTTTCGCTTCGGACTCATCTTCAGCAGTGCATTTCATCTCCCAGGTGGAACTCAGGGTGGGTATTTTTTCCAAGCCGTGCTCCTCAAGACGCATATCTATTTCTTTTTCCGCGTCTTCACTAATACCCTTTAGTTCGGTAGCAATTAAAACATTGTAAGTTTGGCTCAAGGTATTCCTCCATGATGGTTTCAATAGCTCAATATCGTTTATAGTGTATAATAAGCCAGTTAGAATGAAAACTAGGTTGTAATTCCTCAATTTATTTACCTAACAACTTCCGGCTTTCCTTGTCCTCCTTCCAAAACGATCAAAACGAAACTATTTTTTGCGGGAGATTCTTCGGGGTCCATAAGGCACCTCTGATAGTTGCTGAGATAGGGTTTAATCACAATGGAGATGTCGACTTAGCTCGCGAGATGATAAGGTCGGCCGCACAGAATGGTGCTGATATTGTCAAGTTGCAAACTTTCATCGGCAGCGAATTAATTTCAAAAACGGTCAAGACTAAGGACCCCGATCAACCAGATCGTGAAATTTTTCTACACGAATTTTTTCAACGTTATCAACTTACCCGAAAAGACTACGAGATCTTGTTTGAATATTCTAATGAGCTAGGAACTCCTCTATTTTCAACACCCTTTGATGAAGATTCGCTTGATATGCTGGTAGAGCTTGGAATGCCTGCTATCAAAATTGCGTCGTCTGATCTTACCTACCTCTCTTTTCTAAAACGGGCAGGGGAGACAGGTTTGCCGGTTGTCCTTTCTACTGGCATGGGAACGAATGAAGAAATCGAAGCGGCCTTGAAGGCGATTCGGTTCACAGGAAATGAAAATATCATTCTATTGCATTGCGTTTCTAATTATCCTTCTCAATATCACGAGATGAACCTCGCCTGCCTGAAAGAAATGTCTTTGCGTTTCAAGGTTCCAGTCGGGTTGTCCGATCACACTAAAGATAATTTATCGGGGATCGTGGCTGCGTCCTTGGGTGCTGTGATGATCGAAAAACATTTTACCGTCGATCGTAGTCTACCAGGAGTGGATCAGAAAATTTCAATGGAACCCCATGAACTAGCCGCCTTGAAAGAAGCTACGATCAATGTGCGAAGTATTTTAGGGGATGGGGTAAAAAAAGTACAAGTTTCTGAGGAGTCCGTAAAAAAATCAGCCCGGCGTAGTTTAGTTGCCAGGGCGGATATCAAATCTGGAACGACTTTAACTTCAGAAATGATCAGCTTGAAACGGCCAGGCACAGGTATTCCCCCTGTGGATTTGGAACGAGTCATAGGGGGGAAAGCAAAAACTGATATCCTCGCCGAACAGATTATTACCTGGAAAATGATCCTGTAACAAATCTTTTCACAAATCTCTTGCCAAATTACATGCTAAAGAATTTAGCTCTATTTTTAACAAGCCTTTTTTTAATATTGGCTCTTGGAGAGTGGCTATTTCCAAAAATTCTGGGGAAACTCCCCTTGCGTTTATATGGTTCTATAGACAAAAACCTCCGAATTCTAGCGCAAAGTTCCAAGAAAAGTACATTGCCTCATGAATACATCGCAATTGTGGGCGATTCTTATGCCGTTGGAGCGGGCGATTGGTTAGAGGAAGTTCGTGGCACTAGTTTTTTGGGGTCACCTAGCTATTCTCCAGCCCATTTGATTAATGAAAAAACAGGGATCGATGTGGTCTCTTTTGGACAGGGAGGTGTTGGAAGTTTCGGGGGCATATGGAAAGAACCAATTACTCAATTTTTACACATAAATTCTGTGAAAAATTATCACCTTTCATCGCCTAGATACGTTTTGGTGTTTTTTTTATGAAGGAAATGACATTTACGACAATGTTGGGTTTTTAAGGAAAAAATTATTTTCGATTAAAAAAGGATCTCCGAAAAAAAATAAATTGAATGAAGCCGCAGCTTTTTTAAACCGAGAATTCCAAAACGTTTTAAATGGTGACTATGGCAGAAGTTTATGGAAAAACATGCTGTTCACGCGCTCCGTTTTTCAAGGGGTCTTAAACTTGGTTGATGAATTATTCGATTTAAACCAAACCGGACGTCTTTTTTCATACCCCAAAACGCCTATTAATGTCGCATTAATTAATGGCAAAAAAACTCCAATTCCAATGCATTTACAAGCACCACCTCTATTTGGCTTCAAAGAATCAGATCGCATATTAGGTCAAAAGCGTCAGTTAACGGACGAAGAGTTGGAAGAATTCTATATTACCAAAGAAGAGTATAAATTAGGTTTGTTTATTTTTGAACAATCACTGGCTGCTCTGGCAGAATTTTTTCCACAAACAGAGATCAAGATAGTATTCATTCCTTCTCCTTTATCTTCCTATCAGATAGTCTCCCAAAAGGTTTCGTATAGGGGGCACATGGAGTTCGAAAACTTTGAAGAGGTTGCTGTGATTAAGAGAAGACATGCAGAATTGTGTGAAGCTATTCGGGATATTTCTGTGGTGAAAGAGGTGTCATTTTTAAACACCACAAAGAGTTTAAGAAGGGTTGCATATCAGGAATTTATTCATGGTCCAACCGACTGGGATCATTTCAACAAAAAAGGTTATGAGGCATTATCCACTGATATCGCGGAAATATTTCTTAAACCAGGTGGAGGAGTTAGAACAGATAATTGCGTTTATTAATAGGGTTTGATTGTGAAATGCGGTCTATTGGTTTTGGAGGACTTTCATTCGTGTTTAGCGGTGTTTTAAGAAAAATAAAAAATTTAAAATTATTTTTTTACATTGATCGTCAACGTGATGATTTTTTCTGGGCTTGAATGGGTCGCTGGGTATTTAATTCAGGGAGAGAATATTTATAAAAATGTAGGAATGATGGACGGGAACCATCCTCTTATGGAATTTGGTGATGATCTGGGTTACCAAATTCGCAAACAAGCTATGGCGAAATTGACATATACTTTTCCTATCATTTTTCTGCTTTAGATTTTCTTTTTAAGGCCAGCAACTGAATGTTATTCAATTCTTTTCAATACTTCCTGATATTTTTGCCAGCATCAGTTGCTCTTTATTATTTAACCTTATATTTTCTCGGGCAACTGCCATCAAAGGTTATATTAATAACTGCGTCACTATTTTTTTATGGATTTTGGGATTACACATATTTACCCCTGCTAATAACATCAATAATAGTAAATTATGCCATAGGAATTATTTTATTAAAAAATCAAACTAAAAATTCAAATAACATTTTATATTTTATTTTTGGAATAGCATTTAATTTATGCTTATTGGCGTATTTTAAATATACTGCATTTATTTTAGAAAATATAAATAGCTTGGCAAATTCAAATATCAAGATCCCAGAAATAACCCTTCCTTTAGCAATTAGTTTTTTTACCTTTCAGCAAATTATATATTTAGTTGACACTTATAAGGGCGCCACAAAGGAAAGAAACTTTATAAATTACTCTCTGTTTGTTTCATTTTTTCCACAACTAATTGCAGGGCCAATAGTTCACCATAAGCAAATCATTCCTCAGTTTATTAGCAAAATCAATGCCAGGGTATGTATGGATTCTATTAAAAGTGGAATTGGCATATTCATATTGGGATTATTCAAAAAAATTGTAATTGCCGATTCTTTCGGAAATTGGGCAGAAATAGGATTTCAAAATGCATACACTCTGAATATTTTAGAGGCTTGGATGGCGGCTATTTCATTTTCATTGCAAATATATTTTGATTTTAGTGGATATGTTGATATGGCCGTCGGGTCGGCATTATTGCTAAATATACGTTTGCCTATCAACTTCGACTCTCCATATTCTTCTCTTAATGTAAGAGAATTTTGGAGAAAGTGGCACATTACTTTGGGCAGCTTTTTTAGAGAAAATGTTTATATACCACTTGGTGGAAATAAGAAGGGCACTTTAATTGAGTGCAGGAATTTACTTTTCACATTCGGATTAGTTGGGTTGTGGCATGGTGCTAACTGGACATTTGTGGTTTGGGGAGCTGTTCACGGAATTGCGGTAGTTTTTAATTTACTGTGGAGAAAACTTAATTGGGAAATTTATAAATTTTTAGCTTGGATTCTTACATTTTTATTTGTGTGTATGAGCTGGGTATTCTTTAAGTCAAATAATCTTAGTATTGCCGTTGAGATGATATGCAATATGGTTAATTTTAATAATTTAAGTGCCATGACATGGGAGGTGTTTACTAAAAGCGAGAAATTAGGTTTTAGTTTAATCGTAATTCCTTCTATCGTATTGTCTGTTATTGGAAAAAATACTAACCATTTCATGGGTAAATTTGAATTTGATTCCAAAAACATAACAATGCTATTTTTGGCAGTTGTTTCTTTGATTTTATTTTCAATAGGGGGAAATGCTCCAGATTCCTTTATTTATTTTGATTTTTAAGCGAGTTTGATTTGCCAGAAATCATCTATAGGATTTCTTAATGTTTATGAGAATTGAGTTTCCGCAATTTATGAAAGTGATTAAATTATTGTCAAATTTCAAATTAATAGTTGGCCCAATAGTTATTATGATATTTTTGGAACTGGCTTTCCCTTATTTTTTGCATAAAATCCCCCTTTATTTACACGCTGCCATTGATCCTGGTTTATTGGGTTTGGCTCAAACCTCAAAACGGTCTTTAATCCCAGATGATTATATTCTTATCTTAGGTGATTCCAATGCTATTGGTAAAGGAGAGTGGTTTAATGAATCCCTTAATGATAGGCGCAATCTTTGGCCAGACTTTCATACTGCTCATATTTTGCATAATAAGTTAAATGTTGATGTAATTAGCTTTGGAGGAGCAGGGGCAGGAAACTTGATGAACTTGGTATTTTCGCCCATAACCCAATTTAAGTATATTAATTCTTTTGGCCCCTACAATCTAAAAAAACCAAAACGAATTCTAGTAATTTTTGATGAGGGGAATGACATCTCAGATAATATAAAAGAGTTATTTAGACTATATTTAAATAAATTTGATAAAGATCGAATCTATGATCAAAGTTATTTTAAATTATTTTTAGATGATGTGTTTCAAAATCAAAACCCCTATAAAACTTCAACCTCTTTTTTGAAGCGATTGCTTTTTTCTAGATTTTTATACAAAGGTATAGATGACTTATTTTATGAGGATAAATATGAGGAGAATCATCAAAGAGTTTTAAATAAAACAAAGATACATAAATTTAAAGCAAATGAAGTTTATCGTTATCCAAGAGGTTACTTTAAAAATATTGCTCTTGTTGGATCTGAAAAATGGGTGTTTAGTAATAAAAATTTCCGACCACCAATTGATGTAATTGAAGACGATATAAAATTAGGAATTTATGTTTTTGAGCAATCTCTCTTATATGCTAGTGAATTTTTCAAAGGTTCAAAAATTGATATTGTTTTTTTGCCTTCGGTTACATCCTCATATCAGTTATTAACTTTAGTTGAGGAGTATGAGGATAGTGGTTCGGGTTTGAATCGACTGGAATCAAATTATTCATACTTAGCAAAAATCAAAAAAAGTGGGATATTTTTGTTGAATGAAATTAAAAAAATTGCAGAAAAACACGGGTTTGGTTTTATAGATGTCGGGCCGGATGTCAGAAGCGCATCAAAATATCAAATTATACATGGAGTGGTGGATCAAAATCATTTCAATAAAACAGGATACCATGTGTTTTCTGACTCAATAATTAATCAGAGTGACAATTTAAAGCAATTTATTCAATGAAATAAATGTAATTTTTTCGATTACAAATAAAGCCGCCTCATTTAAAACGATTTAAGCTGGAATATTTAAAGCTATTCAATAGAGACTTTTCTTTTATAAAAAACACTAATAGGTTCTTGAAAAAATTTCAGAGAGATCCTTTTGTTATCGATTACATGCAATTTGTAAATTTGATAAACCGAGAACATACCCCGGGGGGACATTTCTTCAAATACAATTTTCATTTATCGGCTGAATACTTAGACAAAAAGTCACCAGAGGAAGCTATTGCGCGTCATGTGGAATTTTATTATCTTGCACCTTTATTAGCGCGTTCCATTTTTTCAAAAACCGCATCGTATTTAAAAAATAGACAAGAACCGGGCCTAGCCAATAAAATTATCAATAAAACCCGACAGCTAATCACGCAAAATGGTCTTAACTCACTTTCCTGATAACCCTTAAAGGAAAGACTCACCTCCAACCTACATTTATTGCTTATGGTTGTATCTTTCCTTTAATCGACATAATCCAGCAGCAATGCTTCCGAGGATACAATGGGTCAAAGCTGAGATAGCCCCTGGAACAGTTGCCAAGGTGAAATCAGGAAAGTTGCTTCTAGCAAGTTCTGTGGCTAAACCAGAATTTTGCATCCCCACCTCGATAGATACCGTTTGAGAATTTTTTTCACTAAACTTAAGCCATTTTGATAAAAAATACCCAAGAATAAATCCTAGTGCATGCAGTGTGACAATCACGATAATGAGGGTAGGTCCTGTAGATATAATTTCTTCTTTTTTAACTGCGAGAATAAAATCTACAATAAACACGATTGACATCACGGCAATGAAAGGTGTGTAAGGGTTAATTATTTTGACCCATTCCTTAAAAAAATGATTCAGCAGCGCTCCAGCAGTCACCGGCAGTATGACTACCTTAAACGTGTTTATCAGGAGTCCTAGGGTGTCTACTTGAATTACTGCTCCCATCAAGTGTTGTGAAATAAATTCGATCATCAAGGTGGTCAGTAGTGGCGTTATGATAACAGCGGCAAGGGTTGAAACTGCCGTAAGGCTTACAGAAAGAGCGATATTACTTCTTGCTATGAAACAAACAACATTAGATGCGGTTCCTCCAGGGCAGCAAGCCACTAGCACGACTCCGATGACATAGTCCATGGGTAGATGTAGAAGTTTAGCCAGGGTGAAACCTAAAAGAGGCATGATGGTGTACTGTAGTCCCACTCCAAGGGCGATGGATCTCGGGATTTGGATAACTCGTAGGAAGTCATCTAGGCTTAGCGTCAATCCCATACTCAGCATGATGATGCCAAGGAAAAGAGGAATCCATGTAGGCTGGAACCATGTGGCCGTGGTAGGGTCCCAGAGAGAAAGACAAGCGCCTCCGACAACCCAGACCGGAAAAAAATTTGCTAGCGTGATGAAAAATTTTTCGACTCGACTCACAGCTTGGGTTTTTGCGCAATAATACTGGAAAAAGCTTCTTTCCCATCATCGTAAGCCTGGTACCGAATAATTTTAAAGTTTTTGAAGATTTCGAGGAGTTCGTTATGCTTTAGAAGATATTTTTTGGGGAAACGGGAATACTTTAGATAGTCAGTATTGAAGGTTTCGATCAGGACCATGCCACCTGGCTTAAGTGAATCCTTTATCTGGTTAAACAAATCTCTTTGCATGTAATAAGTGCAAAGAATCAAATCGTAAGAGTTTTTCTCGAGTTGATAATTTTCCAGGTCAACCACTCGAGTTTGAATTGTGACGTTGTGATGTTCTGCAAGTTGATGTGCCTTGTTGAGGCCTATTGGAGAAATATCAAGTCCCAGCACATCAAACCCTTGGGTTGCCAGGTAAACCCCGTTGCGACCTTCACCCATTGCCAAATCGAGTGCTTTATTTTTAGGAAGTAGGTGTATGTTGTCCTTTAAGAATGGGATTGGTTTGGTGCCATAAAGAAATTCTTCCATGTTGTAATACTTATCCCAGCGAGTCTGATCATTTGGGGCGGCTGAGACAACCATCGGCATGACGGCACTTAAAATCACTAGAAAAAATAAGTTAAGGTTTTTATACAAGATTCTTGAGTGAAAAAACATCGAGGAGGGACTCCTTAGATTAAGATAATTTAATTCTATTCGAAGACGCGGACCTGTCAAGGTGAATTCCAATTTACACACTTTGTTGGGCATTGTAGAATTACGTTAATCCATGTAGGCGTAGCAGAGGTGAAATAATACAAAGATGGAGTACTGAGGGGGGTATAGCTATGCAATTTAATTTGCGTTTTCTAGTGATTCTAACCGGGTGGTTAATTGCTGCCGCGTTTTCGGTTGGCATGGTATCAATTGTCAATGCCGAAACCGACAAAATGAAACCTGTTAAAACTTCCTCTGATCAAAGGTATGCAAGTTTTTTGGATGGCACTACCCTTGACAAGAGGAATGGTTTGATGTGGATGAGTAACGATTACTGGCAAATGGAAAATAAATGGGTCAACTGGTATACCGCGAAGGAATATGTTCAACGGATGAACAATAAAAAATTTGCGGGATACAATGACTGGCGCCTGCCATCAGTCGAAGAAGCTAGTTTGCTTTACGAAAGACGCAAGCGGAATACAGACAAGGATGGCGATAAGATTTTTATCGATAGTATTTTCCCAAAAGGATCTGGTTGGAGTACCTGGACTAGCGAGCACAAACAAAATAAAGCTCTCCTTGTTTCTTTTAAGGATGAAGGAGGGAAATCTTTTCAAGACAAGGTTACAGCAACTGACGCGTTTTTGAGACTTGTTCGCCATGTGACGCCATAGCGGCTTTTACTGTCTATAGGGTGGTTGTGTTTGCAGCGCATCGCGGGGATGTGTTTTAAAAATTTTTAAATTTTTTCAGTGTGTAAAAGAGGGAGGGGTGAATTGTTATCCAAAGGATGATAAACAAACCAACAATGTCGAAATATAGGGTCGTATTGTTTTTCGGAATTCTTGTGTTACTCGCGTTTCCCACGGTCTCAGTAAAAGCATTTCATGAGAATATTTATTCTCCTCGGGTACCTGATGTGATTTTCGAGACTCTTCAGGACATGGATAACCCGTTTTCTTCAACCCTGGGAAATATAGAAGAAGGGAGCAAAATATACTTTGGGAAAGGGTTGTGTGTGAAATGCCATGGTGTAAGCGGAAAAGGAGTAGAAGTTCCGGGTCACCCTCCACGTAATTTCACTGATGCCAAATGGCAGGATGTTCGAACCGACGGCGAAATGATGTGGGTATTAAAAAATGGGAGTCCTGGAACCAGCATGCCGATTAGAGTTGGAAAAGTAATCAGTGAAGAAGAAGGTTGGAAGGTGATCCTTTTTATCAGGACCTTTGCCGGAGTTTGATGAGGCTTGATTTTGAGAACTTTGTGCTTTTAAGTGATGAAACCTTTCGAAAAGCGTTATATGTTAATTGTAAATTATCCAAAATTATATTTTTAAAGAGTGGGTGACATGGTAGGTAAAATTTTTAAAATCAAATGGTTGGTGATAAGTCTGTTTGTGGGTGCAGTTTTTTCGGTGTTGTTTACGTTTCCTGAGACTAGTAAAGCTGTTTCTCAGGAGCCCTATAAACTAAAAATACCATTAGGGTTGGATGAGGAGGCTTTTAAAGTTCCACAAAATAATCCGATGACTAGAGAAAAAATTGAACTGGGTCGCCTGCTTTTCTTCGACAATCGCCTTTCAGCTAATAATACAATCGCATGTGCGAGTTGCCATATCCCAGAACTAGCATTTACGGATGGGCAATCGGTCTCTTCGGGTATCCATCACTTGCAGGGTGGTAGGAGCGCACCAACTGCGATCAACAGAGGTTTTAGCGAGGCACAGTTTTGGGATGGTCGGGCTCCGATGCTGGAAGATCAGTCTATCGGCCCATTTGCAAACCCAATTGAACACGGTTTTTCTAACCATGATGAATTAGTTTCCAAGATCAGCATGTTTGACGGATATAAAAAGATGTTTAAGAACGTGTTTGGAACTGACAATATAAAAAAAGAACATGTCGGAAAAGCCATCGCTTCGTTTCAGAGAACATTGATTTCTGGCAATAGCCCTTTTGATTGATTTGACTATGATGGAGACCAAAAGGCTATTTCAGAATCTGCTAAGCGGGGGAAAATTTTATTTTTTGATAAGGCGCGTTGTAATCTTTGCCATATGGGGACCAACTTTTCTGATGAAAAATTTCACAATATAGGAGTTGGTTGGGATGGGAATGCGTTGGATTTGGGTAGATATAATGTCACCAAGGACGTTAAAGATTTAGGGGCGTTCAAGACCCCAACACTTCGAGAAATTTCCAAGACCGCTCCATATATGCATGATGGTAGGTTTGCAACACTTGAAGATGTTATTGGTCATTACAATAAGGGGGGCGTTAAAAACCCCTTCTTAGATAATCAGGTTATCCCGCTTAATCTTTCTAGACCAGAGATAAAAGATTTAGTTGCAATGCTCCGTAGTTTAGGGGGTGAAGGTTGGCAGCATGTGAAAGTCCCTAAGGAGTTTCCACAATAAAAAATTTAAGAAAGAGCAATTAGCTATTTAATTGCAAACCTTTGTCGAGAGAGTAGTGGTTTTCCTTAAGGCCAAAATAAAACATTATGGTTTTTCTCAGGCGTTTAGTATTTTTCATTTTATTGATTTTTTTGTTGGTTTTGGTAGGGGAGGCTTTTTCTGGTCCAAGCGTAAGGCACGGTTTGCGGCAATACCGGCAACATGACATGCACCATGGAATGGGGCACATGGGCAAAGGTAGTTGCCCACAGGTACGTTTCACGGTACCGGCTCCTGATGAATTCTTGAAATTAAAAAACCCGCTAAAATCTGACTCGAAAAATTTATTCGAAGGAGAGTCACTTTTCCATACGGATGCGCAACCGACAGCGTGCAAGATTTGTCATGGACCAACTGGAAATGGAATGGGTATGATGGCCCCTGGCCTTAACCCTCCACCAAGAAATTTTTCTTGCTCCGAGACGATGAAAGATATTTCAGATGGCCAGATGTTCTGGGTTGTGAAAAACGGATCGCCTGGTACGGGGATGACTGCTTACAAAAGTTTGACTGATGAGCAGGTTTGGCAAATCATTCTATATCTTCGGACCCTAGCTAACTAGACGTGAGGAGCATAGCTAGTCAACAGTTTGGAATATCTAAGGCCTAAGGTGATTTTCTTTAGTGTTATATCAATTCGGTAGATGCACATCTTCCATTAAAAGCGATTTGCTGATTTTCGAGCCTTGTTTTCTTGGTAAAATTTTTAGCAAAGTAATGGAACTTGAAGGGGGTAAGCTGTGAAGCTTTTTCTCTTGATATTTGTGGTCTCGGTTTTTGTATTTCCTGTGGCAAGGGTTTCGGCAGGTCAACAATTGGGTTCTTTGACTCGTCATCTGTCTCCAAAACATGAGTATCCTACTACTCTGATTGCAGCTTCTGGCATTTGCCCTCAGTCGCGCAAAACTGAAAAAGCTCCATCAAGGTACACCCTCAAACAAAACCCTTTGTTTGCTACTACAAAAAATATTGAGCGAGGAAAATCGCTTTATCAAATGGAAGCAAAAC
>JYMV01011197.1_pt1 | contig 14904 bp, 13 predicted proteins | sample 338911 | NCBI WGS metagenome assembly JYMV01 (sample SAMN03354496, study PRJNA234377) | hydrothermal vent metagenome | biome: Deep sea; feature: Hydrothermal plumes at the Eastern Lau Spreading Center, Western Pacific Ocean; material: Seawater | place: Tonga | collected 2009 | depth 2000 m m
ATAAGAATACCCATGCCCAACGATAGAGAGAAAAAGGCCTGCGATAGCGCACCATTCACCACTTCAGCAGTGATTTTTGAAAACTCAGGAACGATGTAGAACTCAACGCCAGCCATCGCATTTTCGCGGGTTAATACGAAGATAACGAGACCGATTAGCATCACGAAAAGCGCAGGCATGAGCAGCTTTGCCGCTTTTTCTATCCCTTCTTTTACACCGCCTTGAAGGATGAGGTAGACCACACCAACAACGGCCGCCATATATAAAAAGATAGCTTCTGAGTTAATAAACAGCCCAAAGGTTTCTGGGTTAGCTAACTTGTCTAGATTTCCGCTTACTGCTTCGAACAAATAGCCGAAAAGCCACACGGTAATAACCATGTAGAAAACGGCAATCATGAATGGCGTAGCAATAGCTAGCCACCCCGCGACTTTCCATTTCTTTTCATTACCGCTTATATCACTGTATGCACCAAGCGGGTCTTTTTTAGCATGGCGACCAACTGACATTTCCGCCAGCATTACCGGTAAACAAATGGCAAAAACGAAAATAGCGTACATTAAAAGAAATGCACCACCGCCATTTTTAGCTGCACCGACAGGAAACCCTACCAAATTACCTATGCCTACCGCAGAACCTGCAGCAGCCAAAATAAAACCTATGCGCGATCCGAACTGTTCTCTGGCCCCGCTCATATCCCTTCCTCTTGTTGAGTTATTGTTATAGCAGTTCGCCGTATCACGCCTTGTGATGCACAAACACGTCGTGAGCTCACAATTTATGCTGGTTGTCGGTACTTACTATTCGTAAGAATCAAGCCGAGCGAACTGGTATTATTTATTATCAGGATGGCGTTTGTTGTTATGACTCACGTGTGGCGTCAACGCGTTGTATTGCAACCTCTATGGGCTTATCAATACGCTGCACCATTCCCAAAAATAGCATGGTAACAGCAGTGAAATAAAAAGTCTTGATGTTGGACTTGCTGAAATGATGTTAGACCGTATCACCAAGTTACCACTTCGCCATTCCAGTCGATAAAATGACAAGCTTGGTCTCGATTAAGCGCCGAAAGGTGGTGAATGAGCTGTTTAGCGGTATACTCAGGCGTGAACAATTTCTTGGCGGCGACGTTCTTTTGAAAAGGCTTAGAAAGCCCCGTATCAACCGTCCCAGGGTGATAACAAACAAGCATCACGTCTTTCAATCTGCGCTTGTATTCTACCGACGCCGTTTTAACCAACATGTTGAGCGCCGCTTTCGACGCGCGGTAGCCGTACCACCCGCCAAGTCCATTATCTGAAATACTCCCTACTCTCGCGCTTAAGCAAACAAGGGTTGAGCCTTCTTTACTCATAATATTCACCAAATGCTTGAGCCACATTGCGGGAATAATGCTGTTAGTCGAAAAATAAGCCGCTAAGGCCTGCTCGCTGACATCTTCCAAACGTTTCTCAGGATGAATGCCATCGCTTTCGGTAGTTAACACAACCTGCTGTTCAGCCAGCTGTTCAACAAATTCGCTTATGTGCCTATGGTCCTGTTCGGCCAGCTGATGATAGGTAACATCCCCAGAATGACTGGTGTCAGATATAGGGGCGCGACTAACCGCGAACACCCTAGCACCTTCACTGCTATATTGCTCAATAAGCGCAGACGCAATCCCCCCCGACGCGCCCACTATTAGGACGTTATTTTTCACTGGCTTCTCCTGGTATGCAGCGATCGCACTGGCGTTTTTTACCTGTTAATAGGTATGAAATGGTGTATCTATGCTTTGCGAATACATTGTAGAAAGCATCGGCTACATGACGAATAACAGGCCAGCGAAGCGGTGCATATAGCCAACCCATGCCCACGGCTTTCCATGCTTCATGAGTGACATCAAGGCCAGTTATCAACGTCTTGAGTGCATGCCAATCCATGGTTGGATAACGGTTCGAAAAATCGGGGGCCTGAATATCTACCAATGTTAATTTGTTGTGCTTGTCTCTTTTTCTTAAATGACGCATTTCAGCGATACACAACGGACAATACCCGTCATAGAAAATAATCACGACTGAATACCTCTGCCAAATTTTGAACACGTTTATACGCATTCTTACCAGTTGCAAACTGCTTGAAAGAAAGCAGCTAGCCTCACATGTTAAAACCTTTCACTCAGCTCGCACATTATTCTTATTTAATATTCGTTTATACGATAAAAAAACACGCTTGGATGACTTGTGTTGTGACCTACCCGCACCCACACTACAGACAAAGATTAAGAGAGGTTTTTACTATGGCAAATTTACAAGTCGCCACGTTGGCAGGCGGATGCTTTTGGTGTATCGAATCAGCGTTTAATAGCGTTGAAGGCGTGGAAAAAGCAATTTCTGGCTATGCTGGAGGCGAAAAGGCCGATCCAACCTATGAAGAGGTATGCAAAGGAAATACTGGCCATGCTGAAGTGGTACAAGTAACGTTTGATGCCGACAGCATTAGCTACCGAGAGATACTAGAGATTTTCTTTGCGCTGCATAACCCTACACAGCTTAACAGACAGGGCAATGATGTAGGCACACAGTATCGCAGCGCGGTTTTCTATCACGACGATACACAAAAAGCTGAAGCAGAAAAAATTATCGCAGAAATCACAGAAGAAGAGATTTGGCCCGATCCCGTAGTGACTGAAATAGTAGCAGTAAATAACTACTACGACGCCGAAGACTACCACCAAGATTACTTCAAAAATAATCCACAAAACCAGTATTGCTCTATGGTGGTGGCACCTAAACTTGCGAAGTTCAAAAAAACCTTCGCTTCTCGACTTCGCAGCGACGCATAAATAAAACAGCGATATTAATAGCGTTAGCCAACAATAAAAAGGGTTGCTTAAAAGCAACCCTTTTGTTTTTCAATCTATTCGTTTTCTTATTATTCAAACCAAACGCTGTTAATTTCTAGTGGAAATAATAAAGGCGCTAAGTCTTCATAACGCTTCTTATGCGCTTCACACGTCGCGTTTTTAAGGTAGTTTTTCTCCCAAGGATCGTTAATGATCCACAAGGTATTTTCAATGGTCACTAATCCTTCCATCGACGAATTATCCATTGTGTACTGTTCGCAATTCTGGTCTCCGGCAACGTCGAAAGTAATAGGGATACGCTTTGTTGGCTTACTGCCACTCACATCAATTACCCACAGTTCATTGTCGTTTCTTGCTGCGCCAAACAAATAGGATGCGCCCGTTGAATGAGTATATAACGCCAGTCCATTGATAGGGTGATTACCTGAAGTAAACGAAGGAAGTTGAAGGTTAGGCTCGCTCACTGTGGCAAAATCATTCGACGAGAAAAAGTCTTCATCAACAGCCAATGTAAAAATTCTTGGCTGTCCTGCTTTATCTTTCTCTAGCGCCAGATATAACGTGCCGTCTTCAGCCATCGTCAAGCCTTCAATGCCGTCGTTAGGAAAATTACCTACTTCAAAATCGTTGGGAAACTGAAGAGGTCGCACATCCGACATTTCAACCGAGCCATTGTCTTTTCGTGTCAACTTTACCAACAAGGTAGGGTAATCTGTTGACCCTGTTTCCTCGTATTTGGATTCACAGCGAGGGCTTAATGCGCCGGTACGGGTAGCATCTTCGGTAACCGTATAAATTACGTTAGTGTCTCTGGGGTCTACGGCTAGCGCTTCTAAATCAGGTTGCTCGCTCAAATAGCTATAAAAGCAGCTTCGGCGCACGGTATTGGAAAATGAAAAGCGTTCGCTCGATGCGCTCAGCGTTGCGGTATCTGGTGAAATGCTATGAAGTTTCAACTGTTGAGTGGTATCAGCGCTAGCACCACTAACCCTGAGGTTTGAGGATCAAACATAACGTTGCCTTTTTCATCAAGGATCCATTTACCCACAGTGACTTCTGTTAAGTCTTGAGGTTCAGGAGTGATAACAACGTCTTTCGGCTCGCTACAGGCGCTTATCAATAAAGTGGTTAGCACAGCACTGGTTAAATATTTTAGCATAGTGTGAAGTCCTCTCTCCGTTTATTAAGACGAGAGCAAAAGGTAAAACTGAAAAAATTGTAAGGGAGTATATCGAGCATACCGTTTATTCACAAAAAAGAGTAAGGTTATGCGATAGACATCAGGTTTGCTGAGTACATATATGATTTGGCAACGTTAAATAGTCGTGCTGTCATCATGTTTTCAATTAATGTGCAGCATATTTAGTTAACACGCTTACGTGTATTAATATTGACGAAAATTAAAGGAGAGCGTCATTTCTACGCAGCACTTGCCCCAAGTTATTGCAGGTCCGATAGTAAGAAAGGTGACATCTACAGAATGTCATATTTGGGTAGTAACCAGTAACGCCGATTCACCTACGCTAAATCTATCTGCAAATGAAGTCGTCGTCAGCGGCAATTGTCAACGCGAAACCATACGCGTAGGTAAGTACGCATTTATACACTTGCTCTCTTTCACTTCGTCAGAGCCCTTCGAAGATACTGCGCGGATAGGTTACTCGCTATCTTTTAGCGACGATGCTCAGCAGGCTTCATGGGAAAATGAACAACGCGGGCTTCTTTACGATGGGCAGCCCGAGACCATACTGCACGGCTCATGCCGTAAGCCTCACTTTCACAGTGATGATGCCCTAGCACAAGTAGATGTACTCCATAAAAATGCGTTCAAAAAGCAAAATGATTTTCCCGATCTCCTGTTGATGACGGGCGATCAAATTTACGCTGATGATGTCGCAGGTCCTATGCTTAAAGCCATACACAGCGTGATTGACCGTTTAGGTCTTTATCATGAAGCACTGGAAGGGGCAGTAGTAACCAACACTAATGAACTTGCCACACATGAACATGGGTATTACGAACGAGAGCAGCTTCTGCCACAAATTGCGACCAATACGGTACTGTCTTCAATATTCTTTGGTGCTAAGAAGAAACCGGTATTCACATCAGTAAACGCGCAAAACCATTTGATTGGCAGTGCGGAGATCATCGCTATGTATTTACTGGTGTGGTCCGACACGCTTTGGGCTGATATCAATATAGATAAAGATGGGATCCCCCAAAAATATCACGCTATTTTCGACAAAGAACACGAAGCGCTTAACGGCTTTGTAAAACAGCTACCGCAGGTACGTAGGGCCCTGGCACACATTCCTACCTATATGATCTTTGACGATCACGATGTTACCGACGACTGGAACTTAACCCGGGGCTGGGAACAAGAAGTCTATGGAAACCCTCTATCAAAACGCATGATCGGCAATGCGCTTATCGGCTACTTGCTTTGCCAAGGATGGGGAAATGCACCAAAAAAAGTAGCGCCATTAATTGCTAAAGTACAAGAATCCATGGGAGAAAGCGGTTTAAACTCGCACGATGAAATCATTGATGATCTGTTGGATTTTGATCAGTGGCATTACCGTTTAGATACCACACCACCTATTGAGGTTTTAGACACCCGCACGCAGCGTTGGCGCAGTGAATCTAATATGAATAAGCCCTCGGGGCTAATGGACTGGGAAGCACTGTGTGATTTTCAGCATTCGATAATTGGCAAAGAATCTGTCATCGTTGTCTCTGCCGCTCCCATTTATGGCGTAAAGGTTATCGAAGCCATTCAAAAGGTGTTTACGTTTTTTGGCAAGGCGCTTACTGTTGATGCTGAGAACTGGATGGCCCACAAAGGCACCGCGAACGTTATATTAAACATATTCAGACATTACAAAACGCCCCCCGATTTCATCATTCTATCTGGCGATGTGCACTATTCCTTTGTATACGATGTACGCCTGCGCTTTAGGCGCAATAGCCCCCACATCACCCAGTTCACCTGCAGCGGATTAAAAAACGCCTTTCCGGATGGATTGATCAAATGGCTAGATAGATTAAACCGCGTGCTTTATCGCTCTAAATCGCCTCTAAACCTTTTCACAAGACGTCGAAATATGTCAGTAAAAGCGAGAGAACCAAGTTTGGGCTATGGCGAATTATTCAACGGTTGCGCCATTGGTGTATTAAAAATTTCACAGAAAAACACCGATGTTCAGTGCAAAGCTTTGTTGAGCAACGGTAACGAGGTAGAATTCCCAGCTTCTAAAGACGATTAGTTCAAAAGAGGTATCTAATGAGTGATAGCGCACTGTCCATCGGATTATTTTACGGCTCAACAACTTGCTATACCGAAATGGCAGCAGAAAAAATCCAAGCGCAGCTCAATAGCCTTTTCGACGAAGATATTGTTGACCTTCACAACATTAAAGACGTTAACCTAACGCGCACGGCCGAATACGACATTATCATTTTTGGTATTTCAACGTGGGACTTTGGCGAGCTGCAGGAAGATTGGGAGTCTCATTGGGAAGAAGTGCACGGTTTGGATTTATCAGGGAAAACCATCGCCTTATTCGGACTTGGCGATCAACTTGGTTACGGTGAATGGTTTCAAGATGCACTAGGCATGCTTCACGATGCAATATTGCCATCAGACTGTAAGATCGTAGGTTATTGGCCAAACGAAGGATACGAGTTTACCGCCTCAAAAGCGTTAACCGAAGACAAAACTCAGTTTGTTGGCCTGTCTCTTGACGATGAAAACCAATACGACAAAACAGACGCGCGCATCGAAGCATGGTGCGAACAGTTATTGGTCTCGATGGCTTAACGCCTATAAATTTCGGATGTCAGTGTTGGAAAGTAAAGGCCGTATTCATCAGCAGTTTTATCGCAACGGCCCAAGTCACAGGGACGGCGCTGATGTTTCATTTCAAGATATTCGCAAACTGTTTAATTTCGCTACGATCACTGTGGGTAGATGGGTAACAGCAGAAGAACAACAGATCGCTGCCAACCTCTTTTTCGATGCGCTTTACGATCTGGTCGCGATCTTAAATATCAATGAACAGGTGTTATCGTTAAACGGATCCCTGTCACTGGCTTTTGGCAGTGGCGGTCAAAAACACAGTAGTGCCCACTACAACAGTGCGAAGAGACAGCTTGCGCTAGCAAAAAATGCAGGAGCCGGAGCGCTAGCCCACGAATGGTTTCACGCTTTCGATCACTATATTGCGCCGCGCATGTTCGACGGTATTGCTGTCGGTAGCTTTGCCACACAGGCCTGGCTCGACAATGCCCCGATGAATCCTCATCCGTTGAATCAAAAATTGAGCGATTGTTTCTCGCTATTGTTCCTAAATGATCAAAAAAGACCAAATGAGTACTTTGTGCGATCCGTAGAAGCTGATCGCGCGTTAAAAATGTATTATTATGCTATGCCTCAGGAGATGGCTGCCCGCGCATTTGAAGCCTGTATTCAAGATCACGAGATCAAAAACGCATTTTTAGTGCAGGGGACAAAAAAATCAACGGAAGCTAGACTTGGCATTTATCCTCATGGTAACTTGCGTACATCACTCAATCAGGCATTGATGTTGTATTTTTACCAATTAGGTGTCGCTATTTCACATAAACAAACCTAGTTTGTTGTTTTATTACTGTGAAACTGAGTATTTTTTCAACAACAAGTGTTAATGAGCACACTGTTTTTGTACAAAACCCTGTATATTTTTGTAACAAGCAGTATACTAAAGCGCTCGAACGTAACAGAAGAAAGAAGACGAGATGAAAAGAAAGAAGCATACCTCGGCTGAAGACGAGGCTCAGATTGATATGACCCCCATGTTGGACATCGTGTTCATCATGTTGATTTTCTTCATCGTAACGACCTCGTTCGTGAAAGAGAAAGGTTTGGACGTAAACCGTCCTGAAGATAATCAAGCGAAAAACGATAAGCCTTCAAAAGCGCTTTCTATCCGTATTGATGCTGATGGCACAATTATGATGGGCGGCCGCGAAGTTGATATTCGTCGTGTGGTTGCAAACACGCAAACATACCTAGCGGAAAACAACACGGATTCAGCTGCTATCCAGGCTCACGAAGACAGTGAGCACGGTACTGTGGTAGAAGTTATGAACCAAGTTAAAATTGCAGGTATTGATAAAGTATCTGTTTTGGTTAAAAAGAGCAGCTAAAACGCCTTTCTGACCACGCAAATTAAAGAAAGCCACCTTCGGGTGGCTTTTTTCGTATAAGACCTTATACCAAAGTATCTCTTGTGCTATCGCATGAATTTTGTTCAGATCGTACCATTCGGTGTGTCTGGAAAATCCATGTTGAAACTCGGTTCCAGACTCTGATGTCACTGGAGCCATTATGCACAAAAAAATACTCTACACTGCTGTACTTGCAGCAGTTATGTCAGCACCACAAGTGTCTGCCGCCAAAATTGAACTAAGTGAAGCGTTTGAATATAACGCATTCATCTTCGATAGCTTTACCGGCCAATCTTCCGATGTTGAGGGAAGACTAGCTGTCGGTGGCGAAATGAACGTATCCGATTTCAATGTCGGCTTACTGCTATCGCCAGATATGTCTGAGTCTGCTCTTGCCGTAGGCGGTAACCTTCATTTCACGCGCGGTGATGTTCACGGTGGTTCAACTACCGTGTCAGGTATGGTGTTTGGCTCTGAACTCACATTCGATAAAGCGGTTAACGCTCAGCAGACTGTAAATCTCATTAATTCTACGGTGAAGTCTGGCGGTATCTCATCGAAAGGTGATGTCAAACTAGGTAACTCAAATGTTGTATCAGGTGATGTGCACGCCAATACTGTGAAACTTGGTGGGCCTAATAGTGTTTACGACAGTGTGAGTAACCCTACTTTATATGGCTCCCAAGTTGAAAACGGAAACGTATTTGCTGAGTCTAGCGTTGAACTTGATAGCAGCGAAGTTAACGGTACCGTAACGCTTAACGACGTTAACAATTACACCGCTATCAATGGTTCGACAGCAACATCTGTTGAACAGGGCAGCGTGAGTAAGGCTAACGTTAACAATATCGACTTTAATGCTATTGCTGCCGAAGTAACAGCGCAGTCTCAGGAGTTTGCGTCAATGTCGGTGAATGGCACAACAACATTGTCATGCACTGACGCTAACGATTCGGATCAAGCGGTTGCTTGTACCGACGCTAGCAAGGATGTATTAAATACCATTACCTTCTCTGGCTCTGATGATATCAATATCTACAATATTGACGCTAGTTGGTTCAGCGCTGCTGATAAAGGCATTGTTTACGATTTCTCAACCACCAGCTACAACATCATCAATGTGTACGGTGAATCAGTTGAGTTATTTAACACTGGCTTCTTTAATACGGCCTTTACGCAGGAAAATGAATATTTCAGAGAAAATGGCCAGTACAGAGACAATGACAACAATGTAGGTCAGCGTCATGATGGCCTTTATACCAACAACATCTTGTTTAACTTTGTTGATGCTGATTTTCTTACACTACATAGTGTGGGTGTTAAAGGTAGTGTACTGGCGCCATATGCAGAGCTAAGTTTCTACAATGGTCATGTAGACGGTAATGTCATTGCTAATAGTTTGGTCACTCCGTTGGTGCAACTGATTAATGACGACGGCGAAACCTACAATGCGCCGACAGGCCAAGTAAATAACTATCAGTTCGGCGCTATCAACGTAAGTGAACCTGCATCAATCGCCCTCTTATTTGGCGCTGGATGTTTCATGCTAGCTAGACGTAGAAAAGCGAATTAACGCTTTAAAAAGAGAGTGAATCTTCAGGCAAAAGCGGCTTTATAGTGCAAAGCCGCTTAATCTTGGCGAAGACAGCAAAAGCTCATCGCTTGTTACACCAGCACCTCGCCCTTCTCGCCACCTTATCTGAATACCCGCTTCAAATGCTTGGTACTCAACCGCAAATGCTTTTCCTATATACCCTGCCACAATCCAGTTGTGATTGATTCGATACTGACCTTCAGCCATAAAATTTCCGCTTAAACCCGTATCTGAGCTTTCACCAAGGGTCGCGTTCTCGTCTGCCGTAGGAAATGCACCTCCAATCGGAAAGCGCAGATCATCGTCTTGTTCAACACGTGAAAGCGCAAGTGAACTTCGAAGTTTAACTTGCCAGTTTAGCGCCTCAAGAGTTAACAGCTCTGAATAGCCCCCGATGCTGACAAACTGACTGGGGCTAAAGTAGCCACCATTGCCGACCGTAAAGCCGCTTAAATTTTTATCATAGCTTGTATAGCTCAAGAATGGCCCTACACGCCAATAGTCAAGCTTTGGAGATATCATGGTAGCAATATCGTAACTTACATCCCCCCGTAGAGAGAACGCGCTATTATCGGCAACCTGCTCGCCTTCTAAGCGACTAACCTGAGCAGTACCTGCAACAGACCAGTTGTCGGCCACTGCATGCGCTACTAACCCTCTTATGCCACTTTCTATCACGTAGCCCCAAGGTTTCGCATGATCAGCATTGAAGGTTCCGGTTTGGCTTAATAAGCTGTCTTCTTTTGCCTTTCTAAACAAGGTTGCAGCTACCGTTGTACTGGTAAGAAATTTGGTTGCAGATATCTGCCCGGTTACTTTAGCGCCAACGGGTTGATCGAACATGGCATATTCAAGGTTAGCGTAAAAATTGAAATCAGGTGCCTGATAATGCGCTTCGGCGCGAAGCCCCTTATCTTCGAAGCCGCTTATTCCCGAAAATGCTCCACTCAATTGGTTGTTACCAAACCAGTCGCCAACTTGAGGGCGACCGCTGTAGAATTGCTTATAGTCGAGTGATACTTGCCACAGCCAGTTTTCATAACCGCTGCCAATACCAATATATTGCGACAGAACATCGAAATTACCGAGCCCCTCACTTCCGCTTCGACTGCGAGTATTAATACCGTAGACTGCACTTAGTCCACCTTTAGTTTGTGCTGTAACTCCCCGCGCATCGCGATTTTGATAGGCTAGCCAAAACTGTTTTCTGGGCCAGGCGTTACGTGTGGTACGTTCTTGCAATATGCTTTTTACCGCACTGTATCTCAGCGCCAATCGGTTCAGTGTGGCTTCGTCGTCTTGATTAATTGTAACCAATTCATTGGCAATTACCGCATCGGTTGGCGTCTTCGCGAGCACTCGCTCGAACGCTGCGGTGGCGGTTGTGGTGTCTTGTATCTCTTTAGCAGCCCACCCAATTAGTGCTTGCTCATCTACACTTAACGGTCTCAAACGGGCGAGTGCTTCGCCTGACTCAATACTTTGCTTGTAGCGCCGTGTATCGTAAAACTGAGCCTGTCGGCTAGCCAGACCATCAGCACAGCGTCGAATGAAAACCTCAGTATTGACACTACATGCTAGGTCGAACGCGCTTTGCTTGGCCGTGTCGCTGCTTTGCGCGCTAAGTGACAAATACCTGCCTTCATTATCGTTCACCAAACTAAATAGCGCGTCGGCAAAGTCGTAATTTTTCAAGTCGTATTGTTGCCATGCCGCGCCCTGCAGCACTTCTTTCACGTAGCCGCTGTTATCAGATTTGAGAAATTGCTCCAGCGTTGTCGTATCGCGCAAAGACAATGCCTGCTGTAGCTTAATACCAGTGACACTGTTAAGGCCTTGTTGAGCGGATTGTTTATCGATATCCCGAACTGCCGATTGTTGGGCCTGAGAGAACTGCTGCGTTGCCATTTCTAACATGCCTTTATCAATGGCGGTCCACCCCATAAGCAAGTAAAAATCTGTACGCTTAATTTGATTGCTCAATGCAAGAAGCGTTTCTACTTTTTGCTTCGGCGTATTTGCTCTGGCTTTCGGCGTTAACTGAGCAAATTGTTCGAGCGGGAGAGCTTTAGAAGCGGGCTTATTAGGCTGCTTTTTTAAAGCCTGAAGCGATTCTCTTGGCGCTGACACTACAGGCTTGATAGTACCTTTTAAGCGGCCGTTTATTCTGTTTAGTTCGGTTTCGACTTCTTGTGGCACCTGCCACGTAGGGTAACGAGCTTTTAAGCGCGTAAACTCTTCATTGGCTTGCTGAATCTGTCGCTCATTAATATGGTACCAAAGCCCTGTTAAATCCGGCTGATCTTGTTGTGCAGGTAATATACCCAGATCTTTTTCTTTGTACGTTGTTTTAGCTTGTCCGTATGCCTGCACCGACACAAGTGACGTGGCCAAAGCGCTTAGTGCCAGATACAAAGACGTGCGAGTAAACCGAGTTTTCACGATGCGTTATCCAAAACTGCTAGCATAGAAAGCAGCGTTAAACTTGCCGAATAATAATCCATGTTTCGATTGATCTCAGGCCACTCTGGCCTTTGCTTTTCTTCTGATTTCATCAAGCTGTTTACCGCCATCTGCACTGAACGCATTCCCTTAGACATTTCGTACTCAGCGGTTTCCTCGTTTAGCAGGTTGATGGTAGCTGGCGTAGGCGTTATCGCCCACCATGCATAGTAGGGAGAAAGTAGCTTCTCAGTTAATCTAGCGTTTTGGCGAAAACGTGGGGACCATGCTAGCTGAAGCGGTATACGGATCGCATTAAAACCAAACTCAGGCGATATCACATTATCTAAACTTAACGCACCAATTTTACTGTTATCGGACTCAGCACTATTAGGGGTGAAACGCACCCAATCACTGGGCAATTGGTAGGTAGAAAACTGCATATTCGACAGCAAGATCAAGCCCGACTCGAACAGGCTTTCCCAATGTGACGGAGTATCCGACAGCGAAGACAGGTCAGTTATGGCGGGAAAAACCCAATAGGACAGATTTAGCTGAAGGCTGCTATTTCCTGTTTGGTCAGATGCAAATCCGTATTCCCCAGGCAAGAGCACTACACTGTTATTATTCACCACCAGAAGTTTCTGCTCTACAGCACGTATAATATTCCTGGCGTCCTCCTCATACTTACCAACGCCCCACTTTTCACTTGCACGCAATAATGCCCACGCAATAAGAATCTCACCATCAGAGGCATTATTAGGGTCATCGATACAAGAAGATGAATTATCCACACAAGGTCGGTAGCGCCAGCTAAATAGCCCGTCTTCGCGCATGAGCGTACGTTGGGTCCAGTGCCATAATGCATCAAAGGTGTCTTTGTCGTTGGCGGCGACGGCAAAGAGCATACCGTATCCTTGCCCTTCGCTGTGAGACACATCATCATTTCCTGTGTCTACCACGCGCCCGCCGTCAACAAACAATGCCTTATACGCTATGTACTGAGACTTGAATTCGCTATCTTCCTTGGTAGAGCACGACGCCAACAGGAACAAAAAACCTATCACTAGCGTCGCTTTTGTTGCGTAATGCAGCTTTACCATGAGTCTTGCACTTGTTTATTTCTGCGTTTAAGCAACAGGTAAATAATTAGGCTCACAACAAATACAACCAATATGAAGCCTATTAACCAATACCACGGGTTGTTAGACAGCCATAGTCGTAAATGCAGCCAGCTGTCGTCGGCTTCACCCACTTCATATTTATCGCTTACCTGCATGATGAGTGATGGCGAAAGACCGTCTTTCCATGCGAAGAAATCCCCTGCCATCTGCCCCCACATCGACAAACTAACCAGATCCTCGACTCTAGCTTGAAGAAGTTCAGGCGTCTGCGCTGCAACAATGAACAAGGTATCGGTTTGTGATGAAACAGGGTGTGCCTGTGCAGTAAGTACTGCTTGCTCACCTAAGTCACTTTCTTGAACGGTATGACCGTCTATGCGCATTTCTTTGAAAGACTGATCGTCAGTCAGGTTTCTTACGCGATTGTACAGATTGTTCTGTAACCGATAAGACCAGCGTTTCGTTGCCTCAATGGCCGTACTGAATTCAGACTGCTCAATATTCGTTAAGCTTTCAGGGGTACCTAGAACAATCACAGAACCTTCGGTTGTAATGTCGTTTCCAGTTGCTATTTTCACGTTCAATAAAGGCACTTGGGCTACTTGCGCTAATTTCGCTGAAAGAGTTAACGCTGTATCTAAATAGTCATCTGACGGAATAGCAATGGTTGACGATGGTGCTGACTTAAAGCGCGCAAACGGGTAAGCCGTTTCTGAAAGCAAGACGAGATTAGGTTGAACTGCCACGTTTCCTGCATCAGGTAGTTTTATAGCCGAAGAATCATCAAGCTGGAACACGAGGTGGGAACCTGGAATATCATCACAAGGCACACCTGCTAACGGCGCTCTCATGGTTACCGCAAAGTCTAAATTATTCGTCCCGCCTTTGAAGAACCGTGCAGGTATTCTTAGCTGATAGTCTCGGTAGGATTGTCCGTTAATATTATTAAGAGACAAACCGTGTACAAGTTCGTCATTCACGCTTACATTCATAACCGAACCTGGCCCAAAACCTGCGCCATACCCGAAGTCTAAGAGCAAGCTCACGCTCGCGTTTTCAGGTACATAAAAATCTGCAGGCAATCTGAATGACACCCGTTTTGGTCGCCACACCAAAGTCTTGGAATGTGTAGTGATTGTCTGGGTTCAGAATGCGATGACGCTGCAGCGTTTCCGCCTGCATTTGTGACTGTGAAAGTACGGTGACTTGTGAAATAGGGTTAATCGCATCGTCCATTACCGCCAAGGCTTTCGCTGCTTCAAGTACTTCATCTTGCGTAGTACCGCTGACAATAAGGCGGTAGCTAGCCGGTACAATAACCTTGCTGTCCTTAACGAACGCTGGGGTGCGCTGTGCTTTTAGAAACGCGCCATCAATGTCGTTAATCACTTCGTCAGATAGCACAGGTGATAACGCGTCGACTGTACCAACTAGAATATGAACAGGCTGCTTTTGCTTGGCTTTCAAATACCACGCAGCACGCTCGTAGCGAGCAACATTTTGGTCGTTCCAAAAACTATTTTCTGTGTCTTCTAGCTGGGGCAAAACGTAACCATCATCAAAGCTGTCATGCTCGATAATAAGCGGCTGATATTGGTTCCTAAGAGACAGTGCTTGAGCAACAATGGGAAGTGTCTGATATTTAATTTGATCATCAGCTTCTCGCGCCGTGTAAAGCTGAACGTTTC
>JYMV01029948.1_pt1 | contig 14900 bp, 15 predicted proteins | sample 338911 | NCBI WGS metagenome assembly JYMV01 (sample SAMN03354496, study PRJNA234377) | hydrothermal vent metagenome | biome: Deep sea; feature: Hydrothermal plumes at the Eastern Lau Spreading Center, Western Pacific Ocean; material: Seawater | place: Tonga | collected 2009 | depth 2000 m m
GATGGGGTCGGTCAATAAGCTGCTTGCGGAGATCGATGGTGTGTCCATGATTCGCCGTGTGGCGGAAACCATTCTGGCCTCGAAGGTAGGGCCATTGATAGTGGTCACCGGGCATGAAGCGGACCAAGTTCGCACCGAGTTGGATGGCTGCGATGTTACTTTTGTACATAATTCGAACTACGCTGATGGTTTGAGTAGCAGCCTACGGGCGGGGATTGGCGCGCTGCCCGAGGAGGCTGATGGTGCGCTGGTGTGTTTGGGAGATATGCCTCATGTTGCAGCCGCGCACGTGAATAAGCTGGTGGCCGCTTTTGATCCGGTCGAGGGCCGTGCGATTTGTGTGCCAACCAGTAATGGGAAGCGCGGGAATCCAGTAATTTGGGGCGCGCGGTTTTTCTCGGAAATCGCGTCGGTGTCTGGGGATGTCGGTGCGCGTCATTTGATTGGGGAATATGGCGAGCTGGTGTGCGAAGTAGAAATTGGAGATGGTGGCATCTTAATCGATATTGATACCCCGCAGGCTTTAAGTTCAGTTCGTAGAACAGGTTCCTAAACTGCCGCGGGTATCGGTTGGGTTTAGGAACACAGATGGTGTGGTGGAACAAAGAACCGTTATGTGGTTCAGTAGACGGGTTGGTTGGGACGCTCACTAGTCTTCAAAAATATCGATCTTTTCGTTAATTCCTTCTGGATCTTGATGGATGATTACTTCAGCGTCGGGAAACTCAGTGAGAAGGTCGGCCTCAACCTGATCTGAAATGATGTGTGCATCATGTAGCGTCATGTCGCCAGGAAGTTCCAAGTGCAGCTGAATGAAAGGTTTCGTGCCAGCCATCCGGGTTCGGAGGTCATGCAACCCTTTTACTGCAGAGTGCGCTGCGACGATGGCGCCTATCCGGTTACGATCTTGTTCGGACAGTTCGTGGTCCATTAAGGAATCCAGTGCTTCACGTCCAATATGCCAGGCGCTGTAAAGAATATAACCGGCTACCGCGACCGCAATTAGCGGATCTGCTACCGGTATGCCGAAGCGTGTGGATAAAACTAGCGATGCAATGATGCCGGCGTTGACTAGAAGATCGGCCTTGTAGTGAATGGAATCGGCGCCGATGGCGAGCGATCCCGTGCGGTGGACAACGTACAACTGGAGCCGAACGAGGGCGAAGGTCAACACTACGGAGATAGCCATGACTGTGATCGCTAGATCACCATAACCGACTGGTTGCGGGCGTATTAACCGATTGCCTGATTCGAATAATAGGAAAATTGCAGAGCCTGTGATAAAGGCTGCCTGTCCCAACGCCGCAATTGACTCTGCTTTTCCATGGCCAAACCGATGTTCCCGGTCAGCTGGGGCTAGAGCATGGTGGACGGCGAAAAGAGTAACTAAAGAAGCAACGACGTCGAGTGCGGAATCAATTAGAGATGACAGCACTGCGACCGAATCGCTAAACAACCAAGCACCAAATTTTATGATGACTAGTGTAGAAGCCACAAAGACCGAGGCATAGGTTGCGAACCGCATAAGCTTGCCGGTTATTTCTGGCGGCAAGGATTTCGTTTTTATGTGTTGCGGAGCATGACTGTTTTCAGAAGGCTTCATCTTAGGGCTCAGCTTAGGGGAAAAGCCATTCGCGACGCCAACCGGTGTCATTACGTTCATACAGTAGTCGATCGTGAAGGCGGAAATTACCATGCCGCCAAAATTCTATTCGCTTCGGAGCGACTCGATAACCTGACCAGTGTTCAGGTCGCGGAATGGCGCTTAAGCCAAACTTGGCGGTATACTCAACTACCCGCTTTTCTAGGTGAAATCGCGTTTGGAGCGGTTTTGATTGAGAACTAGCCCAGGCGCCGATTTGCGCCGACCGTGGTCGGGTAGCAAAATATTCGTCCCCTTCGATTGCCGACACTAAGGCCACATTTCCTTCTATACGCACCTGCCGGCGCAGTGACTTCCAGTGAAAACATAGCGCCGCCTGCGGGTTCCTGAGTAAGTCCTCTCCTTTGCGGCTTTCTAGGTTTGTATAGAACACAAATCCGTCCGAATTGGCATCCTTAAGTAATACCATGCGCGCTGAGGGAATGGCGTCAGCGCTGGCTGTGGCCAGGCATGCGGCGGTTGGGTCGTTCTCCTCCTTGTCTTTAGCCTCGCGAAGCCAGTCGTGAAACAAAACCAGCGGATCATCTAATTCCCGAATCGCCATCACACCCTTTAGCCAGTGGTCCTTATTTTTGACATATTGCATGCTTATAGTAACCGCCGATTATAGGATGCTATCGGCTTTGCGGAAGGTGCATCTCTTTTAGAATTGACAAAACCTTCAGGATTAAGGGCAATAATATGAAGTCGATTACTTTAATGATTGTAACTCTGGCCACGCTGCTTTCCGCGTGCACGAGAGATATCGGGCCGAAGGAAGGGTTGGGCGCTGCGATAGGAGCGGCTGTTGGCGGAATAACGGGTGCCCAAGTTGGTGATGGCACTGGTCAATTGATAGCGGTCGGAGCTGGGGTGTTGCTTGGTGCCCTGGTTGGTAGCGAAATTGGTCAATCTCTAGACAAGGCCGATCAACTTTATGCCGCTCAAGCTTATAATGAGTCCATTGATACCACTCCCACTGGAACCACGACCAGTTGGGCAAATCCGGATTCTGGTAATTCCGGCACCTATACACCAATCCAGACCTATCAGACGGACTCCGGGCAATATTGCCGGGAATTTCAACAGACGATCACGGTAGGTGGACAAACGCAGGACGCATATGGCACAGCGTGCCGCCAGGCAGATGGAACCTGGCAGATCGCTGGTAGTTGAACACGCACGAGCTGTGTTACAGCATTGTGCGTCGTTGATTGTGCGGGTGGCATAAAGTCGCTGACATTGCTGCTAACGGCAAAAGGCCGGATTTGCTTCGATTCTTGCCATCACCGTAAGTGGCTGGAGGGTATTGCCTCAGTGTCTTAAGGTCTTAAGTTTCACTATCATGCTAGTGGGACGAACCACTGCGTTACAAGCTTAGTTTTTTGCTGTTACATTAACGCCTCGACATGCGCGGCGCATGCGTCAGCTAGCGCCACGAGATTATAGCCTCCTTCAAGCGAAGATATGATTCGGCCGGCTGCTGTCAGTTCTGAAATTTTAACAATTTCATTTGTTAGCCAGGCGTAATCGGCTGTTAACAGCTCGAGTTGTGACAGAGGGTCGTCACGATGGCCGTCGAAACCAGCCGATATGAGAATCAAATTCGGTTTAAACGCAGCCATCCGGGGCAAACCATGTGCTCGCCACTGGGCTTTAAACTCTTTCCCTCCAGAGCCTGGTGTTAGCGGCATATTTACGATATTTCCGACACCGGTCTCAGAAGCTGCTCCTGTACCTGGATAAAGCGGTATTTGTTGGCTGCTTACGAGGAGTATTTTGGGCTCATGAGAGAAAATGGTCTGAGTGCCATTGCCATGATGAACGTCGAAATCGACTATTGCAAGCCGCTCAATACCATACTCAGTTTGAGCATGTGCAGCTCCGATTGCTATATTGTTGAAGAGACAAAACCCCATTGCTCGGCTCGGCTCAGCATGATGTCCGGGCGGTCGGACAGCGCAAAAAGCGCGGTCAGTGACGCCCTGCAGTACAGCGTCGACGGCGGCACAAACAGCGCCGGCGGCGCGAAGTGCAGCTTCTCCTGAACCCGAAGAAATTACGGTGTCTGGATCGAGCCATATGCGACCTGAGGGAGGTACATCTGAAAGGACTCGTTCGGCGTAGCCTCGATCGTGAACCCGGGTTAGTTGGTCCAATGTTGCGCGAGGCGCCTCGCGACGATCTAGCGCCGAAAATAATGATGTTCCCAGAGCATCCAACACCGCGCCAAGTCGTTCAGGCCGTTCGGGATGACCGCGGCCAGTGTCATGATGTAAGCAAGCTGGGTGAGTGTATAGGAGGGTTGTCACGTTACGTATTATCCAGAGCGAAAGTTAAAATGTTTTAGAGCATAGTTACTTTACTTTGGAATCCTATTAGGGTTCTTAGGGTTTTCTCTGTAACTCTACTTTATTCCGTGACGTTCAAGCGAGATCAGCAGCTAGCGAGTTTCATTTCACATTGTACGGCTACTGGGCAAAATCTTACGAAGTGTTGCCTGGCACATTGACCCTTTCCTGCCAAATGTACTTAAATAAGTTAAGAATCGAACTTACAGCCTGTGAACACTATTTAAGAAAGAAGAGGTTCGCGCTAGAGGGAATGTGCCGTATAAGTTTGCAGTCCGTCGTTGTCATTGACGTGCAGTGAGGTATGTCGGTTTGAGTAAAAGTTTATCATGTTCAGATCGATTATATGATAACTGACTTTCTAGTAATCGGTGCCGGAATCGCAGGTGCATCGATTGCCTCTCGCCTAAGTGAATTTGGCCGGGTAGTGCTTTTAGAGCGCGAAGAAAGGCCCGGTTATCACACCACTGGGCGCTCGGCGGCCTTTTTTACCGTCAATTACGGAAATCAGGTTATCCGTTCTCTAACTGCTGCCTCACGTCAATTTTTTTCAAACCCTCCAGATGGTTTTACCAATCACCCGCTGATGTCTCCGCGCGGGATCCTCACAATAGCCAGAGCCGATCAATTTAGTGAATACGAGAAAAACCTGGCAGGGGCTCGCGCCGTTAGCGACGACATTGCCGAGATCGGCATTGACGACGCAGTGCAGCTGTTCCCAACGTTGCGGCGGGATTACGTTTCACTAGCGCATTACGAGCCTGGTTTGTACATGGATGTAGACCAGATCCATGGTGGATATTTGCGACAAATGACCGCGCATGGTGGCACATTGGTTTGCGATGCAGAAGCACGGTCCATTGAGTATGTCGGGGGTGTCTGGAATGTTGGGACACCAGCCGGAGTCTACGAAGCGCCAATCTTGATTAACGCTGCAGGCGCCTGGGCCGATGAAATAGCATCTCTAGCTGGGGTTGATCCAGTTGGGCTGAATCCGATGCGGCGCACTGTAATCATATTTGCCGGTCCTGCCGGGGTGAATTTAGACAAAGCTCCAATGGTGATTGACGTGGAGGAGAAATTTTATTTTAAGCCAGAAGCCGGCAAAATTTTGGCGAGCCCAGCCGACGAAACGCCCTCACCGCCATGCGACGTTCAGCCAGACGAACTCGATATTGCGGTTACCGTTGAGCGTGTTGAACTCGCAACTAACATGGTGATCGGACGGATCGATCACAAATGGGCGGGGTTGAGAAGTTTTGTTGCCGACCGCACACCTGTAGTAGGATTTGATCCGGGTCACGAAGGGTTTTTTTGGTTGGTCGGTCAGGGAGGTTACGGGATTATGACCTCGCCCGCGATGGCGCACGCGGCGACAGCGCTTGCAACGAAGCAATCTTGGCCTGAGGATCTTGCTAAGAACGGTGTATGCCCTGAGAAACTATCTCCTTTACGGCCTGCCCTGCTTAAAAGAAACGAAAAATAATTTTACGGTACTCAAAGCCTTCTTCGGGCCAGTGTATTGTACGGACAACTACGGAAAGCGACAGCGTTGTTCGGTTACTACAACGAAGCCCTTAGCTTCGCCTGTTTTAATTGTGAATCGGTGCTCGATGTTGCCGGTCACCATTGTATGATGCAATGGCAACTTTCCATCTGCTCGGTATTCCTTCCCGCCTATTAGCGTAAACAGTATTTTGATTTTTTGTGCAGCGTCAAACCAAGATTGTAAATTATCGTTTACATCTCTGGATGGGAGTCCCCAACCAGTAACCGTGATCGTATCATTGGAGAAGCTTATCGCAGAGTTGGCGCCAGTAGTGAGAGAGGTTTGTACAAGAAATCTCCGCGTGTCAGTGTTGTACTCGCACTCAGTATCATTTTCGGCCATCGCCACCAGAAAAGCGACCCGGTCTGGGCTAACCCCACTTTCTAACCGTTCTTTTACCAAAGCCATGATTTGTCTCGTCGCACCATATGGTGCGTCCGCTGCATATTTTTGCTGAAGGATATTAGCGCGGGCTTCAGCTTTGGCTGCATCGGCGCGCAGGCTGTCATTTTTTGTTTGAACCTGGTCCAATTTGGACTGAAGTTCATGGTTCAATTGGCTAAATCTGTCGTATGCTAATGAATACGCCCAATAGGCTAGAACTGCAGACATTGTTAGCCAAAGCACAATCCTAAGCTTGTTTTTGTGTTGCCTCCAACGAAATTTCTGGCGCTCGCCTGTTTCGTTGGCTGTTTCCTGGGTGTTGGTCATTAATTCAACGTTCTGTCAATTTAAGTTCTATGCGGCGATTAGATTTATAAGCATCGTCGCTGTCTCGGTCGACTAGAGGCTGGAACTCACCAAATCCCGCCGCCATTAATCGGTGTGGAGATACGCCTCGGTCGACCAAATAGCGTACTACGGAAATTGCGCGGGCAACCGACAGCTCCCAATTAGAGGGAAATTGTGGGGTGTTAATGGGACGCGTATCGGTGTGACCATCAATACGCAACACCCATCGAATATCCTTAGGAATATCTGCTGATATATCGAGTAAGAGTTGCGCCAAGTCGTTTAGTTGTGCTTCTCCAGCAGGGTCAAGGCGCGCTGAGGCGCTTCCGAACAAAACACCCGATTGTATCACGAATCGATCGCCCTCTATACTAACGGCACTCCGTCCAGAGAGAGACGCACGGAGTCGGCCAAAAAATTCAGAACGGTATCGAGACAATTCGCCAACCTTTTGGGCGAGCGCGACGTTGAGTCGTCGACCTAGATCAACGATCTGGATGTTTTTCTTAGTTACGTCTGCTTCTGTTGCATCGAGTGCAGCCTGGATGGAATTTAATTGGATGCGGAGAGCCGCTATTTGTTGATTTAATAGTGTGACCTGACGTTGCGCGACTGTGGACAGCTTTGTCTGTTCGACTAGCACAGACCGACTGGTGGCCGTTTCGTCGCGGGACGCAAGAAGTGCAGCCTCTTCCGCTTTAAGTGCCGCTAACGCTGCTGCCAATCGGAGGTCTAAATCCTTGCGCTCTGCATCGCTTACTTCATTGAGACGTTGCAGGGAGGCAATATCTCCTCCGAGATTGTCTTGTTGTTCAAGGGCCAAAAACAATTGTCTATTAAGTTCTTCGCGATCCTTCGTTGAAGTCTGAAGCTGCAACCCCAGATCCGCGATATTTGCGCGGAGTTCTTCATTTGTTAACTCTTCGAGTGCCAGCAAATCAGCTAGCTCAGAGACCTGCTGATTCAAACGACTTAAAGCTTCGTCGCGGCCGGACAGAGCGCGTGATAGAAAAAACTCGGATAGGATGAAAACTACCAATAGAAAAATCAAAACCAAAAGCAGTGTAGAGATGGCATCTACAAAACCAGGCCAAATGTCTGGACCTTGCCTAGAGCGGCTTTTGCGAGTGAGCATGAGCAGAAGGTGGAGCTTGGTTGTGTCGACTTACTTAAGCGACATCATTTGATCGAGTCAGTTCGAAGGAGCTCCTCACGAGCCACTTTCGTGGGTAGATTTGCTGTGGCGGCCACTGTCCGCGCCAGTAATTTGATTTCATTCCGCAGTTCCGAAACCATTTGATTTCGGCCGTTTACAGTTTCTTCGAGTAAACGCACCAAATGAACATCGAGGTTACGGATGTGGCCGCGCGTGGCCTCATCAACGCTGCCGTCCGTTCTTTGCATTTGGTCACCAAGGGTCGCCAATCGTTCTGTCAATTGGAGAATGCTAGAGGTCGTAGTCCGCCTGTCGTCTTCGCTGCGTGAGAGCGTGGTTTGTAGGTTTGCCAGACTTTCGGCCGTCTGTTCAAGTAGGGCTTGAACGTACGCGGGAACTGACTGTTCGCCATCGCCTAGGCCGGCGCCGGTTCCAAGACGAGTAATACCAGAAAGCCACTCTTCTAGGTCATTATAGAACTGGTTCTGTGCTTGGCTGGCTTGAAGATCGAGAAAACCGAGCACCAGCGCTCCAGCTAAGCCGAAAAGCGAAGATGAAAACGCAGTTCCCATGCCGTTTAGAGGGTCTGCAAGCCCTTCCTTGAGCTTAGTAAAGGTGTGAACGATATCATCGTTGGCTACAGACAGGTTACTGATGACTTGCCCCACCGAGCTGACCGTCTCGAGTAATCCCCAGAAAGTGCCAAGTAGACCAAGGAAAATTAGTAATCCGATTAAATAGCGCGAAATATCACGAGATTCATCTAATCGCGCACTAATGCCGTCAAGCAAGGAACGCATGGCTATTGCCGATAGCATGACCTTGCTACCCTTGCGGCCAGCGAGCAGACGCGCAGTGGGAGACAATAATTTTGGAGCTGTTTGTGTCGATAGGCCCGGTTGGTTGGTGCGGAAGGTCTCAATCCATCGAACCTCGGGGGCCAGTTGGACGACTTGTCGGAAACAATAAATTATCCCGATCAGCAGGACACCAAGTATTAGTCCATTAAGGGGCGGATTGGCTCGGAACGCTTCAAGTAGAGGCCCGGATAGCAACACTACCACTCCAGCGGCGAGTGCTAAAAAAACCACCATACGAGCGGTGAAGCGACTTGGCTTATTCATCGGTTGGATTTAGCGACTGGCTCACAACCTTACATTCTCCCCACGCGACCCGGACGACAACTAATTTATAACGACCAAATCAACGCGGTCTGCTGGTCCCGACTCGCTCTTTGCGCCAAGAGCTCGGACGTCGATGCGAGTTGAATTGACACCAGACTCTATCAGAAAAGATCTAACAGCCAGCGCACGGGAAAGAGATAGTCGCCGCGCGGCGCTGGCTGAACTATTCTGGGCGCTCGCATATGCTCTTAGTTGCAAGCGTGTCCGTTCTTCTGCGTTGATCTGGGCGGCAATAGATCGCAAAGTTGCCTCGTTGCTGTCTTCGATCGTACTGTCACCACTATTAAATAACACTGTCATCTGATCTGTTGAAATAGAAGGCAAAGGTGTCGCTTCAGATTGACCCTGCGGTGCCGCGGGTGCGATGGCAGCCAACTTGGTTTGATCTCGCTCACTTGGCGTTGGTTGAAGTTCGGGTGGTGGAGCCGGGACGGGCGCCTCTGCATTTTCAACGCTTGAAGACGATGGGTCCGGCAGTATCTCAGTCACGGCCACCGTTGGTAGCTCTAATTCCTCAGGAGTTTTTACTGGCGGCGAACTGTTGGCCTCAGCGGCTAGTGAATCTTCTTGGTAAGCTGTAGCCTTGGGGGTTCGATCTTCTGAGGCAATGGCATTAATTACTGTTGCCATCGATTCTGCCGATGACCGGCGGATAGGCGGTAATTCAACTACACGTGAGTTCGGTGTTTTATCTCGTTCGGATGCTGAAGGCTCCCTGACAGAGGGGCTCAACGGCCGCGAACGGTCGAGCGAATTGAGGTCAACTATTCGCGATTCCAAACTGTTTTTAGTGGGATTAAACAAAGGAAGAGGTTTATCACTCTTCCGACGGACTGGTACGTAATAATATACGGCGTCTTCATTTATCTCAACCGCCGGTGCCCGTGGCCCAATTTGTACGGTTTGTTGTGCTAGAGCGCCAGTGTCGATGAGCAAGTATGCTGCAAAGCCCAAGGCTATGAACCAAGAAGCGCCAAAGCAATGCGTGCCTTGCGACCCGTGTTCGATTGTGCGCACCGCTATGCGCATGGGCGAATTCTCCGCTCTATGTTCTGTGTTATCGCTAGCTCCTTCGGGCTTGCTGAGAGAGCACAGAGTTCCACTTTTATATGACAATAACGAGGCCTGGGTCACTGAACAACTAATTATCTACCCGACGGCGGAGACTGGACTTGGCGCAGCAAGGCTCCAAGCGTGGCGTGTAAACGGCCGTTGGCTGCTAGAATGCCGGTGCCTTCTGTGGGTTTGCTGGTGCCTGACATCCCGCTAGCAAAGCCACCTGCTTCTTGCACTAGCAGTGTTCCGCTTGCGCAATCAGACGGCACTGCAGATAAACTCCAAAAGCCGTCGAGGCAGCCAGCTGCTACGTAAGCTAAATCCAGAGCGATGGACCCAAGCACTCGTACACCATCTGTATGTTGGGCTAGAGTGCTTCGAGCCTGATGCACACATGGGTCATTATCAGTCACTTCGTAGTTACCAATCATCATGTCTTCAACCCGACGACGTTCAGAGACACGAATGCGGCGGTCATTCCTGTAGGCTCCGATACCTTTCTCCGCCCAATAAAGATCATCGTGCACCGAATCATAAATGACTGTGGCCAGGGTTTCCTGCTCCCGCACGTGGGCGACCGTGACTGCGAAATGACGAATTCCATGGGAGAAATTAGCTCGCCCGCATATCGGGTTCGCTATCCACAATTCGCTAGTTTTGTCCAATAACGGGTTGGTGACGCCCGCCAACAACACGTCTCGGTCAGGGCGCGCTTTAGCTAGGATTTCTTTTAAAACCGATGTGCCGTAATTAAATGCACGCTCTGTAAATTCCGCGCTGCCGGCACGGCTTGTCTGAAGCTGTTCTATTTCGCCAAAGTCACGAGTTAAAGCTCGTGCAACTTTAGTGGCACAAGTCACCATGACGTTTATCTCGGCTGAGCGGATAGCCATTATTCGGAGATAATTGAAAACAAGAAGTTAATTTTTTGCACGCTCGGCATATGAACCATCCACGGTGTTCACAATTATATGTGTGCCGCTTTCAATATGGGAGGGAACCATGGTGCGGAGGCCGTTTTCGAGGACGGCAGGTTTGAAGCTTGAAGTAGCAGTTTGACCTTTAACTACCGGTTCAGTTTCAGCTACAGACAGTATCACCGTGTCAGGTAACGTGGCGTCGAGCACCTCACCTTCATAAGATTGGATCATGACTTCCATACCATCTTGTAGAAATGTACTTGCCTGACCAATAACGCCAAGATTTAGAGTTACTTGTTCGTAATTTTCGGTATCCATAAAGGTCAGTTGCTCGCCGTCTGCATAAAGAAATTGGTAAGGCTTTTCTTCTAGTCGCACGCGTTCGACGTCTTGGGCCGCGCGAAATCGCTCATTGAGCTTGCTGCCATCACGTAGATTTTTAAGTTCGACTTGGTTATAAGCACCACCCTTTCCTGGCTGTGTAGTTTGTGATTTGACCGCACGCCAAATCTGGCCTTTGTGCTCAATAATCATGCCTGGGCGAATGGAGTTGCCGTTTATCTTCATTGCTTGGACCAACTCTCAAAAATGGCGCGGAGAGAGGTGCGGACCGTAACAATTAGATCTGCTCCTGGCAACGCATCCGCTCTTGGCTAACGAAATTATAGCTGTTTGACCTTGCGGGGTTAGGCGCTGATCGTGGTGCGTGACTGTGTCTCGATTTCTTTATTGAAAGCTGCTACAGCTGTCTCGGGATTACACGGATGGCTCCAAATCGCCGATATCACCGCTAAGAAATCTGCGCCTGCACGAATCAAGACGCCGCAATTTTCAACTGATATGCCTCCTATGGCTACGCACGGTACCGTTGTAGTGTTGCGCCACCAAGTTAGGAGTTCGGGTTCGGCGCGTACCCGTGGCTGTTTAGTGGATGTGGGAAAGAAGGCGCCGAAGGCGATATAGTCTGCGCCGTCCTCGCCCGCAATTATCGCTAGGTGTCGTGAATTGTAGCAACTAACCCCCACTATAGCCTCCTTCCCAACTAAACGGCGGGCTTCCGCATAACTGGCGTCATTGGCTCCAACGTGGACACCATCCGCACCAACGTCGGCAGCCAAATCTGGCCGATCATTTATGAGAAACGCGACCCCATGATTGTGGCAAATGGGTATGAGTTGTGCGCTTGCAGCCCGGATTGTATCGTCATCTACACCCTTGAGGCGAAGTTGGACACAAGCCACGTCCCCGGCGTTTAACGCCGCACTCAATTGGCAGGAAAAATCGTCCAATACAAACGCTGGGGGACTGATCAGATAAAGGCGACAGCGGTCAGCCTTGCTGGGCGGCATATCTCTGTCCTGAAGTTATACCTTGGTCGAGGCCACTGAGCCAAGTTTGGCACCGTCTTATTGGGTCGGCAGTAGCATGCAGATCTAGCACCGGCCCTTGATTAATTTGGACCAGATGTGCCCCCCATCTAGCAATTAGCTCTGAGACCTTATCATGCACTATTGGCGATCCCGTGAACGCAAAGGCTGACCACCCCACCCGAAGTGCGCCGAGCACTAGGCTCGGATCGTCGCCGCAATCTAAAACTACGAGTTCCATCTCAGCGGGCGATTTTTGGGAATGACTTGCGGCTGCCCTTAAGTAGAGTGCTCCGGCGTACGCTGCCGCATCTGGGGCAGTGCGGATAATTGGGGCTGTGGCTGGTTTGAGTTGGCGGATGGTGGCAAAAACAGCTTCGAAATGTTGTCGAGAATGGCAGATGATTTCTCCGTGTTCAGGCATGAATCGTTCAGGGTTTGAGGGCCGTAACGCCAGGGAGGCAGTGGCCTTCAAGCCATGCGAGGAATGCTCCGCCGGCAGTGGAGACGTAGGAAAACCCGGATTTGACCCCCGCATGACTAAGCGCCGCCAAAGTGTCACCCCCACCTGCGATACTGATTAGCGAGCTGGTTTGTGTCATTTCTGCTGTTTTGCGTGCAAGGAAGTTGGTGGAGATGTCGAATGGAGGAGATTCGAACATACCCATTGGTCCATTCCAAAGTAATGTCTTGCAGTCGGAAATCCTACTCCCAATGCGGTCGGTGCTTGCGGGACCAATATCGAGAATTCTTGTTCCGGAGGCCACCGAATCGATGGAAACAATTTGTGGCTCTTCATCGAGTTTGCCATCCGTTAACGTCACAACATCGACCGGCAATAAAATTTCACAAGAACTTGCAGTTGCTTTGGTGAGAATTTCTCTGGCTTCATTCGCCATCTCCGGTTCACAGATCGAGGTGCCGACTTCGACACCTTTCGCATAAAGTAATGTGTTCGCCATGCCCCCGCCGATCGCGAGTATGTCAACGTGATCAACCAAATTTCCAAGAAGCTTCAGCTTGGTTGAAATTTTTGCGCCACCAATGATTGCCATCACCGGTTGTTCGGGATGGATGAGCACTTTGGAAAGCGCTTCTAGCTCCGCCTGCATTAACCTTCCGGCGGCGTGGGGTAGCAATCCTGGCACGCCAACGACCGAAGCGTGAGACCGGTGGGCTGCAGAAAAAGCATCGTTAACATATATAGTGCCGAGCGCAGCAAGTTCGATGGCGAAGTTTGAATCGTTAGCTTCCTCACCTTTATGAAAGCGAAGGTTTTCCAAGAGTGCAAATTCTCCTGGTTTGAGCGTGTTAACAACCGATTTGGCAATATTGCCGATGCAATCGTTAGCAAATGCTATATCGGCACCGTTAAGTGCCTTCGATAGGGATGGAGAGACAATCCCGAGTGATAAATCTTTAATCCGCCTGCCTTCGGGTCGACCAAAATGGGATATCAAAATAGTTCTACCCCCGCGCCTGGAAAGTTCTTCCAAAGTCGGCACTAAACGTTTAATCCGGGTATCGTCGGTTATTTGGCGGTCATTATCTAGTGGTACGTTCAAGTCAGCCCGCACTAAAATCAATTGCCCGTTGACTTCGAAATCGTCAAGGGTGTGATATGATTTGTCGGGCACGGGTACAGCGCGAATTCTACAGATCTCCCAACAGGGCCGCGACGTCATTCATTCTATTTGAAAATCCCCATTCATTATCGTACCAGGACAGAACACGGACTAAAGTACCGCCAATAACATAGGTTTGTGATAAATCAAATGTCGAGCTTGCAGGATCGTGATTAAAATCCATCGATACCAGCGGTACGGCATTAAGGTTAAGAATACCCTCCATGGGCCCATTTGCAGCGGCAACTACTGCGTCATTGACTGCTTTTACATTGGTCACGGTTGCGGCGGTGAAAGTCAGATCGATAAGCGACACGTTAGGTGTTGGCACTCGGATAGCAGTGCCGTCGAGTTTGCCGGCAAGCTCTGGCAGCACTAGACCGACCGCCTGTGCTGCTCCGGTAGAGGTCGGGATCATTGACATGCCCGCAGCGCGTGCTCGGCGCAGGTCCTTGTTCAAAGTGTCCAAGACAGGTTGATCGCCAGTGAAGGCGTGGATTGTTGTCATGAAACCTTGTTCAATGCCTATTGCGTCGTTCAAAGCCTTAGCAATGGGGGCTAGACAATTGGTTGTACAAGAGGCGTTTGAGACTATCTTGTGTTCGCCAGTTAATTTGGTGTGGTTAACTCCGTAGACGACGGTCATATCCACGCCGGTTGCTGGGGCCGAGATCAAGACACGGTTGGAGCCAGCTTCAAGGTGTGCGGAGGCAGCCTCGCGGCTGGTAAAAATTCCAGTGCATTCGAGAGCAACATCAATCCCTAACTCTGCCCAAGGCAGCCTCGAGGGGTCTCGTTCAGCTGTCACTTTGATTGGTCCACCACCGACATCGATGCTATCTCCCCTTACTTCTACCTTCGCTGGGAAACGGCCGTGTACAGAATCATATTGTAGGAGGTGGGCATTGGTCTCGATTGGGCCCAGATCGTTAAGACCGACTATTTGAATGTCGCTACGTTTCGTCTCGATCGCAGCACGCATCACTAATCTTCCAATACGACCAAATCCGTTAATTCCAACGCGAACTGCCATGGTGCTATCCTTTCTGACGGGGTGCCGTTGTATCCAGGTGGTGATGCACCCTCGTTGCGATTTTTTCGGCAGTCAGCCCGAAATGATCATATAGATCCTTATAAGGTGCAGATGCGCCAAATCCTGTCATACCAAAAAACATTCCATCTTCCCCTATCCACCGATCCCAGCCAGAGCGCACGGCTGCTTCAATGCCGACTCTAAGGGTTCCTCGGCCAAGAAGGGTCGCGCGCATCGTGATTTCGAGGTTTTCAATTAGTTCCCAGCAAGGCATCGATACCACGC
>JYMV01040611.1_pt1 | contig 14900 bp, 8 predicted proteins | sample 338911 | NCBI WGS metagenome assembly JYMV01 (sample SAMN03354496, study PRJNA234377) | hydrothermal vent metagenome | biome: Deep sea; feature: Hydrothermal plumes at the Eastern Lau Spreading Center, Western Pacific Ocean; material: Seawater | place: Tonga | collected 2009 | depth 2000 m m
TATAATTTTATGCGCTTTGCTCATAATAATCAAATAAGTTAATCCCGGTTCTAAAAAATGTTCCTTGTATTTTTTTATTATGCTGCCCTACAAGTAATGTTCCTTTAGGGGAATATGGTTACCATTTAGCAAAAAGCTTTGCTAAGAAAGATGAAATTGAAGAATTGGTTTTAATTACAAACAAAGCTAGAGATCCAAAAATTTTAGATTTTGACACACAAGGATGTAGAATCACCGTAAAAGAATGTTGGGATTATAATCAAGCGATGAATGTTTTCTGTATTTACAAATCGATTCTAGAAGAGAAACCAGACGCTGTCTTGTTTAATGCCCAAATAAACATGTTCGGCAATAAAAAAATCGCTGCAGGATTAGGTTTATTGCTACCCATGATTTTTAAATTGAAAGGTTTAGTTTCTATCGTATTGTTACATCATTTAGAACATAATCTAAAATTAGATAGCGCCGGGTTGTTCTCAAGAAACTTTAAATCAAAACTTAATAATTTTGTTGGTACAAAACTTATGAAGTCCTTGTTGCAAGCAAACTTAGCAGTAGTCACTTTAAAACAAAATGTAGTTAAGCTTAATGAACTTTACGGAGCTAAAAATGTATTACATATACCACACGGTTCTTTTGAAAATACTAATGTTAATTTTGAAGAAAAGAAAAGCGTAAGAAAAAAAATCTTGACTTTCGGGAAGTTTGGAAATCATAAAAATATAGAAGTTTTAATTGAAGCAGTCGAACTTATAAAGACTCGAATGCAAGAAGATATAGATTTAGTCGTTGCAGGAACAGATTCGGTAAATAATGAAGGCTATTTGGCTAAAGTACAAAAGAGTTATAATAATATTCCGAATTTAAAATTTACAGGATACATTCTTGAGAATGAAATACAAGGTTTATTTTCTGAAGCAGATCTAATCGTATTGCCATATTTAAAGACGTTAGGAAGCTCAGGAGTGCTGCATTTATCAGGTTCTCACGGCAAAGCAGTGGTTTTACCGGATCTTGAGGGTTTTAGCACTTTAGTGAGAGAACAAGGCTATAGAGGTCAGTTTTTTAAACCAAACAGTGTTTTATCTTTAGCTGAAGCCATCGAGGATGTTATTTATAATGAAGATTATAAACTAAAAATTGCAAAGGCAAATTACAGAGCTGCATGTTCTTCACCAATTTCTAGTGTTACCGATAGCTATATATATGAATTTAAGAATTTAATTCAACAAAAATATCACCAAGTAGTAGCATAAATTACTGTAAATCCGGCTTGTATTATTTAAAGAGTGATCTTAAACATATCTAAAATAACGACCCCACCAAGCCGGTATCTACAGTTAAAAGTAACATTAAAATTACAAATTTTATCATTAAAGAAGGGGTTTCATAATAGTTAGTTTTTAAATGTTGGTTAAGTTTGCGCCACTTGAAGAGTCGGTATCATTTTATTGAACCGGCTTTTCTTGTTAAATAAATCTTTATTGTTTTTCAACTTGAGGAGTTCAGAGTAAATTTCAGAATTATTAGAAAAAATGACTAAAGAAGAAGAAAATACTCAGAAAAATATAGATTCAGAAATTCATAATTCTGCTTCAGAATCTAAGAAGAGTGCCGGCACAAAAAAATCGCACGGAGAGATTTTAAAAGATCAGATCTGTGAAGGACAAGAGACTTATAATAAAAAGCCGGGTAGCATTATTTTGAGTTCTATGACAGCAGGATTAGAAATCGGTTTTAGTTACTTATTAATTTGTAGTTTATTTTCCTTTTTTCAAGATCAATTCACTAATCAAACATTATTTAAGCTTATTGCCTTTGTATATCCGCTAGGCTTTATTTTAGTGATTTTAGGGCAATCTATTCTATTTACAGAGCAAACATCTTTACTCACACTACCAGTTTTAAATCGCAAACGAAGTTTTGGTAGTTTATTTAGAATTTGGGGTTTGGTAATTTTCGGTAATTTAATTGGTGGCTTTCTAATAGCGCTTACGCTAATTTGGATCGGACCCAAACTGCAACTCTTCAATTTAAAAACCATAGAAACGATTGCTCTTCACGTTATAAAACCAGACTCTTTAACCATTTTGATCAGTGCTGTTTTAGCGGGTTGGTTAATGGGGCTTTTATCTTGGTTACTTTCTTCTGCTACCGAAACTGTAAGCAGAATAATTATAATATTTCTTATTACAGCTACGATGTCTTTTACAGGATTGCATCACAGTATTATTGGTAATGTTGAAGTTTTCTCGGGAATGATCACTTCTTCAGCCATAAATTTTACTGAATATATTAGATTTCAATCGTTAGCATTATTGGGTAACGCCATTGGCGGAGCGTTTTTCGTTGCTTTATTAAAATATAGGGCTTTCGTTTATAATGTAGATGTAAATTAAAAAGTACCCACTACTCCAATACGATTACCACCAAATTGAAGTCGCCAAGAAATTTTATTACGCTTTTCTTTATAGGCAGGATCGCTACTCATTTCTCGGTCTAAATATTTATCTATAGAATCTACTACTACAACAGTTAATACGGTACTAAGTGCAATATCGGTAAGCCAATGTGCCTCTGCCCAAAGTCTTGAAACAGGTGAAACCATACCGCCTGCAATTAATGCTCCTTTTACCCAAATATTGTCGAATTGTTTAGATAAAGCATAAAAGGTTGTAAAAGATAAAATGGTATGCCCTGAAGGAAATGAATGATAACCACCTTCTTTACTAAATGGTCTAAATGTGGCTTTACCACCGGTGTTAGGTCTAGCTCTTCCTGTTGCAGTTTTACTTATCGTTTGTATTAAACCGGCAGCACTCGCAGAAGAGATCATTAAAATACCCGTTTTTCTTAACTTTTTACTTTTAGTGAATAAACCTGTTAGGTAAATCGCAGTATTTACTCCGTAGTTATTTTGAGGACTTCCAAAATACCATCCAAAATCTTTTACTACACCTGGTATATCTTCATTTTGTTCAGCAAAATAATCGTGAGCATCTTCGTCTATAATATTTAAACCAGCTGTACCAATAGCAACACTAGCTGCAATGGCCCAATCGTCTTGATCCCACTTAAAAGGTGAAGTATAAACTTGCTTAAAACCACCCCACATAAGTCCGGCATCGTTTTTAGCGAGATCCCATGTGGTAATTTTTTCTTCTGAAGGAATTGCTAACGTATCTATTTGACAAAAAAATAAATTAACGCTAAAACAAACTAATAATAAGCTTAGGGTAATCTTATGCATACTTTTTTATAGCAAAACAAAACTATTTAATGCTTATACCGATAAAATTTAATTAAAATTTCACATTTAAGGAAAGTTAATTTCTAATAAATTAATTTAATATTGACTCAAAAACCTGATAATATGAACAAAATTTTATTTACCCTCGCAATCTTATTAAATTTTAGCTTAAGTTTTGGTCAAGTAGCCATTGGTACGACTAGCCCGGATGACGGATCTGCATTTCAGATCGATAGTAATGTAGGAGCATTTGTGCCTCCTAGAATGACTCAAACCGAGATTAATAATATTCCAACTCCGCTAGAAGGTGCTATCGTATTTAATACAACATTACAATCGCTTTATACCTTTAACGGTACAGAGTGGCAAACTTTTGTTAGAACTTTACCTTCTATACTTATGGATAGAGGTCAAAATGGAGTTTTTACATTGGCAGTAGATACTTATTATCAATTTCCGGTAACTAGCTCAAACATAACTTATGTGGACAGTGATTATTTTACTTATGTAAGTACAGGAAAAATTAGAGTTCTACAAGCTGGAATTTATAATATAACTGCAGGAATTTCTTCTAGTAATCTACCGGCAGGAGAAAGAAAATATGTAATTGGTGTTTATAAAAATAACACACTCGTTGGCTATTTAAACAGAGGTGTTGTAGACTTACCCGAAGCAGATTTTTGGGGAGTTTCTGGAGCTTTCACCGGAAGTTTTGCAGCCAACGACGAAATTGATTTGCGATATGTTTTAAATAGAGATTCAACATCTTCAACTAATCAAACTGCTCCAATCAGATTTGTAAATTTAAGTATTACAAAATTGAATTAACTTTTTCTAAAAAGGATAACCAATTGCAAAATTCAGGACCGGTGAATCATATTCGAATTCGAATGATTTAGCCGGTCTTTTTATAGGTGATGCAAGGTCAAAACGAATTACAAAACCTTGAATATCTACTCTCACTCCTATTCCACTACCGATACCTAATTCATTAGCAAAATTAGAACTAAACTTACCTCCCGGTAAAGCATCATTTTCTCTTAATAACCAAACATTTCCCGCATCGGTAAATATTGCTCCGTTCACATAATTAAATAACGGAAATCTATATTCTAAATTAGCTTCTAATCGTATATCTCCTGCTCTGTCAAAATAAGCATTATAACTAGTTTCATCAGTGGGTTGGTAACTTCCCGGACCTAAACCTCTAATTCTAAAAGCACGAACACTGTAAGGACCTCCAGAAAAATATTGTTTCACAAAAGGTAAAGATTCAGAATTTCCGTAAGAATAACCTAAGCCTCCGAAAAGTCTCGCTACCAAAACTTGCCCATCGTCATTCAATTTGTAATGATAACGTACATCTATATCGCCTTTAGCATATTGAGCATATTGCAATCCTAAAAATTTATTGACAGAATTACCATCATCATCTGTACCCGATTGATCAAAAAGGCTTACTGTATTGCCGGCAATATCAAAATTAAAGTTGAAATATAATGCTCCCTGTCGGTAACTATCTACTAATTCATTATACGTAAATCCATAAGTTAAACCTGCAATAAATTGCTGATCAAAACTTCTTCTTAAAAAAGGATTATCGGTTAAAATAGCTTCAAATTCATCGGTAACATTGCCTAATTTCACATAGTTAATGTTGAGCGGATTTAGTTGATGGGTTACATAGCGATTCGCCTTCCAAATGTAACCAAACGAAGCACTATAAGAATTTAAACTGTAAAGTTGACTTCTATTTAAGTAATCTATTCCTAACTTAATTTCTGTTTGTGGAATGCTATATTTAAAACGTTTATTTACATCTACAATAGGAAATAATAATCTTGGGAATCTTACAGAAGTTTCTAAACCTAACTGTAAACTACTTAAACCGGACTGTTCTCCGGAAGAAAACTGTTTTTCGTAAGCTACACTACCTCTAATATTTAGTTGTTCACCACCTCTAAACCAGTTTCTATTGGTATAGGTTAATCCCAATCCCGGACCGGCAAAATTATTAGACTTTGTTACACCTTGCAGTTCTGCTCGTAAAGAACGCTTTCGCATGGGTGAAAGCTCTATGATCGCATCTAAATGTCGAAAACCATTTTCATCGGGAATAGTATCATTTTCTTCATATCTTATATTTACAAATTTGTAAGTACCAATAGAAGATAATCTTCTACTGGTATATTTTGATAACATAGGATTGTAACGTTGCCCAGGTTTTAAAAGAATATAAGGTGATAAACGTTTCGGTTTAAAAAATTCTTTTGTTTGAATAAAATCTAAACTATCTAAACTTACGGTATCTTTTTCTTGGTCTTGTGTTTCTACAGATTCGTAAGGATAAACATCTACATCATCAATAATATAAGGTACTTTAGACTTATCGGGTACATTATCTTTCAACCGAAGATATAAGTCAAATTTTCTATTTTCATAGGCGTTAGTATCTGCTTCAAACAATAAAAAATTACCATTAAAATTATAATAACCTTCCTGCTTTAAATATTCATCGATACGTTCTCTTTCAGCTTTAAAACTCGAAAGATCAAAACACATTCCTTGTTTTATATCCGAATTTTCTTCTGCGATTACTGTTTCTAATTTCTGAAGCAATTCTAAACTATCGATAGCCTTTAAACTATCTTTTTCTAACTTAAAGCTTTCTAAAACGTAAGGCTTTTTTAAAGTTACTTTATAGTTCACTTTAGCTGTTCTTGCGGAAGTATCTATACTAGAATTAGATTGTATAACACTATAAAAGAAACCGTTATTTTCTAAACGGTTATTAATTAACTCTTCGGTTTCAGAAAGTTCTACATCAGAAAAATAAACCGGCTCCTCTCCTATTTTTTTATTAAAAAACTTATTAAGTAAACCCGGCTTTTCACGTTGAGCTTTGTAATGAAAATACAAACCGGGATACATACCTAAAAATCTTGAATTTGGTTCCGGGTAAAGTACGGCTTGGGTTTCTTCTTTTACTTCTTTGTAATTTTTTTGAAGACTGGTATCTATATATTTAATGTTAGCACCACGATATAAATACTCATCTTCAGGAATATATTTTTCAACGCTGCAAGCGTAAAATAATAACGACAATACGATAGCCGTTAAATAAGATATTATTTTTAGGTTTTTGTTCATTTAGTTTTCTTCTTCTTCAACTGCATCTTTATTTGCCTCTTCTTCAGCTTTCTTTTTCTTTTCTTCGCGTTTGGCTTGCTTTTCTTCTTGTGCTATTTCTGAAGCTGTCTTTTTAAATAATTCATTAAACTTATTAAATTCACGCATAAAGATTAGAGCGACACCGTTTACAAATACTTGCCCGTCGATGATATTCTCATACTGACTTTTTCTGAAGCCTCTTATACGCCAACGACCATCTTCGGTAAGTAAATATTCTATACTCACATTCCCAATGACAGGATTAGCTTCGCCCGGTCTATTTTCTCCTTGCACACCTATCTCGCTTCCCGCTTGTACCACTAAACGATCATTTAATAATTTTTTACGGGCACTAACATTTAAATCAGTTCGATCTTGTGGAGCACTACCTTGATAATCGGTATAACTGTTTAGACCAAAACTTAACTCGATACCTGTATTTCCTGTTAAACGATCTGAAAACACATTCAATTGATCTGACAAGGCTTGATTTAAATTATCTCTGGCAACCGTAGCCGCACCACCTTGACTACCATCTGCTCCCTGTTCTGGGTAGAATCGATTAAGTACTAATAATGAAAAAACCTGTTTGTTTAATTGATCTTCTTGTTGATTAAGTTGTCTTACTCGACCATAAACAGTTCCGCCGATAGCGCCTTGTTCATCTTCTGGCATATCTAAACCAAAATTTAAACGCGGTTGCATTAATTCTCCATCAACATTTAAATACACTAAAAATGGTAGTTTTTGTCGATATCGCCCAACTTCGGTTGCAGAAGTTCCCGAAATTTGACTCGACATTAATGATACCGCAGAAGTTTCAACCTCATAAATCGCGCGAACATCGAGATTTGCATTCATCGGGTCACCCGTCCACGTAATTGTACTTCCTTCAGCAATATTAAATTTACGCTTAACCAGATTATACAAATTCATCTCATAATGACCGTCATTTACTTCATACCTACCGGTAAGAGTTGTTCTTCCATTTCTTTCAATATTAAATCTTAGATCGCCTTCACCTATTAATTGCAAATTATCACCGGTTCTTTCATTTAAAATCACATTTACCGTAGCTCCCGGTTGTACGGTTAACTTCGAGGTAAGTTCAATACCGGTTAAAATAGCAGAAGCCCCATCATTTTCATTTCTAGTTAAAATAGCATCGGAGTTTTCTTTATTTACAAAAACCACTACGCCATCTCGTTCGGTCACACCTACTTGAGAAGGTGGCACCACGTAAGTAACATTGGTATTTTTATTGACGGTAAGATCTACATCGAGTTTTGGGAAACTTAATTTTCCGCCGAGACTGGCATTCACATCAAAAATTGCTTTACCGTAATATAGATCGTTATCTTCTTTGGTAGAATTTAAAGCTTGAAAATTGTTCGCTCTAATTTGCAGATCAAAAGCAGGATCAATCATACTTTTTTGTGTTGAAACATTTCCTTTGACCACAAACTCATTCTTATTCTCATCTAATATGGAGAATTTAGAAAAATTAATTCCGTTGTTATTAATCTTAATAGTTTCATTACTAATGGAAAATTCAGAATTTAATTTACTAACCACGAAATTGGTATTATTAAACTTAAACTCCCCTGAATATTGTGGTTCTAGAGTTGTGCCTGTGATCGAAACATTTCCGCTTAAATATCCTTTAGATTCTTCTAGTTCTTCCGGTATAAATTGCTGAATAATTGGCAATCCTAATTTTTGTAAATCTAGATTAAGATCGATGTTGGCTGCAGCTTCATCGGCTATATAATCGCCTTTTAAGGCTAAGTCTATTTCGCTACCTTGTAAACCTAAATTAAAATCGTAGTTACTGCCTCCCTTAGATTTTGCATCGATAGATAATTCACCCAAAGCAATTTCGGTGATTTTAAAATCTTGAATTTTTAGATCGGCGATCATCCCCAGATCTTCAAAAGGATTTACCAAAATAAAATCACCCTGAACGATACCCGAGGATAAATATTCATCTGGATTAAAATACCCTAATAAAGTTGAAAGCTTAAAATTTTGAAGCGTGATCCCAAAATGCTCTTCTTCTACCTTAAAATTATTATTAAACGCTACCTCTTGATTATTTCTGTTGAAAGAAAAGTTATTGAAGACAATAGTTTTATCTTCAAATATTACTGAATTATCAATCGGTGTTTGCCAAGGATTTTTATTGAGAATTAAATCTTGTGGATCTATAGAAAATTGAACCCAATCATTATTACTTGTAATTTTACTCGAAATATGATAAAGCTGCTGCTGATCTTTTTCTGAATTAAAATCTAATTGAAGCGTATCTCGTGTTAAATGACCTTCAAAATAGGTTTTTTCGATCGCTAAAGGTCCGGCTTCAATACCAGAAAATCCAAAAGTAAAGTCGGCTTTCTCTGCTGTAGAATTTAATTTTAGCTGTAAACTATCTAAGCTATTCTCATTATATTTTACGTAGGGTAAATTAAAATCTGCAGTAAGTTTTTCTTCAGCTTCGCTAAAATCCATTTTAATATGAATACTATCCATTTCTTCAATACCATCTACAAAAACTTCAGAAATAATAGGTCGATCGGTAATACTTGTCTCAAAAAATAAATTCACGGGTTTTTGTAGCGAATCGCGAGGTTCTGGCTCTTTGAAATAATGAGCTGCGTGGCGTTGTAAAGCTTTTATAAACTGCGTGGGATTGGCGTTAGAATGTAATTTTGCTTGAATAAAACCACCATTTAAAGTTACTGCCGTACTATCTTCTGCAATTCTGGTATGTATATCTAAATCTCCAATATAATAAGGCTGATCGTCGTAAACTGTGATCGCTTCATCAACTTTAGCATCGACACTAAACGCATCTTTTTCTCCTTGATAAGTACCATTTAGCATTAATTTACCACGAATTTGCTTTTGTGTAAATCCAAGCGCATATAGATCTATCCCTTGTAGATCGAGTTTAAAATCTGCTTTGGGAGCAACACTATCTAAAGTTACTTGCGCATCTAAATTAAGATTCACATTATTATCTTTAAAGGCTGCTGTAACGTCACCGCTACCATTTTTTATATTTCCTTCAAGTTTTAGATCAGAAAGGTCGTATTCATTATAAGTAAGTTGAGAAAACTTTGTTTTAAGTTGAGCATCTAATGTATTTATAGAACTTCCGCTACCGTTGATAGAAATTTCTGCTGAAATTTTTCCTAAGCTTTCATTTTGTAATAGCGTACCTAAATCGAGTTCAACGGTGTTTACATCTGCATCGAATGTAAGTTGATCTTTATTAGAATAATTACCTACAACCGCTACCCGACCTTCAGGCATTTTTAAAGATAGATCTGCAGTGAGTTGATCTAAACCTCCTTTTGCATTACCGGTAAGTTGTAATTGCTGCGGAATCGAAATTCCTAAATCTTTTTCGTTCACAAACTGAACTAGATCTTTTTTGATCGATGAAATATTTATTTCTTGTAGATCTAATTGAAGATTATCGAGATCGATTAATTGAGCTAAATAACCTTTTGCTTTGATTTTTGTAGTGTTTCCCCAGTTTAAATTGAAATTTTGAAGCTGTAATTTTGAAGTATTACCCGTCGCATATAAATTACCGGTAATTGGTTTTTGCTGAAGCTTACGCAAATATTCATTCTTTTTTAACTCCGGATTAAATTTAAACAGATCGTTTACTTGAAGATAAATTGAAGAAAGATTAGCTGTAAGTTGAGCGGTTTCATAATTTTCGATCACCTCTTGTAAACTTTCGTAATTGGCAGCTATATTCCCTGCTAATTGACTACTGCCTGTTTTTAATCTTAGATGAGTTATCTCTGCAGATTGATCATTTAGTTGAAGCTCAAAGTTAAACTCATTAAGATCAAAATTGCTCACATTCTCTTGAAAGGTAAGTTCTGTAAGTTTAATTTTTGCTTTAATATCTTTAGATAGATATACATCTTTAGCTTTAAAATTGAAATTACTTAACTGTATGTTTTGCGCATTAAATTGACTGTCAATAGGTTTTTTATTGCCTTGCTGATATAAAATATCGTTATTTTCCAGTTCGATCTTTGCTACACGAATTTGCCAATCGGGCCAAAATTCACTAATGCTTTGTGTTGTTGAATCTTTATCGGAATCTTCAGAAATATTCGTTTCTGTTTCAGGGATTTGCAGTTGAACTAAAGAATTTTTCAAATTTATGGTCGTAAATTCTATAGTTTGTTCTTGCAGATCAAGCAATGGCATTTCAGCATAAAAATTTTCAAGATCTCCTTTGAATGAAAGTTCTTGCGGAACAGAGGTAAAGTTTGCTTTTACCTTATTTAAAGTAAATTCATCTACACGAAATTTTGGTAAAACTGTTTGCGTAGTATCTTCTGAAGGTACAATTTTAGTTTGAACGATATTGGCTGTGGTATTTTCTAATATAAATTCTGAGGCTTCAAAATTCATTTGCTCTAAATCAAAATTTTCTCCACTATAAAGTAGTTTCCCCAGATCAACTTCAGCATCAATACCGGTTACGGCGTCTTTGTAGTTTACCTTAAATTGTGATAAATCTATATCTCCAATGGCTATTTCCATAGGTTGGCTCTCTGCCGGTGTCTGTGTTTGCGTCGTGTCGCTAGTAGCTAAAGCGTCAATCAAAAATTGATAATTAAAGCCTGATATAGAATCTTTTCTAACAATGTTTGCTTTTAAGCCTTGCCACTCTAAATAATCTACACTAAAAGAATTGCCTTTAATTATCGGCCAAATAGGTATATCTGCTTGCAACGCTTTCGAGTAAATTAATGTGTCTCCCTTTTGATCTTCCAGATATAAGCCCTCTAAAGATATATCTCCGGAAAACGTAATAAAAAGTTTATCGATACGTACTTCTGTATTGGTTTTGTTAGAAATGTAGTTGGTAAGTTTATTTACAATGATATTTTGCCCCCAAGGACTTCGAATAAAAAGAACAAGTAAAATAAAAATAAGAAGCAAGATGAGTATTATTCTTGCAAAGATCTTCAACACTTTTTTTAAGCGTTTTTTATTTTTATGGGTAGTGGTTTTCTTATTCACAAATTACTTCTACTAAAACCATAGCAAGATAAAGTGAAGAACTATTGAAATGAAAGTTTTCGTGTTGAAGTTTAGTTAAAATTTAAAAATGAAAGACTGCTATAAACAAATTTACCCCACGTACCTGTTTAAACCAAAACAACAAATCCTGCAGCGGTTTGTTGTGAATTATACAACCAGTATAAAACGGCTAGCAGCCTTTCAATTAAGGTTAATGTCTTAACCCAAAACCCTAAAACAAAGATATATTATGTTTGCATAGCATCCTTACGGGTTTCCGTAAAAAAGCATAATAAATTTCTTAAAATACTAAATTATGCCAAGGTCTTTTGCCTTAGCTACTAGGTTGGTGGTGTTTTTTGCCTTAAAGAAATTCTTTAGATTATTTATTCTTTTTTCAACAGAACTGGTACTCGACGGACTTATATTATGTTCTTTAAAATGCTTAGAAATTTCAGATTGGTGATTACCGGCTTCTAATAATTCTAATATCTGTATATCATAAGTTGTAAGTTCGTGTTCCTGGGTATTTTCAAAAAGATCTCCTAAAGATTTTGAATAATACTTCTCATTTTTTTGAAGTGCTTTAATAGCTTTTTCAAGATCTTTTTGATCGTTTCTGCCTTTGCAAACGAAGGCATCTATATTTAAAAAATTGAAAAACTTCTTAATTTTATCTCTTCTGTCTTCGATTGAAAATATTAAGATCTTAATCGAAATTTTATCTTCAAGAAGTTTTTTTATCAAATCTTCTCCCGATACTAATTTTACTTCTCGATGGTCTTTTGCAAAAGATAGATCTGTAATTAATAAATCATAAGGTTCTCCTCTACTTTCGGCATTCTTTATCTGTAAATAGGCATCATCACAATATTGAACAAATTCTGTTTTATCTACATTAAATTTAGATAAAACCGTTTCTAAACCCTGATGCAAACTTTTAATATCTTCAGCAATAATAATCCTATCCATAATCTCTTTCTATTTGAGATGAAACTTGATGAAAATTTTAGACCCTTTCTCTAAATTCTCAAATACGATTTCTCCGTCTAATTCTTTAATTCTCGATTGTATGTTTTGCAAACCGTTAGCAAATGTTTCAGAATCTATATCAAAACCTTTACCATTATCTTTATAATTTATTTGTAGAGCGCTGTCTGTCTTTTCAAATGAAATAAGCACCACGTTAGCATTGCTATGCTTCTTCATATTCGTAAGTAATTCTTGTAAAATTCTATAAATATTCAGTTTTAAATTACTTGGAAAATTTTTCCATAATTCTTCAGAAGAATTTTGAACCAGCACATTAGCTTTATTACTTTTAAAAGAGCTTAATAAGCTCAACAAGTTATGATGAAAATTTTGAAGTAACGCAGAACTATCAAACTCTCGAGAAATATTTCTACTTCTTAGATAGATATATTCTAAATGATCTAAAGTCTCGTTAAATGATGATAGTTTTTGATGTTCAATTTTATTCATTAGCGTATAAACTTCATTGGCAACTTCGTCGTGTACGCGTTTAGAAAGCTTATTTTCGGTATTGTAAATAGCTAGGTTTCTATTCTTTTCATTTTTCTTTTTATTAATGTAAAATCCTAGAATTGTGAGAATGATTACGAAAATTATAATGGCGATAATTATTGAATGTCGCGAATTTTCTTTCTCGATCTCAAGCTCCTTTTGCGCATTATCTTTTTCTAATTTTAAGATCTGCTGCTCTTTTAGCTCACTATCATACCTAATTTTAGCAAACTGGTTGGTTGCATTATTTCTTGCATCGATCAAACTATCGTTTAGATGAAGGTATTTCTGCAAATAGAGATCTTCATCTCGGTCTCCACTCAATGCCAAGATCTTGTACATTTCTAATCGGTCATCTACCGTAGGTACTAATTCTAAAGCTTTTTTTGCATTTTCTGCTGCCTTTACAACATTTTTATCTTGATAATAATCTGCCAAATGCAAAAATGTTGCGTAACGTTCTAGGTAATTACTTTTTTCTATAAGATCTTGAGACTGAATAATTTCATCTAAACCAGAAATATCACCCGACTTTAATTTTGCATAACCCAAATTGTCTAAGCCTCTTGCTCTTTTGATCACGGAGCTGTTAACAATAGAATCCTGAAGTAAATTTCTAAACAGCTCGATACTCTCGTCGTACTTACCTGCTTGCAACAAAAACATTCCTTTATTATTGAGCAACGTGGGCTCTATATGATCGTAATCGTTAATTACAATAGATTTATCTATCCAGTTTAAGGCAAATGAATAATCTTTTTGGTTTGAAGAACTTAGTGCCAATAAATTATAACCGGTTATCAAAAAACGTTCATTTTCTTCTTTATTTAAGTCTAAATAATTTAACGCTTCAATTTGTGCATTTTGGCTACCTACAAAATCACCTAATTGATTTTGTACACTTGCCATTCTTATCATCGATTTAGCGATATTTAAACTGTCGTTTAATTCTAAGTAAAGATTTTTGGCGTTGTTATAATGCAAATAGGCTTTACGAAAACCATAGCGCTTACCAAAAAAATGCATACCTATTAAGTAATTGGCTTCGGCTAAATTTTCCTTTAGAGAAGATCTTTCGGCAAAATCGTATAAAGTATCTAAATAAGGTTCTACTTCCTCTTTAGGTAAACTGTCATTTAAAATAGGATATTTATAGTAATAAGCTTTATAAGCTTTATCGAAATCTTTACGTTGAAAAAATTTTTGAATTATAGAATCTAACTGTTCTAAAGAATAAGACTGAAAAATTGAATCTTGTTCTACTTGAACTGTTTCTGATTTTTGAAAATTAGCAGGTTCATTTTCGCGACAACTTCCCATTAAAAAAATGAAAAGCAAAACAATAAGAAATCTAATCGAGAAAATTTTAAAAGTTGCCAAAAAAGATAAGTTTGCAGTAATTTTTGTAAAAATAACAGTAATGAATAAGAAATTCAAAATTGTTTCTAAAAAATAATGCCAAAATGTTATAATGAGTTAAAATTCAAAATACTTAATTTTTTTTTTTGAAAATTGAAACGTTAAAACTAAACCCATTTTAATTTATATGAAAAAACTACTCGGTTTTCAATGGCTATTATTATTGCTTTTTTTAGGAACTTCAATTTCTTCGGTTGCTCAAAAATCAACTAGTAAAGAAGTTTCTAAAACATTGTTTTTCACCGCAAATACAGGTTTTAAGAAAAAATCTGCTTCCAAAGAAGTTTTAGAGGCTATTACAAAAGCATCTCAAAATTCTGAAAATGCATCCTTTATTTTAATCGGTAATCTTACTCCTAAAGGCGGTTTTGCTCAACGTGATCAAGATGAAAAAAGAGATGAAATTAAAACTTATTTAAAAGAAGAACTGTTAAATCCTTTAGCAGATTTTAATGGTAATCTAATTTTTGGTCCCGGT
>JYMV01018531.1_pt1 | contig 14896 bp, 10 predicted proteins | sample 338911 | NCBI WGS metagenome assembly JYMV01 (sample SAMN03354496, study PRJNA234377) | hydrothermal vent metagenome | biome: Deep sea; feature: Hydrothermal plumes at the Eastern Lau Spreading Center, Western Pacific Ocean; material: Seawater | place: Tonga | collected 2009 | depth 2000 m m
CATCCATGATATCCAGCATTAGATTCCTTTCAAAATTTAGGATGAGTGCCGATGTTTGGGCAGTGGAATCGGCTAATACCGGAATGTTCTTCGGAACAATGGGCCTATTAACCGGAATGCTCTGGGCCAATTACACCTGGGGTGATTGGTGGGTTAATGATCCTAAATTAAACGGCGCTGCAGCCACTATGCTCATTTACCTCGCTTATTTTGTGCTGAGAGGATCACTGGATGACGAGGAAAAACGAGCCAAAATATCAGCTATCTACAATATTTTTGCATTCACCATGCTAGTTGTATTTCTGGTAATTTTGCCAAGGATGACGGACTCATTACATCCTGGTAGCGGAGGGAATCCAGGGTTTAGCACCTATGACATCGATGATACCATGAGACTTGTATTTTATCCGGCAATTATTGGCTGGACATTGATGGGCGTTTGGATTCTGCAAATTAGAGTAAGAACACGTTTTCTGCAAATGAAAATAAGAAACAATGGCTAAATCAGGCATGTACAGACTACTTTTTTTGGCATTGCTTCTTTCAGTGAACTTCGTTGCACAAGCCCAGGAATCGGTTGATGCAATTGAAATGGCAGATCCAATGAGAGAATCTGGAAAAATCTATGTGGTGGTGGGTGTTCTGCTGATAATATTTTTAGGTTTTACCGCGTTCCTGATAATTACCGACAAGAAAATATCTAACTTAGAGAAAGAGTTGGAAGGTAAAGAATGAAAAAAACACATATAGCAGCCATCGTAATAATTGCAATCGCAATAGGGGCTATCATCAGCACTATTCAGGATTCCAGTACCTATGCCTCCTTTGCTCAAGCCATGGAAAACCCGTCTACCGAGTTTCACGTAATTGGAGAGCTCAACAAGGAAAAAGGGATGGATTACAACCCAGAAATTAATCCGAATGTTTTTTCTTTCTATGCTTTTGACAAGGATGGCGACGAACATAAAGTCGTATTCAATGGCACCAAACCTCAGGATTTCGAAAGGTCAGAACAGCTGGTGATGCTGGGAACCATGCAAGAGGAAGTATTCATATGCTCCAAGATCCTGATGAAATGCCCCTCTAAGTACAATGACGGCCAGGAAGAAGTAATTATCACAGCCAGCACTCCTGAGGCCAACAGTTAAGAAGATACACGATATATTTTCTTGTTAGTCACCAAGGCGCGAAGTTTCACAACTATTTTTCTTGGTGATTTCTTAGTGTCTTTGAGCCTTTGTGGCATTTGGCGAGTTGTTTCAAGCAGTAATGGAGAAATTTGCTTCGGTACCTCAAAAGGCTCTCCGCTGATTCTTATTTTAATACCTTTGCACTCCTAATTTTTCCGCAAACCCGATGGACTATATTGGAGAACATCTTATACCAGGGATGTTCGGAAACTTATTTATCGCTACATCTTTTTCCGCAGCACTTCTAGCAACAGTAGCCTATTATTTCTCTGCTCAAGAGTCGGCTGACAGGGGTTGGGCGAAAATAGGGAGAGCTGCATTTCGCATTCACTCACTCGCCGTGATTGGCATTTTTGCGACCTTATTTTACATGCTGATCAATCATCTTTTTGAATACCATTATGTTTGGCAGCATTCAAACACGGAGATGCCCATGCGCTATATTCTCTCCTGTTTCTGGGAAGGACAGGAGGGAAGCTTCATGCTATGGGCCTTCTGGAACATGGTGCTGGGCAACATCTTAATTAAAACAGCCAAAGACTGGGAGGGCCCAACGATGACCGTCGTTTCATCCGTTCAGGTATTCCTGTCATCTATGCTCCTGGGGTTGGTTATCCTCGGGTATAAATTGGGGAGCAATCCATTCATTCTCTTACGCGAGCATCCGGATATGGTGAACATGCCCTTCACCAAGATTGCAGATTATATAGACAAAATAGACGGCCGGGGCCTCAATCCAATTCTCCAAAACTATTGGATGATTATTCATCCCCCCACCCTATTTCTTGGATTTTCATCTGTAATGATCCCTTTTGCCTATGCCATTTCAGGATTCTGGAAAAAACGATTTAACGACTGGCAAAAACCTGCATTACCCTGGGCATTTTTTGGTGTGATGATATTGGGAACGGGGGTGCTTATGGGCGGTGCATGGGCATACGAAGCGTTGAGCTTTGGCGGATTTTGGGCCTGGGATCCGGTTGAAAATGCATCATTGGTGCCTTGGCTTACACTGGTCGCTTCTGCACACGTGATCCTCATTAGCAGGAATACGGGTAAATCTGTAAAGACTGCATTTGTGCTGACCACCATAACGTTTGTGTTGATACTCTATTCGACGTTCTTGACACGCAGCGGCATACTTGGAGACACCTCTGTTCATGCGTTCACAGATTTGGGAATGTCTGGGCAGCTATTGGTTTATCTCATCTTCTATTGTTTGCTCACACTGGTAATTTTCGTGACAAGATGGAAGTATGTTGTTGGAGATAAGAAAGAGGACAGCATCAACTCAAGAGAATTCTGGATGTTTATTGGCGCCCTTGTATTGTTAATTTCTGCATTTCAAATCATCTTCTCCACTTCCATTCCGGTGATCAATACGGTTTTTGGATCTAATCTCGCTCCTCCGGCAGATCCTATACTGCATTACAATTCCTGGCAAATACCATTCGCCATTATTGTAGGGTTTCTGATTGGCATTGGGCAATTCCTGAAATACAAAAAGACGGACATCTCCAAATTCTGGAAGAAGATCTGGATAGCCGCAGTGATTTCCGCAATCATCAGTGCTGCTGTTGCAATATTCACGGCTAACACCAACTTCCACTACATAATGCTATTCTTTGCAGCCACTTTTGCAGTGGTGGCCAATACAGATTACTTTCTGCGGATTGTGAAAGGGAAAATCTCAAAAGGAGGGTCCTCAATTGCGCATATTGGATTTGGTTTCATTTTGATGGGCGCCTTGGTCAGCACTTCTATGTCAAAGGTAATTTCTCAAAATTCTTCAGGGGTTGATGTAAAGGTGTTGGGGTCTGATTTTTCCAATCACGATAATATCATGCTGTTTAAAAATGATACCATACAGATGGGAGATTACTTCGTGTCCTACTCCAATAAAAAGCAGGAAGGGGTAAACATATACTTTGATATTGACTATTACACAAAAGCTGAAACTGGAGAATTTATCAAGGCCTTTACGTTGAATCCTCTGGTACAGCTCAATAAAACCATGGGGAACGTAGCGGAACCTGATACACGTCACTTCTTAACGCAGGATATCTACACACACATCACTTATGCAGACTTGAGCCCGGTAGAAACTACATCTACAGCTATGAGAAGTGAGTATATGGAGCCCAAGGAGAAGATGCTCGCCATCGGAGATACCATGTTTAGCAGTAATGCCATTATAATCTTGCACCAATTAAATACTGCTATTGACAGGTCTGAATACGAGCTCGCAGATAACGATATTATTGTAGGTGCCCAGCTCCATGTGCTTAAGATAAATGGAGACATCATAGTGGCCAACCCACTGTATATCATTCGGGAAATGATGGTGGAGAGCATTGCTGATTCTCTTCCAGAACTGGGACTCAAATTTCTATTCAAAAAAATAGACCCTGAATCGGGGAGGATTGAGATTAGCCTATCTGAAAAACAAGCTAACAAGCGGGACTTTGTTGTAATGAAAGCCATCATATTTCCGTTTATCAATATTCTATGGACGGGTTGCATCTTTCTAATCCTGGGTTCTGTTTTGGCAATTAGACAGAGAATTAAAACGTCTTGATGAGTCAGAAAAGGATGAACAGTTTCACAAGTGGCAACAATTACTTAAGCACTAAGATCACCAGGCTGGCGCAAGGTTCGCAATGGTAAGATTATTAGCGCTTAGCGTTCTTTGCGTATTCCTTGCGCACTTTGCGGTTAAACTGGAAATAATACTTTTGAGACAATCCCAGTTAATCAAAGCAGATACATATTGTGATAACAGAACTATAAAAATTAAGAAATAAGGAGATGAACAATCAGAGCCGGATGAGCAGTTTCAAAAATGCCGTGAACGGAATATTGGTGTTTTTCAAGACTCAAACCAATGCAAAACTCCACCTTGCTGCCTCTGTGCTGGTTGTGCTGTTGGGTTTTTACTTTCAAGTGTCGACAACAGAATGGTGTTTATTGATAGGAGCTATTGGAATTGTTCTAATTGCGGAAATATTCAACAGTGCCCTGGAGCTGCTTTCGGATGTAGTTTCACCGGATTACGATGACAGCATAAAAAAAATAAAAGATATGGCAGCTGGAGGCGTTCTTATCGCTGCCTGTAGTTCTGCCCTGTTGGCCGCAGTGATTTTTCTGCCAAAAATTATGAGTTGTTGTTTTTAGTAATTTTGAAAGTAATATTAAAATGAGCACTCATCTATGGAAATAACAGGACTTCCCCTAACGATTCTGAAAATTCTATTCTTTGGAACGCTCTTGGCGTTGTTTTTTGCCATACTTAAGAATGGAATCAAATTCGTGGCTGCTGATAAGCCATATTCCAAAAGACTTTACGATGTATTCCTGAATGGAAAAACAATTGTCTGGTTAATATTCGGATTCTGGAGTATTGAATTGATCGCACTAAAGGATCCCTGGTATACACGAATCTTTGCCATGGTGCTTATCATTACCATTATTGGAATTTCCTGGGCCATCGTAAGAGATCTGATTACCGGGCTCTTCACAAAAATGGATGGTTCCTACGTGATCAACGGATGGATACGCATAAAAGAAGTGGAAGGTAAGATCAAGGCGTTTGGATTTAGGTCTCTGGAAATTGAAACTGAGAAAGGCGAGACCGTGAACATACCCTATCACCTCTTAAACCAGGAAATGATCGTTCGGTCACAGCCTACTGAATCAGTGATGAGCTGTACTTTCCAGATGAAGGTTCCCGGAACCATGCATTTCAACGAGTATCAAAAGATTATACGCAACGAAATACTCAACAGCCACTGGGTGTCATTAAAAAAGGACCCCAAAGTCAAGCTCCTCAGCGAAGAAAATGGCTCGCTAATTCTACAAATAACAGCCTATTCGCTGGATGAGCGATATTTTGACGATATTGAAAACTTTGTAAAGTCGCTGTTCTCACCTGAGCAGGAGGAAGGTCAATAGGAATCCGGCGTTCTTAACGTGTGCGCAACAGTGTTGTCCACGGTCTGTTTTTTGACAGCTCATTTGTTTGAAAGACATGATAGTCTAAACAAATTCTTACCCAGAAATAAGCTTATCTGATCTTATCTTAATCTTCTGAAGCTGGAGTAAAGCCCTTAGGGAGTTGTTCTGCCTTTATATGCAGATCGCGCTGTGGAAATGGAATGTGGATGTCATTCTCCTTAAATTTCATATCTACAGAAAATCTGATGTCGCTCTTCACCCTTTCAATCCTAAACATGTTCTCGCTGTAAAAAAGCAGCTCGAAGATGAGGGCAGAATCGCCGAAGTCGATAAAGCGTACACTGGCATCTGGTTTCTTGGCTACATATTTATGCTCCTCGGCACACTTCAGCAGCACCTTCTTTACCAGCTGTGTGTCCGAACCATAGGCAACGCTTATTGTTATTCTGAATCTCGTAAACTGCCTGTTATGGCTCCAATTGATCACCTTTTGAGAGGTGAAGAAAGAGTTGGGTATGATCATGATGATATTATCCCTGGTCTCAATCTCCGATGTTCTCAATCCAATGCTCTCCACACGCCCCACGATTCCTTCAATTTCTATTACCTCTCCCACCTTGATGGTACCGTCGAACAACAGAATAATACCGGATATGAAGTCATTAAATATTTGCTGAAGTCCAAAGCCCAGGCCTACAAGCAGCGCGGCAGATCCAGCCAGCAAGAACGTTACCCTGACGCCGATGCTCTCAAGTCCGATAACCACAGCAGTTACTATGATTATGTACTTGACTATTTGAAAGATGCCGTGGAGCCGTCCTTCTCCAACTCTTTGCTTGAGGCCCTCCTGATGGATAAATTTACGGACTGCCCACAGTGCCGAGCGGACCATGATAATCAGGGCAATCAGCAAAAGAATGTGATAAGGTGTCAGAGAAAAGTTGTCGAGATCAACCAGCTTATACTCCAATATGTCCTGTATTTTCTTCACTTATCTTTAAATTACCGGGGGTTCTGCACCTTCTACTTTTTCACCAATAAATTTTACGACCAGATACAAAACCACCAGTCCTACCGGAAAGGAAATAAATGGTGATGCTCCAATGGCGGCTGGTATCGTGCCAAAAATTATTGCCGTGCTACCCACCACTATCGCGTAGGGAAGCTGTGTCCTGACGTGCTCAATATGATTACACTTTGTCGCCAATGAGCTGAGTATTGTAGTGTCTGAAATTGGTGAGCAATGGTCTCCCAATACAGATCCGGCCAAAACGCATGATACAACGTTGTAGAATATGTTCATCGAAGCCTCATAATCCAATCCACTGACGCTGCACACCTGCCAGGCCGCAGGTAGCATAAGCGGATACAATATCGCCATAGAGCCCCAGGATGAGCCCGTTGAAAAAGCGATCAGAGCAGCCAGGATAAATGTTATCGCAGGAATAAATGTTGGCGTGATACCCCCTGATAACATGGTACCTGTAATGAAATCAGCTGTGTGCAGCTGCTCGGTAACCAGTGCCAATGACCAGGACATAATTAAGATCATGATGGCCGCGAACATGCTCTTAAATCCTTTCATGGCAGAGTCAATAGAATCGGCCAGGGACATTATTTTTTGGCTAATAGTTAATATTATGGCTGTCAGCAGACCTACTAATGAAGCCCATAAGAGGGCGAAATAAGAATTTGACGCCCCAATTATCAAAGAGAGCTTCTGAGAAATACCCATATTATCCATTGCGTCCGTCCATTGTAAATTCTGCGAACCGGTATACACCAATCCTATAATGGTACCTATTATTACAATTGAAATGGGAATTACCGCATTGTACCACCTGCGCGGAGCACCTTCAATAGGTTCTATTTCACTGATCTCCTGAGGATCTTGTGAATCTTTAGCCGCAACAGAAGCTTCATTACCCGCTTCATTGTCTTCACCTACACCCTTGTTTCTGGCCAACACTTCAGCCTTGTACATCGGGCCGAAGTCTTTATCCTGATAAATTAACATCAGCATAAAGCAAAGCGTAAAAATTGGATAGAAAGAATAACGAAGTGAATTAATGAATACGCTATAAGCACCTTCTTCAATTCCGATTTTTCCCACTGCTGACTCAATATAGCCCAATTCAAAACCTATCCAGGTCGTAACAAAAGCAATGGCGGCAACAGGCGCTGCCGTGGAATCGACGATATAGCTGAGTTTCTCTCTTGAAATCTTAAGTTTATCAGTTATCGGCCTCATGGTATTACCAACCACCAGGGTATTGGCATAGTCATCAAAGAAAATTACAATCCCCAGCAACCAGGTAGCCAATTGACCAGATCTGGCGTCTTTGGCATATTTTGATATATGGTCTACCACACCGAGCATCCCTCCATTCCTGGAGATAACACTCACTATGGCGCCTATCATCATGGAGAAAATGATTACGGACAAGTGATCCCAATTATTAAGAGAATTAACTATATAAGTATCAATTACGGAAAGCAATCCTGTGAACAGGCCAATAAGCCCTTCCTTGTAAACCCCTATTAAAGCGCCGCCAAAAAATATTCCAATAAATAAGGAAGTGATTACCTCTTTAAATATGAGTGCCATTAAAATCGCGATCAGGGGGGGCATGATGGACAGCCAAAGTGGTATGGCTTTAATATCGCTTTCATAAACAAAATCCCCGTACTCAACCCTCAGCGGTTCTCCATCCGAGAAATAATGTTCTATAACACCTACCCCCTTATCAAATTCAATGGTTACCGGCATTCCATTAACTAGCATGATAATCCTGTTATTCTCTTTCACGAGCTTGAGATGATTGGGGTCGGCGAAAGTTAGGGTGACACTCGATGGAATATCCTGAATAACCACTGTAGGCAGCTCTACTGAGACATCACCTTTTAAGATGGCATCGTGTTTCCTGGTTTTGCTGCTATCTACAGGTATCTTGGCGTGTGAACCGCTGATAAAAAACAAACACGTCACCAGTGATATGCAAAAGATCTTGATCAATGGACTTCTCATCTTAATTTATCTTATCTTATGTCTCTTTCCTTCTTGATTGTTTCGTATGCCTCGCTGACCTTTTGAAACTTTTCTTTGGCCGCCTTCTGAAATTCCGGGCCCAGGTGCGTGAGTTTATCAGGATGATACTTTACTGCCATCTTCCGGTACGCCTTCTTCAATTCTGCATCAGTGGCATCATCATTTAGTTCGAGTATTTGATAGGCAGCGTTTGCATCTTTATAGAACATCGCTTTGATTGATAAAAACTCGCTCGCGCCAATGCCCATATATTTAGCGATAAGCTCTATCTGATTCACTTCGCTCTTATCCACATGGCCATCGGCTTTAGAAATTCCAAACAAGAAGTGAATCAATTGCAGCCTTGAATGTAAGCTCATATTATCCCTTATCTGAAGGCAAACTTGTTGTACATCTACCTGTTGCTTCAAAATCTCCTTAAACAACAGCATTTTCTCGGAGGTATCTGCAGCCCCGAATTGCTGAGTAAAAAACTGCTTCAAATAGTTCAGCTCAGATTTTAGAACTTTCCCATCAGCTTTTATTACGGCAGCAGAAAGGATGAGTAGGCTTACTCCAAAATCTCCCGCACGAGTTTGTGAGCCATAAGTCCGTCCGCTTCCCGTTTGAATCACTTCTGCATTGTCGAACATTGAACCAATCGCAAATCCCAATATAGCACCAATAGGACCTGCAAAAGTCCATCCCAGGCCACCACCAATCCACTTTCCAAACTTTGCCATAATATTTAGAGGTTAAATTGCATTTACTACATTTGCGCCTAGCGTCTGTTAAAGGGAACTTAAGCAAAAACGGTATAGCTGCAAAGATAGGCACCTCAGATTAATTTGAAACTATTCTGTTAAAAAACTGAGGTGCCACTACTTTATAGGCAAGCTGACAAACGACAACGTGTAAATATTTCAAGCGCATGGCCAAAAAATCTATTCTCACTGATAAATCACTTGACTTCTTCCGCAATTATATCAACAATCCCTCGCCAACAGGTTTTGAGGCCGAGGGGCAAAAATTATGGTTGGATTACATCAAACCCTATGTGGATGATCATTTCACTGACACGTACGGGACAGCTGTTGGCGTCATTAATCCTGATGCAAAGTATAAAGTAGTAATTGAGGCCCATGCTGATGAGATTTCCTGGTTTGTTCATTACATAAGCGATAAAGGGTTTATTTATCTGGTTCGAAATGGTGGGTCTGATCACCAAATAGCCCCGTCAAAACGCGTGAATATCCACACGAAAAAGGGAATGGTGAAGGCGGTATTTGGATGGCCGGCCATCCATCTCAGAAACTTGAGTAAAGAGGAGAGCCCTAAAATCAAGAACATCTTTTTGGATTGCGGATGTAAAGACAAGAAGGAAGTTGAAAAATTGGGTGTTCACGTGGGTTGCGTAGTTACCTATGAAGATGAGTTCATGATTCTCAACAAGAAGTTCTATGTGGGAAGAGCCATGGACAACCGAGCGGGCGGATTTATGATTGCTGAGGTAGCACGTCATATTAAGGAGAAGAAGACCAAGCTTCCATTTGGCCTGTACATTACCAACTCTGTTCAGGAAGAAGTTGGGTTACGCGGAGCTGAGATGATTGTCGATCGCATTAAGCCCAACGCAGCCATTATTACGGACGTAACACACGATACGCAAACCCCCATGATCTCTAAGCAAGAAAAGGGAGACACTTCATGTGGAAAGGGCCCTGTTCTCACTTACGGACCAGCGGTTCACAACAACCTTCTAAATCTCATTATTGATGCGGCGGAAAAGAACAAAATTCCATTTCAGAGGGATGCCGCATCGAGAGTAACGGGTACGGATACCGACGCTTTTGCTTATTCTACCGGGGGTGTACCATCGGCTTTGATCTCCTTGCCACTGCGGTATATGCATACAACCGTAGAGTCGATTCACAAAGATGATGTAGAGAATGTGATTCGATTGATCTTTGAATCCTTGAAGAAGATCAAAAACAACCACGATTTCAGTTATATTAAGTAACTGTGTAATCGTAATTTGCTAGTTAATTCAGCTGTAATTCAATAGAATAACGCGAGCGGCAGCGAGTGAATTATGCGACCAGCGGGAGCCAATTACATGAGCAAAGCGAACAAACTACAACTGTGATCCTAGCTCGTATGGTCACTGACGATTAGCCATTGACCATCTATCTTTCTCCAGATCAGGGAAAAGAAGCCACCTACATCACCCATTTCGCGTTTTAAGTCCCATTTACCCACCACGAATGCGGCCGTTCCAGAAAATAGCTGGACGCTTACAATATCAAAGCTGAGTATTCCCATGTGCGATTTATCAGGGTACTTCTTCTTGTAGTTGTTGAGCGTATTCGTCCATCCATAGGTCACGCCTGCTTTCCCAATGAACTTTAGAGAATCCGAATTCCAATATGTTTCCATAAAACATTCAATATTCCCATCATTCCAGCATTTCTCTTGTTTATTCATCAAAGAAATAATTTTCGTGCTGTCTGCATGAGCCGTATTTTGGGCCTGTAGCGATGACACCATGACCAGCATCAAAAAAAGTTGAAAAATCAGCCTCACCATCAGGTTATTTAGTTTTGAATCCGCCTGCGCGTTCCGCTTCGGCGGACCAGAAGAGATAATTAGTTCACCTAAGCACCTGAGGAAAACAAGAGCCTCTAGTCTATAATCTGCGTTCATTCTATGCATTACACGCTAAATTTAGCTAAATTTATACTCCTTTTTTAGGGATTATAAGTAACTGTAACTCATAAAAGAATATCATGCTAAACCCAATTATTCAAGTGTTTCAAAAAAACATCACTAAAACTCTTCTTGTCGGAACAATGCTGGCTATCGGCATGCTGAATGCAAAAAATTCAGAGGCGAGCCATGCTATGGGAATGGATTTGACCTACGTATGTGTAGGTGGTAATGACTATAAATTTACCCTCAACTTTTACAGAGATTGTATAGGAGCCACAGCACCTGCAAGCTTAACCATTAACATCAATTCCGCTTCATGCAGCTCTACCAATACCTTGCAACTCACTCCAAATGGGCCTGGCGTTGATATTTCGCCACTCTGTGATTCTGCCCTGAGTACTTGTTTAGGAGGTACAAATCCAGGGGTTGAGCATTATCAATATACAGGAGTATTTACATTGCCTATGAACTGCCCGGATTGGAATTTTAATTATAGCCTGTGTTGTAGGAATAATTCTATTACCAATCTCGTAGCTCCGAATACTGAAAGTCTATACATTGAATCTACCCTCGACAACTCCTCTGGCCTTTGTAACACTTCACCTATCTTTAGCACACTTCCAGTTCCATATATCTGTAAAGGCCAGCAAGTGAATTATAACCTTGGCGCCTATGATGCAGATGGTGACTCGCTGGTATATTCATTAATAAATGCACTGGGTGCTACTGGCACACCTCTGGCCTATGTGACACCTTATACACCAACATATCCTATCACAACAGATTCAGGATTTGTGACCTTTGACACACTAAGCGGGAATTTAAGCCTTACACCTGACACCTTTCAAACGTGTATAATAACGGTGCTTGTTGAAGAATACAGAAACAATGTTTTGATTGGAAGTATCATGCGAGACATCCAGGTTCTCGTATTGGACTGCCCAGGAAATATTCAGCCTTATATAGTCAGTCCGCTTATCACCAATTTTACTGGTGGTGGTGTTTTAATCGACAGCAATACGATTGAAGTCTGTGTAGGTATCCCTGTTAATTTTGATATTACAGGTGTTGACCCTGATACGGCCGATTCGGTATTTCTTATCACAAATCTCCCCACTGTTATTCCGGCAGCTACCTTTGACACTATTGGAGCCAATCCAATATTGGGAAGCTTCTCCTGGATCCCAACCAATTCTGACCTTGGGTTAAATACTTTTGCCGTAACAGTTGAAGACAATTCCTGTCCGATTATTGGGCGACAGACCTATCTTTTTGAAATTCGAGTGCTGCAAGGAGTTTATGCAGGGCCAGATATCAACCTCTGCGGTACCGACAGCATACAGCTGGTAGCCACAGGATCGACGAGCTACGCCTGGTCGCCGGGAACAGGATTATCTGATTCAACCATCGCCAACCCAATGGCGTTTCCGTCTTCTTCAACAACGTATATAGTTACTGGAGACTCCACCGGTGCTTGTGAATATGTGGATACCATGACCATAAATGTTGTGGCGGATTTTGCACTCAGCACTTCAGCTGACACCATCATGTGCAATGTAGCGGGTATTGGTATCAGCACAACACCGACTCCGGCCGGTACTTACACCTACTCATGGGCTCCTTTTGCAACGCTGGATACAGCCACTATTTCAACTCCTTTTGCTTCACCTACTTCAACTACCCAATATATTGTTACCGTAACTTCTTCCGCGGGATGCGAGAAAATGGATACCGTCAATATTACGGTGAATGACCCAATCTCTGTCAACATCTTTCCGGGAGATACAACAATTTGCCCCGGGAGCTCCTTTGTGCTCAATTCTGGCGTAACGGGATCTGATATGCAAGACGATTTTGATCCTGGAATTGATTTGAGCCAGTGGTCGACTGTTGTGGCCACCGCAAGTACGAGTTGCGGCTCAGTCACCGGAAATGCGCTCTATTTTAATGATAATGGAGTTCGAGAGGCAATCACCTTTGACCTCAACGTTTCCAGCGGAGGTACCATTGAATTCTATTTGAAAATTGCCAATGGCAGCACTTCCCCTTGTGAAAGTGCCGACATCAACGAGGATGTAGTTCTGGAGTACTCGATCAATGGAGGAGGTACGTGGATTATTATTAATACTTACGATCAGGACTTATATCCCAATTTCACCTTTTTAAGTGTATCGGTTCCAATCGCTGCTCAAACGAGCTCTACAAGATTTAGATGGAGACAGCTACAGCACTCAGGTAATTGCTGCGATCATTGGGCACTTGACGATGTTAGTATTATAGGCGGTGGAGGAAGTTTTGGATACGCCTGGAGCCCTGCATCGGGATTATCGGCAACAAATATTCCAACACCAATTGCCGCACCCAATACAACAACAACTTATACTGTCGATGTGAGCAACCTGGGCAATGGATGTGTTGTGTCCGATTCGGTAACAATTACTGTGCTGCCAGAAATGATATTGACCATGGGCAGTTTAGACGCGACCTGTAATTCATCCGATGGAACGGCTTATGTGAGTGTTGCCGGAGGTGCTGGGCCCTTTGTTTTCTTATGGGACGACTCACTGTCGCAATCAAATGATTCAGCGTTGGCAGTGCCAGCAGGTGCCTATACCGTTATGGTAAAAGATTCAAATGGCTGTTCTAAATCGGATATTGTCTCTGTAAACGATGCCGGAGCGGCGTCAGTATCGATTACTGCTTCTACAGATGTAACCTGTTTTGGCGGCAGCGACGGAACAGCAGAAATAGGAGCTACAGGCGGAACACCGCCATACACGTATTCTTGGGATGATCCAGGTTTACAGACCGATTCTGTGGCCGTAGGACTTATGGCTGGAACATATTCCGGAACGGTAGCGGATGCTAATGGCTGTGAAGCGACGGCAACAATAGTAATTACAGAGCCATATGTAATTTCAACATTTATGAGCAATACAGATGCTACCTGTGGTTTTCCCAATGGAGACGCTACTGTACTTGCTTCTGGTGGTACCGGCCCATTTACATATCTGTGGACAGATACGGCTTTCCAAACTACAGCGACGGCAACCGCACTTGGGCCTGGACAATACTTCGTAACAGTTACTGATTCACTGAACTGCAGTGTGGTGGATTCGGTTGATGTAAACAGCTTGGGCGCACCCAATGCCATAGTTGTTGGTTCTAACGTAACATTCTATGGCGGAAATGATGGTTTTGCTGTTGTAGCTGCCTCAGGTGGATCACCTCCCTATACTTACCTGTGGGATGACCCGGCAGCACAGACAGGTTTATTGGCTAATTTCCTCACTGCGGGAACCTATACAGTTACGGTAACGGATGCCGACACCTGTATGACGGTTGCCAGTATTATTATTACAGAACCACCTGCAATAGATGTTAGTGTTGTATCCATCGACAGTTTAGCTACAAGTTGTACACAGGTTATCATGATAACCATCCTAAATTACGGAGATACCCTATTTGCTGGAGATACCATTACGTTAGCTTATGATGTAAATTTGAGCACCATTACAGAGGATTTAATCCTAACAGCCATGTTACCTACGGCTGGAACCATATCCTATTCATTTTTGACAACGGCAGATATGTCCGCAGCAGGAACTTACAATGTATCGGCGTGGTCGGAGCTGCTTGGCGATGGAGACAATTCCAATGACACCACAGCAACTGTAATAGTAAACAACGTCACATTTTCGGTTGAAGCGACAGCGAATACCACCTCCGTCTGCTTTGGGGACACGGCCAATTTACAAGCTAATTTAAATTCATTTGATTGTAGCAACTATAGTGTTGCCCCTGCTTCATTTGCACCATTGGCGGGAAGCGGAACTTTTGTGGCACTCGCGGATAATGAACTTAGCATTGCACTACCTGTTGGGTTCAACTTCACTTTCTACTGCAACTCGTATACCAAGTTTCATATATCATCAAATGGATTCATCACATTTTATCCATTATCGGGAATCGGTTGCTGTTCTGGGCAAGTTCTACCGAACATATTTAATCCAAA
>JYMV01026401.1_pt1 | contig 14894 bp, 11 predicted proteins | sample 338911 | NCBI WGS metagenome assembly JYMV01 (sample SAMN03354496, study PRJNA234377) | hydrothermal vent metagenome | biome: Deep sea; feature: Hydrothermal plumes at the Eastern Lau Spreading Center, Western Pacific Ocean; material: Seawater | place: Tonga | collected 2009 | depth 2000 m m
CTTCCTGTAATCTCTGAGAAAATACGGGAGGCCGCGGACAATGCAGACAAAAGACCGGGCGACCCCAACCCTTCCCACATAGATGAAATCCTCCGAATTGATCGCTACAGCGGTGAAAAGTACGAGGCTGACCTGACACCCGACCGGGATGTTCGCCCGGGACATCAGTTCAAGGTTTCTCAAGTCGGTGGTCACTCTCCTGAGCTTCAGGCCAAAGAGCGAGAGCTCGAGGAGTTTCGGGAGTCTCGAACTCGGGCGCCCAGGTTTATACCTGGCTTAATCCGGAATCTTCTCATCCTGCTGATGTTTTTTCTGCTCTGGCTGCCAAGCCGAGCAGAATCTGTAGACCTAGGCCCCAATCCACGGACCTTCGAAGTCAGAGTGACAAACTGGACTCAGGAAAAAGCTGCATCTGTCTTGGTGGACCACGTTCGAATGCGCCTTCAACAATCACCCCAATGGTATGAGTGGAACCGAGAATTCAAGGAATGGTGGACAGTCTACGACGTTCGAGGCAACCTGATCTAGATTGGGGAAAATGTCACCGAACGGAGCTTCACTGTGTGACAGACTGAGCGCACCGATGGGTGTAGCGCAGTCTGGTCAGCGCACTAGACTTGGAATCTAGTGGTCGCAGGTTCAAATCCTGTCACTCATACCATCATTGAGACAGCATCGGGGAGAGCATCCCCGGCCGAGATGGCCCCTACCCTATGGTAGGGGCCATTATTTTGTTTGCTTGAAATTCATCAAGTGCTCTGATAGTATTGGCTTGGCAATAATTCAAGATCTGAGAAAAAAGGGGTGACTGGCTCTACCTTTCACCCCGCCGAAGGAAGAAAGTAGAGAAAGGCCTCTCTTGTCGGGTACCAGGCAAGAGAGGCTTATTTTTTCCCTTACTTCGATGGCTACTTCCTTTACTTCGATGGCTTGTTTCCGTATTTCGATGGCTTGTTTCGTTCTTGTGTTGCTCCCCGTTGTTGCTACTTGCTTGCTCTTCCGGTGTGCCGCGACGAGTCTTATCGGAGAGCGAAAATCCACCGAGATTCCCGGCCAGGACTTAAGTTGACCCGTTGCCACCACCCGTTGCCCCGTAGCTCCGCGCCATCTGCGCGTTTTGCGCGCTTCAAACAATGTGCCTAGAAATAGAAAAACCCCGATTTCTCGGGGCTTTTTCTTGTTTTGACCTTGGCAGGGACAACAGGACTCGAACCTGCGACCTACGGTTTTGGAGACCGTTGCTCTACCAGCTGAGCTATATCCCTTTGGGTGCCGCTATTATAGGCACGGTCTTGGGAAAGGTCAACCCGTGTTTTGGACTTCTCTGAATTAGAACGCCACATTCTCAGTGAGAATCGGGCAATTGGCGAATCCGGTGAGGGTTTCTAATTTTCCTGGCATAAAGGTGTCCATAACGGAATCGCGGCCACGGCTCATCATGACAACCAGATCCGGTTTGAAGTGAGTGACCTCTTTGTTGAGTTCGTCGAGCACGTCACCCGGTCGGCTCACGTATTCCCAGGTCATTTTCTCCGTGTCCTCGACGTCAATGGCGGGACCGTCGCCTTTGTCACCGATATAGATGAGACGGGCCACCACTTGCTTGCAGTTGAGAGTGGCCACAAATCTCCCCGCGAGCTTGACCGCTCGGGCCGGTGCCACTTCAGGTGAGATGGGGATGAGAATCCTCTCAAGAATCAGCTTGCCGGTGTTCTCTTCCACCAGCCCTTCGCTTCCATGTGGCACCATAAGAGTGGGAAGATGACTATATCGCGCAACTTTCTTGCATAGACTGCTCTGAAAGATTCGAGCCAATCCCAGACGAGCGTGGGTGGCCATCACGATGAGATCCGGTCGAGTAGCTTGTAAATCCTTCAGTATAGCTTTGACCGGATTACGAGTTCGCAGAAAAAACTTGGTGGGCTCAACCCCGAGATCCAGCACATCGGACTTGTCGGAATTGCGCTCGAGCACCCCCCAACGGGCTAGCGTATGGCGAACCCCGGGAAACTCGTCCCAGGGGGGATTTTTGTCTTTGCCGACATGAAGAAGACGCAGCTCGGTTTGGCCGTCCACGGCTAGACGGAGAGCGTGCTCAAAGGCACGGTGACTCCCTTGAGAAAAGTCAGTGGGAACATGCACCGACCGAAACGGTACGAGCCCTCGCGATTCTATTGATTCTGTTTTCATAGACACCCCAACGAAATCCCCAATCACCTATAGCCATACACTCGGTAAGAGAAGGCCACCATAAGCCGAACGAGAACTTGGCCCACTATCTTGTTTTTGTCCAAGATTCAAATTCTTTTCGGCGTCGGCTTAGCACTGCTGGTGAGCACGGTCGCTTCAGTTGGTCTGAAGAGGAAAAATCCGACCAGAAAACCGCTCGTTCCGCCGCAACGCTTTCGCGCTTGGTGGATGATCGTAGCAGGACTTCTGTTCAGCCACCTGCTCGGTACAAATCCCCATTTAGGTCCCCTGCCCCAACTACTCGGCTTCACCGCTCTGAGTTTACTGGCGCTTTACCAATTTATGTCTCACCTGCCCCAAACTCCTTCGGTTCATACCAGATTTGTTTGCTACGTGGCAGTGCTGTTGCAGTATTATTGGGTTTACATTCATTGGTACGGGTTCTTTGTGGTCTTTATCCCGGTCTTTCTCTTTCTCTACTTGCCCGTGAGCGACAAGCTAGGTCCGACCACTACATCCCCCATACTCAACCTCGCCTCCTTACACTGGTCGATGATGACATGCGTTTTTTGCCTCTCGCATGCCGCCTACTTACTTATATTGCCTGCCGGACCGGGTCTTCTCTTCTTTGTGGTTCTTTTAACGGAAGTATCGGACGCGGTGAGGATGCTGCTGGCGCGAAATCCTGCAGCAAAGAAATGGAGCCCGCTTCTCTCCTGCCTCACGGCCGTTATAGTAGCGGTGACCGTCGCTCCGGCGTTCACTCCCCTCACCACCGAGCATACCATACTGGCCGGATTTGTTTTAGGACTAGCAGGCAGCATCGGTCACGGCAACGTCTCCGCCATTTCTCAAGAACTCAACATTGAGCGCGGTGGAGCTCTGGAAAGAATCGAGAGCCTGGCCTATACCGCCCCCATCTTTCTCCATGGCTATCGTTACTTTGATTATCCCTTAGGTTAAAGCTTTCAGCACTTTGTCGGCCACAGTCTTACCGATAGACAAGGAAGCGGTAGCCGCAGGTGAAGGAGCGTTGAGAACATGAAGACTTCGAGGCCCTTCCACAAACCGAAAATCATCTTCTAGAGTTCCATCGGAGCGGAGTGCTTGAGCCCGGATACCGCTGGGTGCCGGCAGAAGATGTTCCTCTTTCAGCTCCGGACAGAGGCGGTTCAGCGCTTCCACGAACGCCTTCTTCGACCAGGATCGATGCATCTCCCGAAGCCCCATCTTCCAGTGGCGCGAAGCCAACCTCAAAAAGCCCGAATAGCTCAAAATCTCGCAGAGATCCAGCAGATTGAAATCGGCCTTCCCATAGGCTTCTCTCCCCAAGGCGAGGACCGCATTCGGTCCAACTTCCAGCCCACCGTCGATCATCCGAGTCAAATGCACACCCAAAAATGGAAACCGGGGATCGGGAACGGGATAGATGAGGTGGCGACAGAGATGCCGGGCCTCTTCTTTCACCCGAAAATACTCCCCTTTGAATGGAACTATCTTAAGCGGTACCGGGCTTCCAGCTCTCTCACAAACCCGATCGCACTGGAGACCTGCACAATTGATGAGATAGTCTCCTCGTAGAGTCCCGAGCGTCGTTTCGATTCGTAGAGGTCTTTCGTCCACGATTTCAACGACCTCGGCTCCTGTCATCAGACGACCGCCGAACTGCTCAGCAAGAGCCTGGCAAACGCCCCGATAATCCACAATTCCGGCATCCTCAACATGCAGGGCTCCTATACCACGAGCATGCGGTTCCAACTCAGCCAGCTCGTCCACACCGATGCTTCGGCACACCACACCGTTCTCCACGCCTCGCTGCCTCAATGTCTGAAGCCTGGGAAGCTCGTCCCGACAGGTGGCCACAATCACCTTCCCACATACCTCATGGGACACTCCGAACCGCCGGCAAAAGTCCAGCAGTAGACGCCTTCCCTCTCGACAGTTACGAGCCTTGGCCGAGCCCGGTAGATAGTAAATCCCAGAATGGATGACGCCGGAATTTCTGCCTGTTTGGTGAAGACCTATGGCCTGTTCTTTCTCCACGACCGTTATCTCAAGCTTGGAGTCGGCCTCTCTCAGCTGAAAAGCTGTTGCCAAGCCCACAATTCCGGCCCCCACGATGATAATACTTTTCATTCTGACGTGGCTTTAGGAAAGACTGAACTCAACAACGAACCGAAGAACGATTTAGGCCGATTGAGAAGCAGATTCGAGACCTGAGAGGAAAAACCGAGTTCAGTGAGAGCCTCCGGGGTTGGACTCCAGAAGCCTGCGAGGGCGGCGTTCGCCCGGGCTGCAGCAGTGGAGTTGACCAACTCTTCTAGAGACGGATATCTCTGCTTTAGCTCACGAACGACTTCCCGACTGCGCCTCAGATAGTATTTCTGATGATAGTCTTCGGCCCAGGTAAATCCGTGATAGTCGGCAATTTCGCTCCGAACCTTTCTCTTCTTGTCTTCAATCTGGGGTAGAATCATCTCCACCGCCTGCCTCTGCTCTTCGTTATGCAGCAGAATAGCGGACATATACTGCCGCGCATAGGGTTTGCGAAAAGCATTGTGCCACTGAAAGAATTTCTCCAGAAGTTTGTGGTAAGAGATCTCATTGGGATCGAAATCCAACTCTACGCATTCAGCGTGATCGCCCATATCGTAATATGTGGGGTGGAGCTTAGTGCCGGCGGCATAACCTACTCGCGTCCGATAAACCCCATCAAGACTCCCAAACTGGGCGTCCGGTCCCCAGAATCACCCCAGGGCAAAGGTCGCTGTCTGTAACTCTCTCATACTTTTTCCAACCTGCTCCGGGCGGTAAAGTTCCACGACTTACGACGGTGAACTTACCTTAAGGACTCGATCTCGTGGATAAACCGACAAAACTTTGACCTTGACCAACTCTCCAGGCGCTCGAGTAGCCCCGCTCCCCTGGGGAACATCGACTTCCCGCAGAGACTCAGTCAACTGTAGGACGTAACGCTCGCCGTTCGCCGCGAGGATGACAGCCTCCACCTCCTGACCTCGCTTCTGCTTGAGCAGTTTATGAAGAAAATAACTCTTGCGATTTCTCTCCATTTTCTCGGCCTGACTCACGGGAGTGCTGGTGATGGTGAGAATTTCTTCGAGATTCTCCTTGCTGTAAAGTGTGGCACCGGTCTGCAAATGGTGTTTGATCTGACGCTGAAGAATGAGATCTCGATAGCGACGAATGGGTGACGTCGCTTGAACATAGCAATTCAGGCCGAGACCGGAATGCCGGATGGGCTCCAAGCCCTGGGAGCTTCGAGAGAAACTCTTGCGGGCCTCATAGAGATGATGGGGCTTCCACTCAGGCCGTTTCTCAATGGGCGGATCCGGGTCTTTCTGCCCTCGATAGATGGCCGGCAGATCGTTCTTAGCCAGATACTCGGCCGCGATTCGATTGGCAAGAATCATCAACTCGCTGACGATGGTTTGGGAGGCGGAGTCTCGCCCGTCGGGCACCAGGCGTATCTTGCCTTCGTCGAGTTCGACATCCATTCTCGGAAAGGGCAAATTCACCGCGCCGTTCGCCTCCCGCTGGGCTTTCAACTTTTCGCCGATCCTGGCAAAAGTCGCCCAATACTCTTCCCCCTGAGCCACCCACTTGTCGGTGGTCGTATAGTCGAGTCGCTCAGCGACCTGAATGATGGAAGTTTGCATCCTGGCCGATAGAAGTTTTCCCTGCTCGTCGATTCGGGCGATGAAAGAGAATGCCGGACGCCTCTCCCCGGCCTTTAAGCTCAGAGCGTCGTCGGAAAGAGAAGAGGGGATCATGCGAATTTTCAGGTCCGGTAGGTAGACGGACGTCCCCCGATAGCGAATCTCCTCCTCAAGAAAAGTCAATTCCGGACGAACCAGAGCTGAGGCGTCGGCGATGTGGATGGCCAACTCGTAACCTTCATCGGCGGTTCGCCAGGCCAAAGCATCATCGATTTCCGTGGTATCGGGATCGTCGATAGAGTGACAAGGCCAGTCGGTCACATCTACCCGCTCGGGCTCAGCCAGAACCTCCTCCAGAAATCCGGCCGCTTGCTCGGCCTGGGCAAGAACCTCATCGCTGAAATGTTGGGGAGTTTGGTTGGCCAAGATCTCTACATTCTCGTCGGCGGTCCACTCTCCAAGGCGCACCATGAACTGAAAAGCGGTGTCCAGGCTCTTACCGTCGAGTTCTTTAAGATAACGGGCGACATGCTGGAAGTGGGACGATTCTTCGCCAAAGACGGCCGCATCACGAATCCGCTTCTTCCATTCCTCAATGACCTCCTGATGAGGTCCTTCAATTGGTGGATTCTTACGCTCCCAGACCGACCGTAACCACTCTTTCACAGAAGCTCGCTCGGCTTCCCTTTGGGCCTCTACCTGCTCACGTTGGATGGCTTCAGCCACCTGCTCTTCAGTCCGCGTGACAAAATTATCGCCTTTACGGGAGAAGCGATATCTATCGTTGATAAGCGCTCGGTAGAGGATAGACTTTTCCCACAAGCCCACCTCGGGGAAAAGGTAGCCAGCCAACTCGTCGAGAGTCCATTCGCGGTCAGGTCCCTCTTCGGCCAGAAGTTCCCAGAGTTCCTCGGTGTCCAGAACATCTGATTCAGAGTTCTTCCTATTCTCTACCGACTCCAGGTGAGCCAGGACATCCTCTCTGACGCTGGTGGGCACAAGGGGGCTCTTGTGGGAGAACAACACCTTCTTGGTAGCAAGACTGTCTTTCTTGCCAGCCGAGGTCATGATGGGGATCTTATTCTTGTTGACCGGGCCCAGACAAAAACCCAGAGCGAGTTCTTTACCTTGGAAATACTCAACAACACTTGCCGGTTCCATAACCACCGCGTTCGCCAGGAACACTCTCGGGCCTCTCGGAAGGCCAAGCCGTTACCAAGACGAAGGCGACTCAATGACGGAGCGTGCTCTGCGCCGACTGAACAGCGCTAAAAAAGCAGCTAAAGCTGCGGGGGCGATTATAAAGAACCGGTTCGGTACCGACTTTGAGGTCGAATATAAAGGATTCAAAGATCCGGTCACCGAGGTCGACCGCCTTTGTGAGGACACGATCAAAAGTATCCTCACCTCCGAACATCCGGATATCGCCTTCTGGGGTGAAGAGACGGGAAACGCGAGGCCCTCGGCAGACACAACCTGGATCGTAGACCCTCTCGATGGGACCAAGAATTTCGTCCACGGGTACCCCTTTGTCGCTGTTTCTATCGCTCTGGTGGAGAGGGACGTTCCTAGATTAGGCGTTGTCTACGACCCGGTTCGAGAAGAGATGTTCCACGCTGTCGAGGGCGAGGGTGCTTTTCTCAACGAGCGGCCGATAACCGTGAGTGAAAATAATAAGATGAGTGACGCGCTGGTGGTCACGACACTCAGTAATTATCCTCCCCATCAGGGCCAATTGATTCTTATGGCTTGCGAATATTGTCAGGGTGTGCGGCGCGGGGGAGCCAGTGCTCTCGATATCTGCCAGGTCGCCGCCGGTCGCTTAGACGCCGTTTGGGAATGGTTTTTGAAGCCGTGGGACGTTGCCGCCGGGGCGATTATTGTTCAAGAGGCCCAGGGCACGGTCACCCAACCGGACGGCTCACCTTTCGATCTCTATCAGGGCTGTCTTCTGGCGACTAACACCAATCTTCATGCTGATTTTCATCGCATGCTCAATTCTGTTCAGTAAGACCGCGGCAGGTTCTCCAACACTTCGATAATCTTGTCGATGTCCCGAATCCGCTGGGTGGGATCCTTTTGGATCAGGCCACTTACCAACTCGTTGAGAGCGGGGTCGAGATCGGAACGGAATTCCTTGAGTTGATAGGGCTTATTTTGAAGGTGGGCCAACATTACGGACATGGGGTCTTCCCCCACCTCGAACGGTATCCGTCCGGTGAGCAGTTCAAACGCCATGATTCCCAAGGAGTAAAGATCGGAAGCCCCGTCAATGGCACCGCCGGAAATTTGCTCAGGGCTCATGTAGATCGGTGTTCCGAAAGCGTCTCCGGTACGGGTGAGATCATGACCTGGCTTATTGGCTTTAGCCAGACCAAAATCCATGAGTTTGACCACGTCGGTAGGGGTGATCATAACGTTGGACGGCTTGAGATCACGATGGATGATCCCCTTGGCATGTGCGGCTTTCAGAGCCTTGAGAATGGGAATAAAGATGTGGACGAATCGAGCCTGGCTCAGAGGCTTCTTGCAAGCCTGCTTAAGAGTTTGCCCTTCTATCAATTCCTGAACCATGAAAAGAAGCGGACCTTGTTCGCCCCAGTCGATCAACTTAACAGTGTTAGAATTGTTTAGGCTGGCGCATACTTCAACCTCACGGTGGAAGCGCGCTCGATACTCGTCTGACTCGGCCAATTCTTCGTCGATCACCTTGACTGCCACGGCGTCGTCGAGATCGAGGGTGCTTTCCGGTAATCCGCGGTAGACCTTACTCATTCCACCCCGGCCGATTCGAGCCGTCAGGTAATAGCCACCCATCACCTTCTTCAAAAGAGGATCGGTGTCGGTGATAACCGATTCCAACATCTCTTTGCGCTTCCACAGCTCTTTCTGTTTACGATGAGCCTGATACCGAGGAATGAAAAAAGCTGGAAAACTGAGTAAGACCCCTAGAATCACGAGATCGTAAAAAATGGCGAGCGGCGTACGGTATCGATGGAGGACCTTGATCTGTTCCCACCGATTCTCCCAGCCCTCCAAAGGCTCCAGGTCGATTTGTCCTAGATTGGCGATATCGCTACCCGGTTTAGCCAAAGAATTGAGAGGAATCTCTCGACGCCACGGCGCGTAGCCATCGCGCTCCAGGAGGAGGTTGACCAACAGAAACTTTCCCTGGCTCAGGTCGTACTTATCCGCCACCGTAAGGTGAGGGAAGCGTCCTAGATACTGTGGCTTCATTCCCTGACTTGAGATTTGCTCTAAGCTGAGCCTAGCGTCGGGTGGATAGCTGTCGAATTTTACAAGAACTTGTTCTCGGTAGAGCAGAGTCGGGCTCAATTCAAATTTTCGCCCGGACTTATCATCAAGGATACTTTTGTTGAGAAATCTCGCTTGGCGCGCGTATCCGGGCGCTTGAAAAATCAGGCGCAGACTCCCTTCCTGATTGAAGTCGGCCTTAAAGACTGTGAATTCCTGGGTCGACTTCACCGTACGGGGAGTTCCTCCACTGGAGTTGATGAGAATCTCCGCCGCAGGCACCGATGGGGCTAAAACCTCTCGGGATTCCTGGGCCAGGGTCAAAGAGGTTAAAAGGAACAGCAAACAGGACCCGATAAGAATCCGGCCTTCAAGAATCGTTGCCTTTATTAGGGGGGTATTCCTCAAATCGGCATAAGACCGACAGCCCGAGAGGACAAATAGAAGCGAAAGAACGTCCCTAGAACGAGTTTCTCAATGTGTAGAATCGATCTATGGTGAACTCCGCAAAACGTTCGGATGTGGAAAGCGGTCTCCTTACTTTTAGTCGCAACATGAGAGGTTGCGACTGGAATAGCGTCTTCTGATCCTTTCGGTCCGAAATCCAAAATTCTTCGACGTAGGGAGAAAGTTTTCTAATTTTGCCGGTATTGGAGTTGAAAACATTCATCAACTCCGTATCGGTGGGGAGATACGGTCGAGTATCAACCAGTTCGTCAGAGTATTTCGGAGATGTCTTTGGAGTAGCGTCAGACTCCTGAGAGTAGTAGCCTCGATAAAGTGAACCTTTCGTCTTATCAAAGCCATAAACAACCTGTTCTTTGTTCCAGGTCACGTCGCTGTTGTTGTTCCACCCCTGGAGACGAGTCAAGGCCAGCACATAAGCGTCGCTGTTATCCACAGCGGCCATCGCCTTGGCGGAAGTCTTATTGAGATCCCGTTCGAGGATCTTCAGAACAACCATAGCGCTTTGTTGAATATCGACCCTCAGTCGGGAGTCTTCAGTGCGTTTACTCGCCATGATGAAGACTTGAGCCAGAAGGGTCAAGAACATGAGGCCGACCACGCTGAAGATCATGACCTCTACGACAGTAAAACCCCTATGTTTTTTAATCTTGGTCATCGGGACAATGAGTGGATGTAGGTCTCGTGGACTTCCTTCTTGCTAGAAGGTCCCACTCGATAAGAAATTTCCACCTTCACTCCTCTCACTATGAGCGGGTCGGTCCCACTCACATCGTATATGGTCACTTGAGGACTGTATGTAATCCCGTCCACCTTTTTCAAGTCGAAGGGGACTCCGGACTTCGTATAAGGACCGCTATTGAGTTGGTCAAAAGGTGTCATCCGCAGTTCTTCAATTATCGATTTCGCCAACATATCTGCCTGAAGTTGCGTTTCACTTCGTTTCACAGAAAGATAGGCTCCAGGAAAAAGGTTGATAATGGCCAGAACCGTTAGGGAAATGAACAGGGTTGAGAAGATGGTCTCAACCAATGTGAATCCACGAGAATTCCTACCCATCGACAAGCTCCGTCCAGTCGGCCCAGTACAACACTTGCATTCGGTCACTGTGTTTGTTGTAGAACTCCGACAAATCGAGGCTGAACTCAAAAGGTGTTGTGGATGGGTCACTGGGATTTGAGCCTCCCCCGGTGTAGTCCGCAGCAGCCTTAGAAATCCAGTAGCCCGGTGTGGACATCAGATAAACCCGACGAGCTTCCGACTTTATGGTATCTCTCTCCACGGCAGTGACGGTCTTCCCGTCGGCCAGCATCTGTGCTTCGATATTGGCCAGAGCCACGCTCTCCGCCTCGGCGACAGAGTTCACCGGCTGTCCAAACATCTTCATCCCTACGGAACTCCCATCGATAACAAAGGGATCAGGACCTGTTGTTTCCTGCGGGATAGGGTTCCCGGGGACCATTTTCCCATATCCGGTCGATGAACCGGCGTAGGCAAACTTGAAAAGATAGTCAGGTTCGCTAGGACCTGTGTTCGGGTTGCGATAATTCTCGATATTGCTTTGCAACTGACTCATATCGGCCTGGACTTCGATGGGATAACCGTAGGCCGTTGTTGCGTCAGGTTCTATATTCGTGGGGATCTCGAACGACACCTGACTATCGATGTCGATAACGGCCTTCGACACGTCTTCATACACTTCTGTATCCTTAAATTCGACGTCACTAGAGTCACCGGCAGCAACGAACACGCCGGCGAGGCGCAAATACTCTGCCTTCAGGTTGCCACGAGTGTAGATTAGACCTGCGAAGCTCGCTTTCTCAGCGCTCGATCCCTGCAAACTGATGTTTCCATCCGCGACGATGGCTGCCTGGTTATCTGACTTGGCTTCTCCGTCGCCAAAGATGGTGATGTTGCCGGTGGAGACCAGAGCCCCACGTCCACTGACTCCGCCCGCCGAGACGGTCAAATCGCCGTCCACGTAGAGAACGCCACCATCGAGATAGACTCCGTTATCGACCGTCAAGTCTCCATAGGACTTGTTGTAACCTTGGATCTCCAACTTACCGGCGCCTGAATTGACGGTTTGCATGCCCGGCTTACCTTCAGGGTCGTAGTCGGAGGCACGCGTCTGGGGCAGAACCTCTTTCTGGGCGTCGGTCCGGATCTCGCCCAAGACCGATGTATCGTTTTCAATGGTGACACCTGAAGACGACTGCAGGTCTCCGTAGATTTTATTTTCCCCAGACAAGACGACTGCCGAGTCACCAGCCTTGGAATTACTTACCAGGTGGCCCGGTTGGAGGTCGTCTTCATGGATGGGATAGTTCAGGTCGTATTGCACATTGGAGCGCACCGACGCAACAACGAGGCCTCCAGTAGACTTAATCTGGCCCTCCGCCGCGACGGAGAAGGGAAATTTGGGAACCGTGATGATCGCCTCTACGGTGCAAAAGGAGTTCTTGACTTTCCCTTTGGCGACTAGATGAAAACTCTCTCCGGGTACGAGCCGATTGCCGCCTCCGTAGACCGAGCCTTCCGTCCGGTTATTGGTGGAAACTGGGACGCCTTCCGCAGTAGCCGTGCTCTCGTCGAAAGTGAGAACGCCTTCGCTCCCTGCAGGCAAAGAGTCCAGGCTGACTCGAACAGTCTTTTCACTAGCCGTTCCGAAACGCCCAAAATCCTGATCTTTATAGATAGAATCCACTGCCCGTGCCAGGGTGGCTTCCGCCAAATGCTTGGCCTTAGAATTGTTAGAATTCTTGAAACTGAGATTGAGATGATTGAATGCGATAGCGACCACCGTGAAGGCCAGTGTCATCATCATCGCTACCACCATCATCACGGTGGCGAGGCTCGCGCCAAGTTTTCGCCGTTGAGACAGCATAGATTCTCCTTACAGGGTCTGGAGTACAGTGATCATCGGAAGCATTGAGGAGACGACTAAAACTCCTACCACTACTCCGATAAACACCATGACTGCAGGTTCGAGCAAAGCCACCACTACTCCCAATTGGTGGTCGACTTCGCCCTCGGCAAGTTCCGAAGCCCGGGCCGTCATGTCGGCCATGGTCCCCGTCTCTTCACCCGCTTTAAGGAACTCGTGAAAGTAATTTCGAAGGTGAGGGATTCTCTCGATGGCTCGGGTGAAATCATCACCGTTCTCCAGCCTGTAGAGCGCCTCAACACCTGCTTGTTTGTAATCGGTCGTTCCAACTTCCTCGCCGGCCAGCCGAAGAGCCATGGCCGGTGGCACGCCCGCTTCCAGCATGGTGCTGAAGGCACGTCCAAAGCGAGCGGTGATGAGGCTCTCGGCCAGTCGGTTGGTGAGGGGAAACTTCACCGCCGAGGTCAGGAGACCACTCTTGAACTTCTCGGAATGAACGATTTTAGGATAGTAGTAGATGAACACGCCCACACCGACGGCAAAGAGAAACTGAAACATGGGGTGTCTGATGACCGTAAAAACCCCTTGGACCATCACGGTGATCATGGGCAATTGAGCGCCCGTCACGGTGATGGCGTCGAAGAGTCCGTCCATCAGATAGGGGGGAACGAAGAGGAGAAAGCCCATAGCTATCAGCATCGTCCAAGCCGGATAAGTGAGGGCCGACTTGAGCTTCATGCTCAAGACTCCCGCCTTCTCTTCAGCCAGGGCCAACTGCTCCAGAGCGTCGTCCATTTTTCCGGACATTTCCCCTACTCGAATCATGCGGACATGGTAAGAAGTGAAGACTTCAGGTGCGCGACTGAAGACAGCCGTGAGAGAGTGCCCGTGGACGAGATCTTTTGCCATGCTCTGGATCAACATCCGAAATCCCTGATCGGTGGTTTGCTCGGAAAGAATCTCAAGAGAACGTTCGATGGGGACACCGGCCCGAAAGAGACAGGCAAACGACCTGAAGAAGAGTGTCCTCTCCTTGACCGACGGTGGAGATAGTCCCTTTGGCAAGCCCGCTTTGGGCTTGATTTTTGCGGGAATGAGAAAGGAGACGTCGCTGAGAGCAGTCCGCGCTGGAGCGCTGGCCGGCATCGCTTTACCTTTCGTATTCTTCGCTCTATCCTTTGGCCTGGAATCTTTTGCCCCAGTGCCTTTTTTCCTGATAGAGCGATGAACACCGCTTCCTGTATCTGATTCTAGCAGATTTATCGGAGGATCTCCAAGTAGTTAAAGTTTTCTCCCCTTCTCAATAATCCGAGGTAGGAAGCCAAACCCCTTCTTCGAACCGCGGGTCATGAGTTTAGTTCCCGAAGTGGTCGTATTGGATTACGGCTCTCAGTTCAACCTTCTTATCACCCGTAGACTCCGTGAACACGGGGTTTTCTCCGAGCTCATCCCACCTCCGGAACGCTGGAATCCCGCTCAATTTGAAGGAACGCGTGCGGTCATTCTTTCCGGCGGACCCCAGAGTGTTTACGACCCGGAGAGCGCAAAATTGCCGCTGGGGCTCCTGGAGAGCGGAATTCCGGTGCTTGGAATCTGCTACGGAATGCAGCTGATTTGTCAAAACTTGCAGGGCGAGGTGAGCCGCTCCGATATTCGCGAGTACGGTCCGGCGAAACTCTCCCAAGTGACCCCACATCCTCTCACCGAGGGGGTGGCGATCGGCCAGACTTGCTGGATGAGCCATGGTGACAAAGTGAGTAAACTCCCCCCTCATTGCCATACTCTCGCCACCACCGCCGACTGTGACGCTATTGTTTACCACAGCGAGAAACCGATCTACGGGCTTCAGTTTCACCCCGAGGTCTCCCACACAGAGTGCGGTAGTCAACTGCTTGAGAACTTCCTCCGGTTAGCCGGCTGCAAGTTCGACTGGACGGCGGAACACTTCATCGACGAAGCTCTCCAGGACATTCGTGAGAAGGTAGGTTCAGCCAAGGTGTGCTGCGCTCTGTCCGGAGGGGTGGACAGTTCAGTGGCCGCAGCGCTTGTGGGCCGGGCCATAGGCGACCAGCTGACCTGTGTCTTCGTAGACAACGGGCTTCTTCGCCACCAGGAAGGCGACCGGGTTCTTGAGTTGATGGCCGAGGCAGGTGTCAAGGTTGAGAAAATTGACGCGGAAGCTCTCTTTCTCGAAAGACTCGCCGGGGTCTCCGACCCTGAGCAGAAAAGAAAAATCATCGGGCACACTTTCATCGAGGTGTTCGATAAGGCGGTGGAGGATCAGGATGTCACCTTCCTGGTTCAGGGAACTCTCTATCCCGACGTCGTGGAGTCAGGACATGGCCAGGCTGCCACTATCAAGACCCATCACAACGTGGGTGGGCTCCCTGAGGACATGAAGCTCAAGCTTCTAGAGCCTC